>JAEEGL013741931.1_pt1 | contig 18938 bp, 10 predicted proteins | sample 9134231 | NCBI WGS metagenome assembly JAEEGL01 (sample SAMN16246548, study PRJNA631951) | gut metagenome | biome: gut microbiome; feature: rumen; material: fiber-attached | host: Bos | place: Iran: Karaj | collected 2018-10 | reverse complement strand
GCCCATTGGCGAAAGCGCGTGCCCACTCTTGATTTTACGCGATAGCCCACGCTGATAATGACATCGAGATTGTAATAATTGGTCGGTTTGGTAGAAAAATCGGAATTTCCGACTTTTCTCATTGTCTTGTCTTCTTCTATCTCTCCTTCTGCATAAGCATTTAAAATATGTTCGTTGACGGTAGAACGGGCCTTGCCAAATAGTTCAGCCATCTGTTCGATAGTCAGCCACACCGTATTGTTCTCTAGACGTACATCCAGTTTTATCTTGCCGTCATCCGATTGGTAGATGATAATCTCACCGTTATTGGGTACTAATTCATTTGCCATATTTGTGTTTCACAAATCTAATACCAGGGGAATACATGTATTTTTTCCGTTTTCAGCTTGCAAATTTATATATATAATGTATAATATGGAATGCTTCGTGTGAAAAAAACAACAGTAAGGTGTGAAAAAACCCCACTTTTTTCACACCTATTTTTCTTTTTTCACACCTATTTTTCTTTTTTCACACCTATTTTTTCTTTTTTTACACCTTATATAATAGAAAATGTGTAAATTCGCAAGCGAATTAAACGGTTAGCAGCCTCACCCCTAACCCTGAACTCCGTCGTGAATGGGGATTCCCCTTCGGGTCTCCGTCAGAATCGTAGATTCTTCCCCTCATCAGGCACAGAAAGACATTCAGTCTTTCTTCCAAAGGGTCTTCTTCGCCCCTTTGTGGGGCCGTAGCCACATTCAGTGGCTCCTCTAAAGACCCCAGTCGCTCCGAGTAGAGGGGAACTGGGAAGTTATAAGAGGAAGTTAAAGGGGACAATACCAATGCACGTGTAGAACTGTCGTCCATGAGCGAAAGCGAATTAACTTCCAGCACGAAGTGCATAACTTCTCAGGGCAGAAAGCTCGATAATTCCCTCTAACTATAGAGCGAAGCGAAAAAAAAACAACATACACAAAAGATGAAAGTAAAACTAACACTAAACTTGGCACGAACGGTTGTGATGCTGCTCGTGATGCTTTGCTCCTTAGAAGCCAGTGCAGATGATATTACGGCGGAGCAGGCGCAAAAAGAGGCGCTGGCATTCCTGCAGAAGCAACGCACCGCAACGGGCGGACCGCGCTATGCACCAGGGAAGACGCCGAAGCTGAAACTGGCCTCGACGGTAAGCGGTCTGTATGTGTTTAATGTGGACAGCAATGGCGGGTATGTCATTGTGAGCAACGATGACGAGACCATTCCCGTCCTGGGCTTCAGCGACAGCGGAAGCCTGGACCCCAACAACATGCCTGACAACATGAAGGCTTGGCTGCAGGGCTATGCCAACGAGATTGCGTGGCTTAAGGCTAACGTTCCCGTTAACGGGAACGGGAAGGGACGCAGGAGAGTAGGTAGTCACAGTACCGGCGAGATTCAGCCATTGATGACGACAACTTGGAATCAGGAATATCCCTATAATGCGTATAGTCCAGAATATGCCAGCGGTCTGCAATCCGTTACGGGCTGCATAGCTACGGCAATGGCGCAGGTGATGTACTACACGGAAAAGAAGGCGGGCAGCGAGACAACGGCGACGACAAGAGATATTCCAAGCTACAGGACCTATAGTTATCAGATAGATATGCCTGTGATTCCGGAGGGTACTGAAATCAATTGGAAGGATATGATCAACAACTACAGCAGCAGCTATACGGAAGAAAATGCCGAAGCCGTAGCTATGCTGATGTACTGTTGTGGCTGTGCGACAGAGATGGACTATGGTCCTACGTCGGGTTCCAGCACGGTGAGGGTGGCTAATGCCCTGAAGAAGTATTTCGGCTATGCGGAAACGACTAGGTATCTGTGTCGCAGTTGGTATAGCTTCGGGGACTGGACGGATATCATCTATCATGAACTGGAAGAGGGGCGCACAGTATGCTATGCCGGAATGAGTGGTGACGAAGGACATGGATTCGTCTGCGACGGATACAAGAATGAAGACGATACCGACCTGTTCCATATCAACTGGGGATGGGGCGGACTGAGCGACGGCTACTTCGTTCTGTCGGCATTAGACCCAGATGATCAGGGCGTCGGCGGCAGCAGTTCCAACAGCGGTTACAACTATGGACAGGAAGCCATTGTAGGTATACAGAAGATAGGCGGCACGGGAACGGTGCTGGAAAGAAACACCTACGAAGTCCAAAACCTCAAGTTCAACAGTATCACGGCGAATTTCGCTAAGATAGCCTTGGGCGAGAGTGTTGACATCACGGTGAATGTGTCCAATACGTACGATAAGACCTTCGACGGAGATTTGTACCTTGTGGTGAACAATTATGTGTCTGTAGGAAAGACGTTCGTGATTCCTGGTGGTGAGACAAAGGACTGCACCATCACCTTTACTCCAGAGGAGGTGGGCGACTATACGATAGGCATCGCCTATTGCAGTCCTGCTGAAGATGTAGAATACTACGGAGGGTATTATTCTGAGAACAATTTCGAGACCTCTCTGACGGTAGTGGATCAGACGCCCACGAACTTTACCGTCTCTCATATCACTCGCGAGACGGCAACCTTCAACTGGACAAACGTGGGAGATGCAAAGGAATGGCGAATATCATACAAGCCTGTGGACATTACGACGGAGGACTTTGACGGTAGCGCAGAGGATATTTTCAAAGAAGGAAATTGGGTGACTGTCGATGCGAACAAGAAAGGTGCCTGTTGGGAGGTGTCTCCCAGTGAAGGCCTCGACGGTTCAGCGTGTTTGAAGTCGGCCAGCTATAAGGAGGGACAAAACATCAACCCCTTCGTGTTCCTTATCAGCCCGAAAATAGATTTCTCCTCTCTGGTATCGTTCTGGGCATGGGGCAGCAGCGACGGCGTGGAGAGATTCTCGGTAATGGTTTCTACTGACGGCCATTTATATGAAAAGATTTCAGATTTATACACCGCCGGCACCACGCCGAAGCAATATACCTTCGACCTGGAACCGTATATAGATGAAGGATCATCTGAAAGAACGCAGGGCAATATCGCAATTGTCCACATGAACAGTACCGGCAGCACATCAGAATCGTACTTGTATATAGATGATGTCAACATTATGAATATTACGGACGGAACGTTTCAGGTTGTTACCGACGAGTATCCCTATATTATGGAAGGTTTTGAAAAGCAGCAGACATACGAGGTGATGGTGCAGGCCTACAACAATGATGGCGGCCAGTGGAGCGACCCTGTGATATTCACGACTACGGACGACAGGTTCTCGCTGGCTAAAGACGACAGCGGACTCCCTGTCAAGAACCAAGAGCTCGTGGAGGCATGGCACGGTATGAAAACAGAAGTGACGCTCGAAGGTCGCACGCTCTATAAGGACGGCAAGTGGAACACCATCTGTCTGCCGTTCAGCGTATCTACAGCCGCCGGCCCATTGGCAGGAGCTACAGTGCGCCAACTGAGCACTGCTTCGCTCGCGGACGGTACGCTGACACTGAACTTCGCGGAACCAGGCAGTTCCAGTATTCAGGCGGGCACACCTTATATCATCAAGTGGGAGAGTGGCGAGGACATCGTCAATCCCGTGTTCACCAATGTGACCATAGACAAGACCATGCGCGACTTCACCAGCGACGACACGAAGGTACAGTTCCTGGGCACCTATACGCCCCTCAGCTTCAACGCCGAGAACAGGAGCATCCTCTACCTCGGTACCAGCAACACGCTCTATTATCCGCAGAGCGGTACCAGCATAGGTGCCTGCCACAGCTACTTCCAGCTCGATGGCAGCTCACCCGTCAAGGAGTTCAAGTTGAACTTCAACGACGATGATGCCACCGGCCTCACCCCCAACCCCTCTCCCGTGGGCGAGGGGAGTATATACAACCTGAGCGGTCAGAAGCTGAGCAAGCCGCAGAAGGGAGTGTTCATCAAAAATGGACGTAAAGTACTCTTTTAAGCCTCACCCCTAACCAGAACCCCGTCGCGAATGGGGATTCCCCTTCGGGCCTCCGTCAGAATCGTAGATTCTTCCCCTCATCAGGCACAGAAAGACATTCAGTCTTTCTTCCAAAGAGCCTTCTTCGCCCCTTTGTGGGGCCGGAGCCACATTCAGTGGCTCCTCTAAAGACCCCAGTCGCTCCCGTGGGCGAGGGGAAATGGGAAGTTAAATTGGGAAGTTATAATAGGAAGTTAAAGGGGAAGTTATAAGGGACGATACCAATGCACGTGTAGAACTGTCGTCAACGAGTGCAAACGAGTTAACTTCAGCACGAAGTGCATAACTTCCTAGGGCTGAAAGCCCGATAACTCCCTCTAACTACAGAGCGAAGCGATAACTACAAAAAAATGAATATTAACAGATAAAAAAAGTTCTCATATCCTCGGCTCCCTCTCCTCTCGGAGAGGGCGGGGGGAGAGGCTTGAAAAGAAAGGTAACTATTCACTTTCGTTACCATAGCGGTCCAGGGATTTCACGGTGAAGTGAAGTCCCAGGAGCGTGGAGGAAAGCAGATTGTAAGAGTATTCGCATTGAGACGTTACCGTAATGATGTTGGCAGGGTCTGACGTATCAACAGGCAGTTCCTTGCTTCCGTAGATAACGTATCGGCAATCCTTGACAGGCTCCCAGCGGAGGCATACCGTTGTGGGGCCTGTTCGTTCTTCCTTGACCACAGGTGCTGCGGGACGTGTGCTGCTCTCCCACGTCATGGGCGGCAGCAAAGCGGGGTAGGGGTAGTAGGCGGTTTTCAGGTAGTCATAAAGTCCCTTGGTATTATCCGTAAGGAACTGACTGCGGAAGTATGCCTGTCCCTGGAGACCTTGCTGACGCATATAGCACAGCTCGCGCTGGATGATGCCCAAGTCCCAGTCCTTCTCGCGGGGGGACAGGAAGTAGATGCCCAGCCCGGGAACAATGGGGCGTCCGTAACTGTTCTCCTGCCAATCGACGGCAAAGGGATAGAAATGATTTCCCTGGAAGTACATCATGGGGAAAAGCAAATCCATGATACCCTGACGCAACCATCCCTGTGCATCCTGATAGACTGCAGCATAGGCGTTCCATCCATAGGATGAGAAGCGGCGCATATCCCGGAACTTGCCTACTGGCGAACAACTGAGTCGGACCCATGGCTTGAGGGCCTTGACGGCCTTGTGCGCCTTGCTGACCATGCGGGTGATGTTGCTGCGGCGCCAGTCGGTCTTGCTCTGCTTACCGCCATATTTCTTATAGGTGGCAGCATCTGGGAAACTCTCAGCATTCTCGGGATAACGGATATAATCGAAGTGAATGCCATCCACGTCATATCGGCCGACAATCTCCTTGCAGATACTTGTCAGGTAGTCATCGGACCCGGGCAGGCCGGGATCCAGGTAATACATATCGTTGTGCTTCTTCAGCAGGTCGGGGTGTGTCTTGAGCAAGCTCTTGGCTCCCATCTTGCCGGCATCCTTGGTCTTAAAGCCTGGCATCGTAACGACCCAGGCGTGCAGCTCCATACCGCGGCGATGTGTCTCCTCTATGGCAAAAGCCAGAGGGTCGTAGCCGGGATCCTTGTCGAACTGCCCCGTAAGGGAAACATCCCAAGGCTCAATCTTGCTGGGGTAGATGACAGAGCCTCTGATACGTGTCTGAAAGAGCACGGTGTTGATGTTGGCAGCCTTCAACTGATCCAGAATCTGGCAGAGTTCCTGCTTCTGCTGTTCACGCCTGGCGGGAGAGGTGGCTTTGGTCTTGGGCCAGTCCAGACCGCCTAAGGTGGTAATCCATACGCCTCTGACCTCATATTTGGGGGCAGGATGGGCAGGAGAGAACAATTCTTGCGCTAAGGAAAACTGTGCCATTACCAATAGGATGGCGACAAAAAGAACATGTAAATACTTTTTCATGGTGCAAAAATACAAAAAAACTATCGTTAAATTGTAGAAAAATTGTAACTTTGCCGTGGATTATACAAAAAATAAGAAAAAAAGTATGATTACATTTTGTATTGCATTGGCTTGCTTGGTACTGGGATACTTTCTTTATGGAACATTCGTAGAGAAGGTTTTTGGCATAGACCCCAACCGCAAGACACCCTGTTATACACGTCCAGACGGCTCCGACTATATTCCCATGCCTACTTGGAAGGTATATACCGTTCAGTTTTTGAATATTGCAGGAACAGGCCCTATCTTCGGTGCCCTGATGGGCGTTCTGTACGGACCTGCCGCATTCCTGTGGATAGTGCTGGGCTGCCTGCTGGGCGGTGCCATGCATGACTATATGTCGGGTATGATCAGCATACGCCGCGATGGTGCTTCTCTGCCCGAGATTATCGGCGATGAGCTGGGTAATACGTGCCGCTTGGTAATGCGCGTGGTGACTCTGGTGCTGATGATTTGCGTGGGTGCCTCTTTTGTACTGATTCCTGCCGGACTGATGGACCAGTTGATGGTACGCATGTTTGACATTGCCAACACCAACCTGATCTGGACGGTAGTGATATTCATCTTTTACCTTGCCGTAACAGTCTTTTCTATTAATAAGGTTATAGGAACCATCTATCCTGTGTTTGGTGCCGCTCTGCTCATCATGGCTGTTCTCATAGGTTCTTGCATCTTTACGCACGACGGGAATATCCCCAGTATAGCAGAAGCTTTTACAGATCATTACCCAGTGTCCTATACCCCCCTCTTTCCTGGTCTTTTTATCACCATTGCCTGCGGCGCGGTGAGTGGGTTCCATGCTACGCAAAGCCCTATGATGGCGCGTTGCATCAAGAACGAGAAGTATGGCTTGCGCTGCTTCTATGGCGCTATGGTGACAGAAGGCGTAGTTGCCCTTATCTGGGCTGCCGCTGCCATGAAGTTTGTGGATACGATGGACATAGCAGGTGCTACCCCATACGAGAAGCTATACAATGCCATGACGGCCTGTGGAACGGTAAAGATGAATCCCGGTCTGCTGGTAGAGAGGATGTGCAACGACTGGCTGGGCAATGCCGGTCTGGTCTTGGCTGTCCTGGGTATCGTGGCTGCCCCGATGAGTACGGGTGGTTCCGCCTTCCGTGCAGCCCGACTGGTTTGCGCCGACTTCAGTAAATTCGGTCAGAAGACGGTCTGGCGTCGTGTCCTTCTGGCTGCTCCGCTGTTTGCAATAGCCATTCTGATGCTCAATATCAGTAGCTTCAAGGTGCTGTGGCTCTATGTCAGTTGGTTCAATCAGGTATTGGCCACCTTCACCTTCTTTACCATTACACATTACTTACATCACCGTGTGGATGGAAAGGGTATTCTTCCCCGCTGGAGCTGGGTGATTGCCTTCCTGCCTGCAGTATTCATGCTCAGCGTCAGCGCAGAGTTCATCCTAGTGGATAAGGAAAACGGCTTTGGCCTGCCCGTACAAACCAGCGAGGCGCTGACTGCCGTCATAACAACCGTCTTTACCGTGCTGTTTGTGTGGTATGATAACAGGAAGTTGGAAAGTTAAAAGAATAAATTTTATACTATGATAACCTTTACTTCTGCCTTGATTGTATTGCTCCTGGGATACCTGATATATGGAGCTTTTGTGGATCATATATTTAATCCACAGTCACGTTCTTCCATGCCCTGCTACACCAAGCGTGATGGGGTGGATTACCTGCCGCTCTCCCCTTGGAGAGTTTTCCTTATTCAGTTCTTGAACATTGCGGGGACGGGACCTATCTTTGGCGCCATCATGGGTATTCTGTTCGGTCCTGCCGCCTATCTGTGGATAGTCTTGGGCTGTATCTTTGCGGGAGCTGTCCACGACTACATGTGCGGTATGATATGCATCCGTAAGGGCGGCGTGTCTCTTCCGGAGTTGATAGGTGACGAGTTGGGACTCTTTATGCGCATACTGATGCGTCTCTGCTCACTGGTCCTGCTGGTGCTGGTGGGGACCGTCTTCATCACCACTCCTGCAGCCTTGCTGGACAATATGATTCCTGACAATGGTTGGCTGTGGAGCAACTGGTTCTGGGTGGTGCTGATACTGTTCTATTTCCTGATAGCTACCTTCCTTCCCATAGATAAACTGATAGGTAAGGTTTATCCCTTGTTTGGCGTGGCCTTGTTGATTATGGCTATAGGCATCGGTTGGCACATCTATACGGCCGACGGATGGATGCCCGAGTTGACCGACCAACTCTTTACCACCCATCATCCCAAGGGCTTGCCCATCTTCCCCATGCTATGCATCACCATAGCCTGCGGAGCCATCAGTGGCTTCCATGGTACGCAGAGTCCCCTGATGTCGCGTTGTCTGACCAACGAGAAGTACGGACGCCCCATCTTCTATGGCTCCATGATAACGGAGGGTGTGGTTGCCCTGATTTGGGCTGCTGCTACCATTAAGTTTGCCAGTACGCTGCCTGGTGAGGCAGGTGCCACGGCTTATGAAAAGTTAGCTTCTTTGGGCAATCCTGCCATTGTGGTGAATGCCGTAAGTACCAGTTGGATGGGAACCGTTGGTGCCGTGCTGGCAGTCCTGGGCGTAGTAGCTGCACCCATCACCAGCGGTGATACGGCTTTCCGCAGCGCCCGTCTGATAGCCGCTGACTTCCTGCACATGGGGCAGAAAAGCGTGTGGAGCCGACTGGTGCTCTGTCTTCCCCTCTTTGCCATTGCCACAATGCTAATGTTTATGGACTTTAATGTTCTCTGGCGCTACTTTGCGTGGTTCAACCAGACGTTGGCTTGCATCACCCTGTGGGCAGCAACGGTATGGCTGGCTCGTAAACAGCGTTTCTATTACATCTGTCTGCTGCCTGCCATGTTCATGACGGTGGTATGTACCTCTTATATTATTATTGCTCTGGAAGGTTTCAGCCTTCCATGGCTGTGGGGTATCATAGCAGGGTTGGTACTTATGACGTGCTTTACTGCTGCTTTCTGTATATGGAAAAGAAATACGAAAAACAAGTATAATCTAAACTGCCGCAGACCTTAAAGCAGTTCTCTCTTGCTAGAGTTAAAGGAGGTCTTATTTAGGTATGAAGAAAAGTCTTTTGATGCTGCTCTTTGCAGCCGTTTCAATGGGTGCTAATGCTCAGTTTGAGGAAGGTACGAAATATGTAGGTGCATCTCTCACAGGATTGAATATCTCCTATAGTAGTGGCGAAAAGTTCGGTCTGGGATTACAGGGTACAGCTGGATATTTCTTTGCTGACTCTTGGATGTTAACAGGTCGTCTGGAATACACCCACCAGTGGATGCCCGCCGGTCAACGTGACAGAAATGAAGTTGTCCTGGGTGCCGGTGCCCGTTATTATTTCCAGTCAAACGGTATTTTCCTGGGTGCAGGTCTGCAGTATAAGCATGCTGCTGTGAATGCAGATTATCTGCAGTTGCCCTTGGAGGTAGGCTATTGCTACTACCTGAACCAGCACGTGAGTATAGAGCCTGCAGTGTATTTTGAGCCTTGTCTGAACAAGTTCTCTGATGGAACAAGAGTAGGTCTGAAAGTAGGCCTTGGATTCTATTTCTAAGAGAAAAGGTTCCCCGATAAAACTCAGAAGCCTGTTGTCCTTTGAAGGATAACAGGCTTCTGTGTTATTTGGTTATTTCAGTTGTTTGCGGAAGAATGTTACGGCCAGTTTCACCGCTTCTTCTGGATGAGGTCCGAAACCATGATCGTAGCGGTCTAAGAGGTGCCATTCGCTCTTCTTCCATAACTGATGGAAGCGAAGACCGTAAGTGTAAGGAACTGTTCGGTCGCCCGTTCCATGTATGACACAGGCTGGGCCCTTGTAAGCAGCAGCTGTCTCATAGATGGGGAGCCAGAAGGCTGTCTTTATGTAATCACGTCCCAAATGGTGTCCCCAAACCTCAACGTATTCTGGGGGATCCAAGGGGTCGCCGTGGTCGCCTGGCTGTCCTGCTACCGTGCCACGGATGGCATCGTCGCGTAATACTCCGGCGGGAGCCAGCAGTACCACGCCACCCTTGAAAGCCTTTTTGCCAAATTGGCCTGCTAACATGGAGGTGACTACGCCGCCTTGAGAATGTCCGGCAATGCCAATGTTGCCAAAGCGACCGTCAGCCTTTACCCAGTTGTATATATGGCGGGCATCCTCAATCTCATTGGGGACAGTCATTCGCACGAAATCTCCTTCACTCTCGCCATGTCCGTTGAAATCAAAGCGGATGCTGGCAATGCCTTGCGCCTCCAGTTCATGCGCAATGCCGCATTCCAGCCCACCGTTCCTGTTTCCAGTAAAACCATGACAGATGATGACAATGGGGCAATGCTTGGGCATTACATCGGGTGTCTGCAAATCGGCAACCAGTTTTCCGTGGTCGCCAGGAATTATCACCCGTTCTGTGCGGGCGTTGGCTAATCCTGCTACAAGCAGGAAGGCTAAAAGGAGATTCTTTCTCATAAATGTTTAACGGCGCATTCTGGTACCTGTACGAGCTTCAACTACGTTAACCACATAGTCACCTAATTTCTCGCAGGAATTGATGAGGTCCATGTATATGGTACCAACCGCATAGGTGTATTTGTGATTGTTGACATCGATAATATTTTGCGACTTCAGTTGGTCGCGGAAGTTATTAATCTCGGTCTCAATGTTATAACATCGGTTAACATCAAAGTAGTCTTTGCGCCCGCTTATTAACTGGTTCATGTATGTTAGGGATTGATCAGTAAGCCCCATCATCTGATGCAGGTGATTGTACTGCTCCTCGTTGAAGTGGTCTTCTTTCCCTTGGTACTTACGGCTGATAGTACGAGCCATGTTATAACAACTGTCACCAATACTCTCCAATTCAGAAATCTCACGTAGCATACCACGTATTTTGGCCTTTGTTTCATCAGAGAGATGAGCATCACTTACTTGGTCCAAATAGTTGGCAATCTCCAGTTCCAGGTTATCGGAGATGTTCTCGTATTTTTCGATACGCGAGAACAGTGTGTTAAACTCTGTTTCCTGATTGCTCTTTTTCTTACCGCCAGAAGTCGACGACAATGTCAGCAATTCTTGTACCATTGTGAACATGCGTTGCATACGGTCTGCAAATGCCTGAATCTCTTTCTGGGCTTCAAGAACAGAGAGCTCGGGAGTCTTCATGATGCCTGACGTAATAAAATGCAAGCGGAAGTCCTCTTCTTCGTCGATAGTCTTAGGCTTGATAATCCAGCATACCAGTTTCTCGATTTGAGGGATGAACCATATGAGGATGAGTGTGTTAGCAACATTGAAACATGTGTGGAACGCTGCAAGGACGAAGTTCAGCTTACCGGCATTGGCCATGAAAGCTGCTGCTCCTGCCGTTTCCTTTGTCATTTCCACGTCGTAGCCAACGAATCCACATACGGCATCAACAAATGAACGGAATATAAACAGAATCCAGAATACCCCGAAGAAATTGAAGAACATATGCGAAAGTGCTGCGCGACGCGCAGGCGTATTAGCTGAAAGTGCAGCTAGATTCGAGGTGATAGTGGTTCCTATATTCTCACCCATTACTAAAGCAATACCCTGATAAATGGGCATAGCGCCTGTGGAACAAAGTAGCATGGTAAGAGCCATCACAGCAGCTGATGACTGTACGCAGAAAGTGAGAACGCCGCCCAAAAGCAGGAAAATGATGGTTGTAGAGAAGGAATTCGGATCGAACGACATAAAGAAGTTAGTAACCGATGGATTGTTGCCCATATCCATCGATGTACCTGTAGCCTTCAACGTAGTCAGTCCTAATAGCAATAGTCCCAATCCGAACAGAAAATCACCGATATAGCGGTGTTTCTTCATGTAGATGAGGATAATACCAATGAAGAAGCCTATGTAGGATACAAAGCCTATGTCGAATGTTGTGGCTTCACCGCCTCCTGCAGTACCAATAGCCATAATCCATGCTGTCAGTGTTGTACCAATGTTGGCACCCATAATAACAGATATGGCCTGTGCCAATGTCAGCAAACCTGCATTGACAAAAGACACTGTCATGACGGTAGTTGCGGTGGATGACTGGACGGAAACAGTGACCAGCATACCTGTGAGAACACCTGTAAAGCGGTTAGTGGTCATTGCACCGAGCACATGTCGTAATTGTGGGCCTGCCAACTTCTGCAAAGCCTCACTCATGGATTTCATACCGAATATGAGCAGCGCCAGAGAGCCCAGTAATTTAAAGATGATTAGAAAAGACATATAAATTAATGTATAATTTGTATAATCACAAAAGTTGCCGCAAATTTAGAAAAATATTAAACGTCTGCCAAACAAATTCATTTTTTTCTTTTTTTAGCTGAAGGAAAAAATGGAGGGCTTCTAATTATGACTATTTTATCCTAAATCGCCCGATTGTGTGTTATATTTTAAGAAACAATCAAAAATGAGTGCCGTTTTTAAAAAATAATTAATATAATCTATAGTTTTTGTAAAAGAACCTTTTATATTTGCAGTGCGAAAAATCGTTTCGCTTATTTATTAACTCTTAAACTAACTAAGGAAAAGATGAAAACAATCATCGCATCTTCCCATCTGTCTGCCGTAAACGGCAAGATGAGGAATCTGAGAAATGTTTTCGCTATGGCACTGCTGTGCTCTCTGGCGAATGGTAATGTATCGGCTCAGGACAATAGTGCCTGGATGAGTGGTGTTGCTGACAATACCTTTGTGAGTCAGCTTTCTATCCCTGGTGTCCATGATGCGGGCACAGGACACGGTTTCACTACATTGCATAGCATTCCGGGCGAGGAGTTTGCACGCACGCAGGACAAGACTTTGACGGAAATGTGGAACAGCGGTATCAGAGCTTTTGACCTCCGTCCCAGTGTTGACGGTAGTGACCTGCGTATCTGTCATGGCTACATCAACACAAACCTGATGTTCTCTACTGCCATTTCTACTCTTTGTAACCTGTTGGACCAGCACCCAACGGAAACGGCTATTGTCATTATCCGACATGAGTCTGAGGGTGACAGCGGCAGTGGTAACTGGAACAATTTGATTAAATCAAAACTCAGCAGCAGTCCTGCAAGCAGCCACACCGTAAATTTCGTTCCTAACATCAAAATGAAGGAGGCACGTGGAAAACTTATCGTTCTCTCTCGTGATGAATATGATACGAACCCCATTGGCGGTTTTATATCAGGATGGGGTAGTAGTGCCAACTTCAGTCAACAGCAAGGCGGACATATCAGGGGCATAGGAAACAATTGTTCTGTGTTTATCCAGGATTTCTATGATGTTTCTGCCAGCGGTGCTACCGCTACCAAGACTGCCAGCATCCAGCGTATGCTGCAGTTCTCTTGCTCAGAGAATAAGGATGCCAAGCGCTGGGTCATCAACCATACCTCTGGATATACAAAGACCTTCTTGGGTATTGTTACCAGTGACGGTTATCGTGATAATGCTAAGAATCAGAATCCTGTGGTTATCAACTATCTGAACAGTCATACAGGTTCTACTGGTCTTGTCTTGATGGACTATGGAGGCGTGGACGATTCCGACGGTTATAACACAAAGGGACAGGCATTGACAAATGCTCTAATCAACAATAATTTCCGCGAAGGACCTAACGACCCGTATTTCCGCGCCCTTCCTACCGTTACGCTGAACAAGAATTATTCTGTGTTCACAGAGGTAAACGGTACCAAGTATTACCTGACCACCAGTGGAACCCTTACCAGCAACCGCTCTGATGCAGGTGTGTTTACCCTGAAGGCTGGTAACAGCAACGGCGGAGAGTACGGTGATTCCTTCTTCTTCGAATGGACAAGCGGCTCAACTGTGTATCACTTTACCAATCCCAATCAGAACACCGGCGGCAACGGAACTTTCGCATCCAACAATAGCCTAGTACCTGTCTCTGGTGACAGCTATAACCGTATCTGGGAATCTCAGATTCTGCTTTTAGGAAGCAATGGTAAGTATGCTATCCGTGCCACCAATGCACCTGCTACAGGTAATAACTGGAACCTTTATGCCGCTAATACCTATTGGTCTGTAAAGAACAGCAACAGCAATCCTCCTACAGCAGGATATGTATTCGGTACACCCGACTACCGTTGGCAGTTCACCGTTATTACTGATCCTGCTCAACTTTCTAACAACAAGCTTTATACCATTAAGACTTCACGCGGTTATCTGACGTTGAACAATGCACAGAACCAGTTGGTTTCTTCTCATAAGAATAATGGCGGTACAGTAAATCCTGATGCTGCAACAGACAATGCTTCACGTCAGTTTGGTATTCTGAAGATAGACGGTCTGTGGTACATCTATAGTCCCAAGATTCAAAAGTTTGCCCGTTATGACTGTGAGAACATCAAGTTCTATGCCGATCGCGGAACAGCCCTGACCTTTACCTATGATGGCATTGACAATGCCGAGGGTTCCAACCTGCGTCTTCGCATCCCGTATATGGGAAGCAGAGGTGAAGCAAGCTATCTCAAGCCACAGTTTATTAATAACAACAACGGTGGCGGCATTGTGCTGAGGAATTACATTACCCCAGATGCCGGTAATACGTTTATCATCGAGGAAGTTGACGGTGCTACTCTTAATTACAATGAGGCAATGAACGTATTCAATGGTCCGTCTGCATTCTTTGATACAAGCAAACTGTATCGTATCGCCAGCGACCGTGTCTCTCAACTGGCTGTAGATGATGTCAATGCTGGCACACCGTATATCGTAGGAACAAAGTCGGGCGTTACCAACTGTCAGCCAAATGCATCTTCGGCTCAGAAGAACTTTGTCTTTGTTAAGAATAATGGTAAATATCGCATTTACCATCCTGCTTCAGGCAAGTATGTGGCAAAGCTTGGCCTCTCTGACAGTGGCAATCAGATAGTGAAACTTGTTTCCAGTCAGTCGGAAGCTGCATCTATCGATTTCCTGAAGATTAACAACAGCTCATATCCTTACGTGTTCTATGTTGTAGATACTGGTTGCCTCTGGAACTCACAGGGAACTGGAAGCATTCCCGGAAAGGTATTATTAAGTCTATGGAACAGTGCCTACGACCAGGGTAATTGCTACAAACTGGAGACTGCTGGCAACTGGAACGGAGTGAAGGAAGCTGTCGATTTGTTTGGAGACGACGAGGACGGTATCTCCACTGTTGAAGGCGGTAAGCAAGGAGCTGAGGTATGGTATGACCTGAATGGTCGTAAGTTGTCTGGCAGACCTACTCAGAAGGGTGTATATATAAATAATGGAAAGAAGGTGGCTGTAAGATAAAGCCACATTCTGGTAAATAAAAAACAGGGGCAAACTGGAAATCCATGTCTGCCCCTGTTCTTTTTATCTCTTTATGCTACGCAGAGTAGCAGAATTATAAGCTGAGCGGTAAGGATACGTAGGAACATGCTCAAGGGATAAACGGTGCTGTAACCTACGGCAGGAGCATCGTTTCCTGATGTCTGATTGGCAAAGGCCAATGCTGGTGGATCTGTGGTAGCTCCGGCTATCAGACCCATAAGCGTGCAGTAGTTGATTTTTGCCCATTTGCGTGCTACAATACCCATAATAAGAATAGGCAGTACGGTAATCAGAAAGCCGCACCATACGTAGGTAAGTCCATCGCCGTCCACTACGGTGTCCACAAAGTTGGCACCGGCCTTGATGCCCACACTGGCAAGGAAGAGAGCCAGACCTATCTCACGTAGCATAAGGTTGGCACTGGTGGTGGTATAGGCATTCATCTTGAACTTGTAGCCATAGGCTCCTATGGCAATAGCCACAATCAGCGGACCTCCAGCCAAACCCAGCTTAACGGGAGTGGGGACGCCAGGAAGGGCAAAAGGAATGGAACCAAAAATAATACCTACCAGAATGCCAACAAAGATGGCTGACAGATTAGGGTGATCCAGCTTCTTTACACTGTTACCCATTTTGGCTGCTACACGATCCACAGCATCCTCGGGACCCACGACAACAATGCGGTCGCCCATCTGAAGACGAAGGTTACGCTCGGCAAATAGGTTGAGGTCGCCACGGCGGATACGTGTCACATTTACACCATATACGCTGCTAAAATGCATCTCGCCCAGTGTCTTGCCTGCCATCTTGGGTTGTGTTACCATTACGTGCTTACTTACCATGGGGACATCCTGTTCTTCCCATACGATACTATAGTCTTCCGGTCCAATGAAAGCTTTCACTGCTTCAGTATCTGCTTCTGCACAGGTAACATAAAGCATGTCGCCGTTGTCAAGGATAGTGTCGCGGTTAGGGATGCTTACGTGTCCCTGGTGCAGGATTCTGCTGCAGACAAAATCGCGTCCCAGGAATTCGCGAACCTGTAGAATGGTCTTGCCTACAATGTAGGGATTCTTACAGCTGATAGTCATGCGATGAGGCAATGCATGCGGATTGGCAGCCTTTTCTTGTTCCAGTGCCTCTTGTTCTTTTTTCAGCGAGGTGCGTGTAAGGAAACGAACGGCAATAATAGCCATGATAATACCAACTACACCAAGGGGGTAGGCACAGGCATATCCGTTGGCAATAGAGGGAGCATTAGATCCAAAGATAGTACCGCATGCTTCTGTAGCAGCACCCAGTCCGGGTGTGTTGGTAATGGCTCCGCAAAGCACACCTACCATCATGGCCAGACTTCGACTGTTCTCGCCTGCCATACTGCCTCCTTTGTAAAAAAACATGAAAAACAATCCGATGCAGCAAATCACGTTCAGCAGTACGATGCCCACAGCTATGAGATTCATCTTAAGACCTCCTGTCTTGAAGGATTCTACAAAACCAGGGCCTACCTGAATACCTATACAATATACGAAAAGTATCAGGCCGAAATCCTGAATGAACGTCAGTACATTACCTGGAGCGGCAAAGCCTTCGTCAGAAACTACACCTGCGCTTTTGTGGAGGTGTCCCATAAGGATTCCCACAAACAGCACGAATGTCACTCCCAAGGCAATTCCGTTCTTCTTTCCTCCTATTTTTACACGACCCAATGCAATGCCAACGGCTATTACAAAGGCGTACAACATAACAATATGACCCACACCGGAGGTGTTGGTCAAAAGGTTAACAAACCAATCCATTCTCGTCTTTTCTTTTTTTCGGCTGCAAAGGTACGCAAAAAAGAAATAGATTGTTATTCTCGAATGGTATTTCTGTTCTTTTGTGTGCATAATTATTCATTTTATTTGGTTTTATTTGTTGTTGTACCAAAATTAACTTAACTTTGTGTCCACTAAAGCTAAAAACATTATTTATTTTTATAAAAGAATATGGCAGATAGTAAAGAAAGACTTTTCTCTGACTTTACTGCCCCCTCACGTCAGGAATGGCGTGATAAGATTGAGGTTGACCTCAAAGGAGCAGACTATCAGAAGAAGATGGTATGGAGAACCAACGAAGGCTTCAGCATGGAACCCTTCTACCGTAAGGAAGATGTGGAGAATCTGGCCCTCGTAAACGCCCTTCCCGGCGAGTTCCCCTATGTTCGCGGCAATAAGGCCGCTGATAATGAATGGTATGTCCGTCAGGACATCAAGTGCGATTGCCCCAAGGCTGCTAATGAGAAGGCTTTGGACATCCTGAACAAGGGTGTTGATAGCCTTGGTTTTGCTATACCAGCAAAACAGTTGAGCGCCGAGTACATCAAGACCTTGCTGGACGGTATCTACGTGGAGTGCGTGGAGTTGAACTTCAAGACTTGTCAGCGCCATACGTTGGAACTGGCAAAGCTGTTGGTGGCTTACTTCCAGGAGAAGGGATGTGATAAGACTAAGATTGTCGGTAGCATCTGTTTCGACCCCATCGAGAAGATTCTGAGCAAAGGTAAGGATCGCTCCGATCTTATTGCTCAAGCCAAGGAGATGGTGGAGGTGCTGAAGGATTTCCCCAATTTCCGTGCCGTAGCTGTTAACGCTTACAAACTGACCGATGCCGGTGCCTACAGCTATCAGGACTTGGGCTATGCTTTGGCCTGGGGAAATGAATATCTGGCTGCAATGGTAGAGGCTGGCGTAGCTCCTGAGGTAACTGCTCAGAACATCAAGTTCAACTTGGGTATCAATGGTGTTTACTTCATGGAGATTGCCAAGATACGTGCTGCACGTTTGATGTGGGCTCAGATTGTAGGTCAGTACACAGCAGACAAGGAGAGTGCCAAGATGCACATTTGCGCAGTTACCACTACTTATAACCAGACCTTGTTTGATAGCTACGTTAACCTATTGCGTAGTCAGACTGAGGCTATGTCTGCAGCCCTTGGCGGCGTGGAGAGTATGGTGGTTGTTCCCTTTGATACTCCATACGAGACCCCGACAGACTTCGCTGAGCGTATTGCCCGTAACCAGCAGTTGTTGCTGAAGGAGGAGTGCCATTTCGGTCGTATCGTGGATGTGGCAGGTGGTTCTTATTTCCTTGAGACCCTGACAAAGGCTTTGGCCGAGCAGGCTTGGAAACTCTTCCTCGATGTAGAAGAGAAGGGTGGTTTCCTGAAGGAGGCATTGGCTGGTAATATTCAGAATACCATCAACGAGACCAATGCTGCCCGTCATGGTAATGCAGGCAAACGTAAAGAATTCCTTCTGGGTACCAATCAGTTCCCCAATTTCTCAGAGAAGAGTGAGGGAAAGGAGCCCGCTGCAGGATGTTGCTGTTGTGCAGAGGAAGGCGAAGTTACTGCCCTCAAGCCTACACGTCTGGCTAGCGACTTCGAGACTCTGCGCCTGACTACCGAGAAGGCCAAGAAGGTACCCGTTGCCTTTATGCTCACCATCGGTAACCTGGCTATGCGTCAGGCTCGTGCCCAGTTCTCTTGCAACTTCCTGGCTGCTGCCGGTTACAAGGTAATCGACAACCTGGGCTTCGCCACTGTAGAGGAAGGCGTTGACAAAGCTCTGGAGGCTGGTGCCGACATCGTTGTCATTTGCTCAAGCGATGACGAGTATGCAGAGTATGCTATTCCTGCCTTCAAGTATCTCAATGGCCGCGCTATGTTCGTGGTGGCTGGTGCTCCCG
>JAEEGL011023900.1_pt1 | contig 18938 bp, 14 predicted proteins | sample 9134231 | NCBI WGS metagenome assembly JAEEGL01 (sample SAMN16246548, study PRJNA631951) | gut metagenome | biome: gut microbiome; feature: rumen; material: fiber-attached | host: Bos | place: Iran: Karaj | collected 2018-10 | reverse complement strand
TGAAGATGCCCCGCCGCGGTCTGCAGCACCGCTTCACTTGTCCCGTGATAGAACGGGAGGTCCAGCCCTATGGCGCCCGAGCTCACGCGGCCTATAAGACCCGTCCCGGAGAGATCCATCAGGGAGCCGTATTCCTCCAGGTCTTCTCCCGAAAGATGCCAGCGTGAAGTCCCCGGCATCGCCGCGAGCCAGGCATTGAACCCGGCCGCGGCGTTCAGCATCTCCTCCGCCTGCTCCGCGCTGAGCCCCTCAGCCTGCTCGGTGTAAGCCTTTATGACCGTCCCGAGCCGCGCGTCGTTTATCCTGTCCGCCGCGTAAGGATACATGAAGAGCAGCGCCGACAGCAGCAGAGCAGCCGTGCGCATCACTCATCCCTGCCCCTGCGTGGGATCAGAGCCGCGACGAGCAGCAGTATCGCGACGGAAAACACCAGCCCGAGGCCGTCGCCGCCCGTTCCGGGCAGCTTCTCGAAGGTGGTGTTGACGACCTTGGCCGATACCCTGCCCGCGGTGAGCTCGGCGCCCGTCTCTGCTACGGAGCTCATAGGATCGGACGTTATGTCTATCGCGAGCGACTTGAGCGAGCCGGCGCCGTCGGTGATCTGGCCTTCCGAGTTGACAGTGAACAGAATGGGATCGTCCAGCAGCCTGTAGCCCTCGGGGGCATCAGTCTCGGTGAGCCTGTAGTCGCCGGCGTCCAGTCCGGAGAAGCTGAAAACGGGGTCTTCGAGGCTCACGGAGGCTCCCTCGCGGATGACGGCGCTGCCTCCGTCCTCGCCCGGCGAGTACACTGTCTCCCATTCCCCGCTCGTCTTGTTCCTGAACTCCAGCATCCAGCTCGAGCCGGTCAAAGGCTCGTAGGCATCGCCGTTCTTCAGGACCTTGTCCAGCACGAACACGAGGGCGAAGGTGACCGTCCTCACCTCTTCGGACTCGTCCGTCTCCTCAGTCCTGGGATCGTTCGAGAAGACTATCTTCGCAACGTTGGGATTCCCGGCGCCGCCTATGACCGCGCTGCTGTCCAGAACAGCCTCGTAAGTCATCACCACGGGAGCCCCGGCGCTGTCCTTGTATGAGATGAAATCCGGAACGTCCACGGTCAGGGTCTTAGTACCGGCGTCGTAGCTCACGTGCTCCGCGTAGCCCGCGTCGCCGGCCTTGAGAGCGCTGACGCCTCCGACCGTCACCTCGGCGCTGTCCGGAACGTAGCTCATGTTCGTCATGGTATCCACGAAGCGGAAGGTATACGAGGTATACCCCGTCATGACCGGCACAGCGGAGCTGAGTTTGAACGTCAGTACGTCGCCCACGCCGGCGACGTTAGTTTCGGCGTCCGTCTCGTCCGCGTCGCTCACGGTCTTCGTGACCGTCGGATAAACCGACTTGTTGGCGATCTCCGCGTCCGGCTTGACGGTGTCGAGAGCGAATATGGCGGAGCCGCTCTCCGCCTCGGGAACCATCAGATAGTATCCGAAGCCGGCGTCGTCCTTCGACGCGGAGCCCGAAGCGTCGGTCTCGAGAGCCATCGCCGGAGCTATCGAGCGGTCCAGCGCGTAGCTTCCCAGGGCGACGCAAAGCGCCTCGAGCTCGTCCGCCGTGTTCTGAGCGTTGATGTACTCGTAGACCTCGTGAGCCCTGGCGCTCTCACCGCCTGTCTTTTCCAGAGCGGCGTCGAAGAAATCCTGAAAATCGGGGTTCACTGTGTACGCGAAGGCCTCCTGTCCGCCATTCGCCAGGTAATCCAGATCCAGCACTCTGTAGAAGCTGTAGGTCTCACCCTCCTTCGCCCCCGTGACGCTGACACTTCCCGTGCCGGTCGCGGCGAAGGCCGCGCCCGCTGACGCCGCTATAAGCGCCATAGCAGCCAACAATGAAATGATCTTTTTCATATCGCACCTCCTCAGCAGCGATCATCAGACCTGACTGTAAAATATTTCTTGCCATATATTACCATTTCAGCCTGAGCTTGTAAACAGATTTTTCCATTTTTGACACAGCATTACGCGCCGGGATCCCTAACCGCCGGCAGATATAAAAAGCTCATGGGCTATCCATCTACATTCTTTTGTTCCATGCCCCGCCGCGCGTAAATATACTTATGGAGCTGCGCCTCGGAAAGGATGGCTCTGAGATGAGCAGCGAAACCAGAATATTCAGGTACGAGATGATCACCTCTATGGTCTGCGGGATCGAGCGCTACGGGCTCATACTGAAGGAAGAAGGAAAGGAAGACATAGTGATCGAAGACATCACCGTAGAAAAGAGGATGATCGAGGTCATCATCGCGCTTTTCAACCGCGAGCAGCTTTCCCCGCTTCACCTGGCGGACGCGCTTGAGGACATACTCCCATGAGATATAAAAACCGCTCCTCTGCTCCGGGCTGTACCGGGAAGGAGCGGCAAAAGAACTGAAACTGCCCTATCATACAATGAAAACAGACCCTTACCCTCACAAATCAGAGGATAAGGCCCCGTCGGGCGTATCCTCACATCAGCGAAGTTGACCGCGGGGCGCAGCACTTCGCGCTTAGGCGCCGAGCTCTACGATCCAGCCATTTAATTGTTTACAGAACAGGACGTTAAGTTATATATTTATTAAGTGTACGCTAATCCAAACCGGTTGACGCGCCGGCATGGAAAGCGCCGCGCAGAGTCCGTACAGCACGGAGGAATACATCCATGAGCCAGCCTCTATTCAGCGTAGTCATAAGCAGCTATCAGCTTCGCGAATACATCCGCGACGCCGTTCTTTCCGTGCTCTCTCAGGACTTCGAGGACCTCGAGTGCGTTGTCGTCGACGACGGCTCGACCGACGGATCTCCCGAGCTACTGCTCGCGGAGGCCGAGAAGGACAGCAGGCTGCGGGTCATACTCTCAGAGAACCGCGGTGTATCCCACGCCAGAAACCTCGGGCTTGAGGCGGCGCGCGGAAGATACATCTCCTTCCTGGACGGGGACGACACGCTCTCCCCGGACTGCCTCAGCGCCTCTGCCCGCGAGATAGAAAATGACCCTGAGACCGACCTCGTCATATTCGGCATCAGATACATAGATTACGCCGCCGGCAAGGGAGTATCTGAGATCGCGTCGCTGACCGAATCCTCGCCAAAGCCACTGTTCTTCGAGGACGGCGGCGAGGCTGCCGACTGGTACATCGAGAACCACGCCCTTCTGCTCTACTCGACCGGAAACAAATTCTACAGGACCTCAAGGCTTCGCGAAGCCGGCATAAGCTTCCGCGAGGAGATGGACTTCGGCGAGGACCGCATACTCAATTACGACTATCTTAAGGTCTGCGGGCACATACACACCGTTCCGCGGGCGTTCTACAACTACAGGCACATCAACGCCTCCTCCCTGTCGACAAGGTTCAGGCCTCACCACATAGAGGAGACCGTGGCGCTCCACAGGGCAAAGATAGACTGCGTAAACGCCATAGCCAAACGCTCCACCGAGGAGCAGAAGGCCGCCTTCGAGGACTATGACCGCAAAAAAGAGCTCATCAGAGGGCTCGAGCACATCATAATACACGCGGGTACCCTCGGCGAAGCCGAGCTGCTCGACGAGTTCAGGACCGTGATCAGGGTGCTCAGGGACGAGCTCCCTCAGACCCGCGCGTCCTACAGCGAGACCACCCGCGCCCTCATAGAGAGCGCAAACCGCCTGCTCTTCCCTGCCGGCGGCGAGAGGGATCTCAGCGGATACGACAAGGTGCTGGTGCTCGGAAGCAACTACTGCGACTACAGGATCAGGGAAGCCCTGAGGCTCTTCGGGAGCAGAGACGACGTGCTCTTCATCTGCAGCGGCGGGAACCCCTCCAAATACACGGACGAAAGCGGAAGCGCGGTAATCGAAGCCGACTACATGGCGAAGGTGCTCACGGACGAAGGAATACCCGCGGAGAGGATCGTGACCGACAGCTCCGCCCGCAACACCTGGGAGAATCTTCAGAACAGCGAGCGCTTCCTCAGGGACGGAAAGGCCTGCGTCGTTACGGCAGCGTTCCACGTGCCCAGAGTCGAGGAGATGCTCGGCAAACAGGGGCTCAGCGCCCTCGTTATGCCCGCGTACGGCCCCAGGACCAGGCCTGACAACTGGTTCCTCAACCAGGAAGGAATCAGCGTGATACTGACCGAGACGGAGAAACATGACCGCGCCCTCGCGGGCAGGCTCGCCATGTCCATGATGGACGACATACTCAGGGAGACGAAGAAATGAGCGAACGCCTTACCAAGCTGCGGCTCACAGCTGCCAGGATCAGAGAGTACCGCCTTCCCTTCGTGAAGACGGCTCTCTTCGCGTACAGGGCTTCGGGCAGGCGCGAGGTCTCGCTCAAGGAGATCGCGACCACGTCATACCTGTCGCATCCCGGGACCTTCATGCCCATGAACGAGTACATATGCCGCGCCTGCGACATAAACGACCTCAGCCAGAAGGCCGTGCTCATGGAAAAGCCGATGCTGTTCAAGAGGCTCGACGGCTTCATGGGGCGTGAATGCCTCGTGATCGCGGAAGCCTCCGACGGAGACATTGGGGATTTCATGCGCCGCTGCGGCCGCGCCGTAGGAAAGATGAACCTCAGCGCAGCCAGAGGCTTCAGGGTATTTCAGGCCGCTGAGGACATGGACAGCCTCGTCCGCGAGATCAGGGAGAGCGGCTGCGAGCTTCTCGAGCCCTTCATCGAGCAGCATCCCGCCTATTCCGCGATCTACCCGAACTCCGTGAACACCCTCCGCATCCACACCGCGAGGAACAGCAGCGGGATCAGGCACTTCCTGACCATCAAGCTGCGCGCCGGCGCAGGCGGTTCGGTCATCGATTACCCCAAGGGGAAGACTCACTACCGCCTCATGCTCACCGACGACGGAGAGATGATCGCCGCCTTCAGATACGATACCCGCGGCTTCTACAGGACCTGCGAGCTCCATGAGGACACGGGCTTCCGCTTCGAAAAAGGAAAAAAGCTCCCCTTCGTGAGGGAAGCTGTCGATATGTGCCTCTACTGCGCGTCCCTCATACCCGAGACGAGGTACATAGGATGGGACGTCGCGGTCACTCCTTCAGGTCCGGTCATAGTCGAGGGAAACGAGGTGTCCGGAGCCTGGGAGGGCTACCAGGAGATGAATGACATACTGACCGGGAGCGGCTCCAGAGCCGAGGCCGAGGAGATGCTCGGCTTCGCGGCCGAGGGCACCGTCTACGACGAGGACAAGGTCTTCATCTCAAAGCCGTTCGCGCCCTGCGCGGCGGAGCTTCCGGCCGGAAGGCAGCTCTACCTCTCGATGCTGCAGTCAGCCCTGCACAGGCACGGCATGGAGTTCTTCGACAGGGAGTTCAGCAAGCTCAAGGAGCCGAAAAAAGTCCCCTGCGGGATAGCTCCCACAGAGGACGGACGGATATCCATAGAGATCAACGGGATTATTGATTATGTCGACATCGGGCCGGTCTTCGAGTCTGACCTCTTCACGACCGACAGCGTGGCCTGCTCCGACGCCGGGAGGATATACGCGAAGCTCAGCGAGATGTACGCGGCCCCGGCCTGGCGGGACTAGCGATCCTGAAGCCGCTCCTCCGCGCAAATTCTTCGGAGTTCAGCGCTTAAACCTTGCAAGAAACCTGAAAGCGATGCCTTTGAAGTACTCAAAGCCGTCGCTTTTTCTGTACAGCGCGAAGTAGACCGCAAGCGGGAGAATGGCCGCTATAAGAAGCCTGAGCGCGAAGGCGGCGATGCCGCTGCCGCCTATCAGCGAGCACAGACCGAACGCCGCAGCGGCTATGGCGGTATTGACCAGAGCGTACCTGATCTGAGCATAGAAGTACTTTGACACCCCGCCTCCGTAGACCTCCCTGAAGAAGACCACGGCCTCGAACCAGAAGCTCACGAGCAGAGTGCTCAGTATGGTTCCGAGTATGACCCCGAGTATCCCTAAACGTATGGCAAGCGGGATGGAGATCACCAGATTCGCGAACGCCTCTATGATGGGCTTGAAGCGGTCCTGAACGAATATGCCCGCAGCCTCCTTGAATACGAGGAGCGTCTGGCGCATGCCCGTCACGTAGAAGCTCACCGCGGACGCTATGACGACCGAGGCCGGGAGCACGAAGCTCTCCCCCGCCCACAGCCTTATGAACGGAGTCATGAGGCACATAAGACAGCTGGAGGAAAAACCGTACAGCAGGGCATTCATGAACAGTATGCGGTAGAATACCTTCTTCGAAGCCTCCTTGTCGTCCGAGGCCATGAGATTGCCCACGCTGGCCATTGAAGCGCTGAAGAGCCTGCCAATCAGTTTCTTCACGCCGCCTATGAGCATGGTGTAGTTGGAATACAGGCCGACGCTCACCAGGCCTATGAACTTGGAGATGATGATGTTGTCGGTCGAGAATACCACGACCGACGCCAGCTTATGGAAGAAGAGCGCCGAGACGTTCCGCGTGATCGCCGCAGCGTCCTCCCCGGGAAGAGGCTTGATATCCTTCTCCCGCAGGAATGGATACATGCGGTTCGCGATCCAGCTTATCAGAAGGTTGCCTATGATCGTGAAGACCACAGCTGTGAGAAGATACAGCATATAATCGTGAGTCCTCACGAGTATTATGAGCTCAGTAACCGTAGAGGCGATGCTGATGCCCAGTGACTCGAGCACCGCGACGTACTCCTTCTGATCGCAGACTATCAGCGAGCGCCTGTACGTGAAGAAATAAGAGATCGCCGACCTCAGCACGTAGATCATGTAGTAGAGCCTGATCTCGGGGATCGATTCCGGCATCTCCTTTATGAGCAGGTGCAGGAAAGGCGTAAGCGAAAGCCCGATGACGAGGATAACGACGCCGATAGCCGTATACATCTTCCTGTACAGCGTCATGAGGCTCTTGAGCTTTTCGGTGTCGTTCTCCCTCAGCGGCCTGTAGAGCGCGTAGTTCATGGCGTGCCCAACTCCGAGCTCAGCGAGAGCGAGGAAGCTCAGGATATTGGAGAAGAGGCCGCTCATCCCCAGATACTCTCTGGTGAGTATGCGGATGAATACGGTGCGGCGCACGAAGTTCAGCAGGAATATGACCATCGCGCTCGCGACGGACACTATGGCGTTGTTTATGGACTTTTGGCTGCGCGAACCCGCCATTCAACGCTCCTCCTGGCGCTTCATGCTGTTGAAAGCCGAGATGTAATCCCAGCCGTCCAGATATCTGTTGAATCTGTCCCTGAACGTGAGCACCTTCCCTGCCACATCAGGAGCGCTCGAATCATCTATGAATACAGCTTCCTTTACGCCCTTCAGGTATTCGAGCTCCCCGGCCTCTGCTCCGGCGAGGAGAACTTTATTCTCAAACGGAAGCGCCTCAAAGCCTCTGACCACCTCGGGGCTAATCTCCGAGCCGACCAAGCTCATCACGATAAAGATCCTGCCGCGGTCCACGCGTACAGCCCTTCTCTTCCATGCCGATACCGCCTCATCGAAGCTTTTATAATGCATGAAATACAGCCTGACGCTGTTTTCCCCCCGCCTCATGACGCCTACCGGGAACGGCGTGAAGCGCTCAAATACCTCTTCGATATCACAGCTGAGATAGTGCTCGAGATGTCCCGCAAACTCGATGAAGTCCTTATCCTCCATGTAGAGGTTCACCGTGGGCGAACGGAAGGGCAGGCCCAGATCGTGCGAGATGATCGAACCGGCGCAGTTGTTGCAAATGATGCTGACGTCACGGTTCTTCAGCCTGATACCCTTCAGACGGTGACTGAAAGCGCGGAGCGCATCACTGTGGAAAGGATTAGCCTTCGCCCTTTTCCTCTTTATCATGGGCTGCCTTATATCCCGGTATGTCCTGTAAAACGGAGCGATCAGCAGCGGATCCTTCGCCAGCAGGCGGGTCTTCCCGCTCAGGAAACGGTAAAGCCCGCTCCCGGGTCCGCAGAATGCCTCTACAGCCTCCGCGGCTGCCCTCCTGTCCCCGGAGGGCGCGTCGCTGAAGCGCTTGAGCATGTACTTGAACAGATGCTCAAGATAGCGGATCATTAAGCGGCGCTGATCCGGATCGGCTCCGCCGCAGGCCCTGCCGTCGAGCACGTCGATGATCTGCCCGACGACCTGCGTGAGGTTCCTGAAGCTCCTCGAGAGATCCAGATGGGAGGTGTGCATGACGCTGGAGGACTGCTGTCTGTATGAATACAGTACCTTCTCTACCGTCAGCATCCTTTCCGCCTTCACCTGCGTGATCAGCGAAAAGCTCTCGTCCTCGTAGATGACGCCCTCCTCGAAGCGCAGCCCGAGAGAGTTAAGATATGAGCGCCGGAAGAATTTGGTCATGACCTTCGCGTCGTATTCGCTCCTCGACATGGTCTCTTTTACGTGATCGACGCCGCGCATGGCGATCCCGGGACTGACAGTCCTCAGAACCACGGACAAGGTGCGCTCTCTGCCGTCTTCCGTATCCTCGAAGACACGGAGAGAGAACGAAACGATATCGGCACCCGTTCTCTCGCTCTCGCCAAGGAGCAGGCTGAGCGCGCTCGACTCGATATAGTCGTCGGAATCGACGAACCAGATGTATTCTCCCCGGGCAGCATCCATCCCCGTGTTTCTCGCTCCGCCCGATCCCCTGTTTTCCTGATGTATGACCCTGACTCGGCTGTCCCGCGCGGCGTAGGCGTCGCAGATCTCCCCGCTGCTGTCAGGAGACGCGTCATCCACCAGGATCACTTCAAAATCCTCGAGATCCTGCGAAAGGACGCTCTCGAGGCACTGATCGATGTATCTCTCGGCCTTGTAGACCGGGATTATGACGGATACTGCGGGCTGCATGGATCACCTCATAGGGCAGGCGGAGCTTTAGGAGTGCCGCTCCTCTTCGTAATGGCAGATATCATGGGATGGACTGCGGCGCTCAGGACAAAAGCACCGATCAAGACCAGACTGTAATCGATGATCCCGGTCTTCTCAAAATGAGGGAAACCCAGATAGGAATCGTAGATCATTCTCAGCATTATATGGGACATATAGAGTTCCAAAGAACGTTGCCCTGTATATTCGAGGAATCTGAAGCGCCCCCTGCCTGTGTGCGTCTCGACGGCATTCAATATCCAGATAAAGAGAATCACGCAGGCGACAGAAAACGGTATATAACTCAGTCTTATCCACAAAGTGGGAAGCTTCACATCTTTTCTGAATGAAAAAATGTAGACAGCTATCCATATAAAACTCGCCAGGGCAGTCCCTTCGGGAATGGGCATGCCGTCTTTTACCCATTTTCCACAATGACAGCCTATGATGAAAACAGCGCCCCTCGTGAGAGCGATCTCAATATTCTTCCACGTCCCCGGAAACGCTCCCTTAAAATAAACAAGGAACAGGAAGTAAAGGGCAACGAGGATAACCGTAATGCTGTTCCTGTCTATCTCTCTTTCTCCGATAACGACGGGCTTGTTCTGGAGTACATATATCAACGGGTAAGCAATATAACAGACAAGGATCGCTGGGATGAACCAGGTCGTTGTGACGCCAATTTTTACAAACTGCACCTGGAATATCAGCCTCAAAAACAATGACAGACCTTTTTTATAATAAATGGCTCTCCATATCTCAAAGGGGATCGCAAAGACCAGATACGGTATGATGAGCCTGATAATGCGTCTTTTATAAAAAGCCGGTACGCTTTCATCTTTTGAAAATGAATAGTAGAGCCCTATTCCTGACAGGAAAAAGAAGATGTCCACCCCCACATTTCCCTTTGATATCAGGGTCCTCAAAATGCTGGTTCCCGTCCACTGAAACCTGTTGTGAAAGACCATGATCCAGATGCAGCTGATGCCCATCAGAGCTGTCCTGTATTTACTGATATGATTCCACGTGATGCGCTTTTCGTGTTCCATGCGTTGTCCCTACACTCATTATTAGCCATGAAGGGCTTTAGACATTCTGCCGACGATCTTCTCTTTGATTATTCTGATCTTACCCAGCGCCAATACAGTTCTACGCATAATAGCCTTTAGCGTTGAGATGCGTCTGACAGTCAATCTGTCAAAGACCTTTTTTTCTGCAGCTTCGCCGACAGCTTCCAGCACCATGACATCCGTACTTCTGGGAATGAATATACTGTATCGGTGCCTTTCAGGCTCTGCTGCGCGCAATCTTCCCTCTCCGGAAACGATTTGAAGATCTATATTGCTTACTTTACCGTATGAATAGATCTCAAGTCCAAACTCCTCGGTCTTACCGTCTATGAGATATTCATATGCAAAATCATCCCCAACACATACCTTGATGAAAGGCGCAGGCATACGGCAATTCTCCGATTCTGAATATATCTCGATCTCGGATATCCCGGCTCCCTCACCTTCAGATTCCACGATGCTGATGCTGCAGCTGTTTATCATCCGCTGAGGGAATCTTAGGATCAGAGGTCTGCCTTTCTTTGGAATCGGTCCGCTCTCGATAGAATAACCGTCATCGAAGCTGATTATCGCATTCAAGATGCGCCCATCTTCTGCGATGTTTCCGTACAGAACGACCTCAGATACACTGACGGTTGTATCCCATTTAAAGTAAGCAGTCTTTTGAGGATCATTCCCGTCCGGCATCCAAAGATAGTTGCCGAAAACAGGTATATCGCTGTCTATGTCGATACAGTTTTCCAGCATGAAATCGTTCAGCTTGGATGGATCGCCGCTGGTCGAGCTGATCTCAGAGGTATAGCTGAGGCTGTCTGTGCGCCTTTTTCTGAAGATTTCATCGGAATTGATGATTCTATCCACCCTGCGGGTTATCGCCTGCGAGACGTGGCATTTAAGGGCTCTGAAGGCCACATTTGAACCGTTCCTCGATCTGAATGCCTCGGGAACAGGGAACCTTACCCTTTCATTCCAGCCGCTTCCCGCCGTATCGAAAGCGTCATAGTGATACTTTGGAGTCCTTCCCACCTCAGGCCTTTTGACAGAATCCATATTCAGACCTTCGTAGAGATCCCCATCCGAGCAGTAAGCTGTGCAGTAAGCAAAACCCTTAAGGACTTCCGGACGATAATCCGGCTCGCTTCTGAGTATCATTCCCAAAGCCTCGTCAAAGCAGAGTGAGAGCGCCCTGTGATCGACATGTTCGTCCATATCCACGCAAACGAGCAGCTCCGGACTGATACCGAGTATGGCGTCTTTTATATCTCTTACAAAAGCCTCATGCGTGTAAGGACTATGGACGCCGCGAATGCGGTAACCGAGATCATCTATCCCTGCAGCTCCATAGGCGGAACTATGTCCGGCAGGAGATATGACAGGCTGTCTTCTTGCATAAAAGATATTGGTATGAGACGGATCGTTTGGAGCATCACCATATCCAAGAGTAATGACATGATCCTTAGGAATACCCAGAATCTCCAATGCCGCGCATGCTTCAGACAACCTGACCTCTGCAGAAGTCTTCCAGTCCCCATTCGTTGCGTATATCACAAAGACCTCCGCTCCCTGAGATGAGAGAGAGGCTATGAGCGCAGCCGCGACATTGGTCTCGTCGTCCTGATGAGGTACGAAGACTGCAGCACGGATACCTGTATACGACTCTTCAAAAAAAGAATTACCCGACATTATCATGTTCTTTTCACTTTTCGGAGTATCCGTTTCGCTATGCTCCAAAGATACTGACACTCATCCGAACGCCAGTACAATGCGATCAGGACCGCCGGTACACTGATCCCAACTATGATGATGTGAATAAAGACCGAGAACCACCCGTGTCCAACGAACACCTTGCCGCAAAGCCACATATCCACCGCTCCTACCGCGAACAGTTCAAGTATATATGCCATATTTCGGACATAGTACTCAGATACGGGCCGATAATTATCAAAGCTGTATTTGTGGATTATCGAAGGATCGACGAGAAAATTGGTCAGGATGTTAGCTATTATCGTTCCCAGCAATACTCCATGGATCCCTAACGGACCCACTAAAGCTATCGACGCGATTATGTTTATCAGAATACTCATCAAGGGCCTGGTCCAAGCCTGTCTGAACACTCCTGTGATAGTTCTCATCTGTCCGAGGTTTTGCCTGATCCCTTCAAAGAGGATCTCTATACCGATGAGTATGGCAGCAGGCTTGGCTATCATATACTCGGTACCGATCCAGGTCTCGATCAGTTCATCCGCGCAGACAGCCACACCTACAGCCGCAGTACCGTAAAAGACCATCGTCAGATAATTCATTGTAAGAAAGAATCTGTATCTGACTGCTATCCCCTGCGTCGCAAATAGATTCCCCGCGCTGGCCTTTACCGCCGAATAGATCTTATTCAGAAGACTCTTGATGGTAGTATACAGCAGGAGATAATTTGAGTACTGTCCGACGGCCTCCATCCCTGCGAACATTCCCAGCACAACGTTGTCTGTCGCTTTAAGAACTGTCGCATTGACCTTATATACGAAAAGTGCTCCGCAATCCTTAAAGAGATCGATGATCTCCTCGCGGCTCAGATCGTCTTCCTCCTTTCTGAAAAACTCCGGATAATATCTCTGAGCGATATATGCATTCAAAACATTTTTCAATATATTGAAAACTATAGCAACTCCGGTATAGAGAATGAAGTCCCTTGAGACGATAAGCACCATGATCTGTGCCGCGTTAGTGATGACAGTGACACCATAATCTGCGACATCAAGAACGTACTTTTTCTGATTGGCCCTCATAACGACTGATCTGTAGGCAAAAAACAGATATGTCGTCACACTTTGAAGGAGGAACAGGATGAATACGAGCGGAACGTTGATCCCAATATCGACCAGCCGGCTGTAATCCTTGATCAGGAGCGGCAGAAGAGGAATCAGCGCTGTACCCAGCAAAAGAATAGTGATCCCTACGGTTCGATACGCAAGCTTGTAGAATTTGAGCAGTACACGCACCCGCTTGGAATCGTGTTCCGCAAGCGGCTTATAGAGCTTAAAATTGATTGCTGTATCGAAACCGAGCTCTGTTAGAGAGAGCATAGAGATTATGTCCGCAAAGTATCCATTGATTCCCAGATATGAACGGCCGAGAGTTCTGATAAAGACCGTGCGGACAATAAAACGAAGCCCGGTGATCAGAAGCTGACCGAAGAGGCTCGAAAACAGATTCAGTATTGAGTTCTTCGTCCTGGAAGCAGACTTCATGTCAATTCAAGATCATACTGCCGTCAACGGCCACTGTTAAAGAGATCCTCTAATCCTCTCTGAAGGACTTCGATGTCCTCTTCCCCTCGCATATGCTCGATGATCCTGAGAATAGTGTTATCTCCGTAGGACTTTCTAAGGTAGGCCGCAAATCGATCATTTCCAAGGATCTTTCGAAGAATGCGGTCTTTAAGAGTGTGTCCTCTGAACTGGAGCAGCCATTTGATCGTCCATGCTTTTGAATACTTTGAGAACGATGCTGATATGTCTACACCCTCGGCGAGCTTGCAGCTTCTTTCAACAAAACCCTCATCAACATCGTCGGAAATATAGCTGACTCTATCTCCGTTCAGTTCAACGCGATGCTTTGTGATCGTATAGCCGCTGTCACCTAGACAGAGCTCCAATAGAATACCGGAGTTGGTATTCGGCGTAGTCTGAGGAAAAAAGAAATTCCCCTGCCCGTACAACAGATACTTTTCTCCAAGATGCTCTTCCGCGCCTACACAGTGAGTATGCTGGGATATTACGATATCCGCGCCGCTTTCAGCCATTCTGTAAAAACGCTTTCTTATCCACGGCGTGGGATACTGGTAATACTCTACTCCTCCATGATAAAGGACTATAAGCAGATCAGAATCCTTTTTAAGCTTCTCGATTTCTTTGCATACAATGTATTCATCATAAAGATTTGCTCCAGGGCTGTCCGGACCGGGAATATTAAAAACGGTCTCCGACACACCGTAAAAGGTGACCTTCTTTCCGGATGCGAATACGGTCTTGTGTGTAGAGATATCTGCGGTATCCTTACCTGCCCCGAAATAAGCTATCCCGGCATCGTCCAGAGCCTTGCAAGTATCGATATATCCCTCCATGCCGTAATCAGTGATATGGTTATTGGCAAGAGTAACCATATCCACTCCAAGCGCACAGAGACCATTTACAGTCTCCGCGGGAGCCTTGACATGCGGGCCGCATTTGTCTATAGCCTTATCCGAAGAGGACAGCACTCCTTCCAGATTGCAGACAGTCAGGTCCGCCCCCGAAAAAAGTTCTATGATCCTTTGATCAAATATACTGTCCGCTTTCCCTGCGGAGAAACGATCCTGGGCCTTTCTGGGGAATGTATCCCCGGCTATTATTATCCTAAAGATATCGCTCATATTCCGAAACGCTTGATATGGCCTGGTTTAAACCGCGCCGTGATATACATCTTCTGTATCGTGAATCTGATCTTTAAATAAGTCGAGCTGTAAGGGGCACCATCAAGCCATTTGACCATCTCCACGGAATAATGATCGGAATGGGGCGAAAAGAAACGGACCGGGATAAAGCCCTTTCTTTTGCTCAATTCGATCATATTCGTATTTCCTTCAGCTGTATCAAAGCAGATCACATCGACACCGCCGATCTTCGCCTGCCTGTCCCATTCGCTGATGAATCGAGATGATATATGCCTTCCCTGATATTCCGGGAGTATGCCCAGAAGAAAGGTCTTTAGAACGTCACCCTTGTGATACCACCTGTCAAGCTTTCCGATTCTGCATGAACAGGTACCCACTACCTTATCACCATCCAACGCGACGAAACACTTTCCGTCTTCTCCAACGGTCTTTGCTATATCCTCAGCGGAAAGGACGGCGTTCTGCATTATTATGCCCTTCTCGAAGTTGCGCTGATGCGCGGACACTATCACTTCTCTGATCTCTTCAAATGTAATGCCTTCGCTTTTTTCTTTTATAACGATTTCTTCGGCCATCTGTTTTTCCTCGGGGTTGATATGCCTATGCTTTCACAGCCCTGGCTCCGCGAATGAATCTCGCCAGCCTCTTCCGCATTTCGAGTTTTTTATACTGCTGCCATGGACCTGGATCTCGTTCGTCCCGGATGAAAAAGGCGATATCTTTTGAGAGATCGTCCTTATAATCCTTCCATGACAGGAAGCCTACTCTATAGTCGTCCAATTCCACCTTCTCATTGATGAAGTGGACATCGCGATCCATAGCGGCACTGCTGTCGATAGGAACGTTTTCCGTTACCGTCCTGGCCAACATCGCCGGAAGATTCGCTCCCCCAAGCGTTACTGCATATCCTGAAGAACCGTATCTGAGGTTCAGTTCTATGAAATACAGCCTGCCTTGACATTTGATTATATCTATGCAGAATAGACCGTTCAATCCGGTCGCCTTTACGAATGATTCGAACTTTGCCTTGTCCTCTCCAAGACGCTCAGCTGAGAACATAACTCCTTCAGCCGTGACTCCTTTATGAGAGCCGTTTCCGCTCCTGAGAGTATCAACGCACGCAGGCATCAAGACCGTTCCGTTGTAAGCGACGCCGTATGAAGCGTATTCCTTCTCCGGTCTTAGATACTGCTCGACAATTACTGACGGGCAATTCTTCTCTCTTGCGGACAGAAGTGCAGCCCTAAGCTCTTCTTCATTAGAGCATATACGGAATATATCCTTGCTCCTGAGACATTCAGCGCTGGCGGATGCCTTCGTTACACACGGGAATACCGCTTCTGACAGGGCGTTCTCTATGCCTGCATCATCACTGCTGTAAGCCTTTCCCTTTGCGACATTGAGACCACAGCTCTCCGCCAGTTTCTTTTGGATCTCCTTATTCATCATCCTGGAGACCGCTCCACTCTCACCGTTTATATTCGGGATGAGATAATGGTCTGACAGGGAATCAGCATACTCGTCAAGAAACAAGGCGCTTGAATCACTCGTTGGGATGATCAGCAGCCTATCATCCTCCCCGCGCAGCTTCTCCAAGGCGTTCAATATGCTGTGAGGCTCGTCTTCAGAGTAGACAGAATTCCTCACATATCTGCTGTTTTTAATGATCTCCAGGCAATCGTTCGCAAGGGCTAGAAAACGTACACCAAATCCGGCCTCTCCCAGAGATTTGACGATTCCCAATGCCGTAGCATAATTAGAACCTATGACTATAATATCGCCCATCAACGCCCCTCCAATGAACCCATTATCGCCGCTCCGTCAAGCCGCATGACCGATCTCGCCGAATTGTCACGCCCGATCATTAAAGAAAAAGTAGCGGTAAATGCCAGGTACATCCATATCCATTCTGAATATATATTTGAGCTTGAGGATATGCTCATTACCGAGAACAGGACAAAACTTGTCATTACAGCTGTATTGACTGTATAAATGCGCCTCTCAGCCTTTGATCTCTTGTATATCGAAAGAAGGAGCTTCATATGGAAGACGCAATACACGATAAAAAAGTACACGCCAAATGTCACCATCAGTTCAAGATACCAGTTATGTATGAATGAAAGCTTGCCTATGTTATATATAGACCTGTGATTGAGCCACTCATATAGATTGCCCGCGCCTACCCCGAAGCCATACGTTTCAGAAAGGAAATACAGGCCATTCTTGATCAGATTGATACGGGCGTTATCGCTTCTTCCCGTAGGATCTACAAGACCGTTCCTGAGCTTTTCAATTATCGCTTCTCTTGCTGCAGTAGACGCGACGACGGCAACGATTGCGGCAACAAAGAGCACGGGTATGAACAGCCTGCCGACATTTCTCTTTTCTCCCCAGATAAAGAACAGGCACGCGAAGAACACGAGAAATGATAAAAAGGCTGCCCTGGAACCGCTCACGAAGATGAAATAGATATCCAGCGCGGCTATAAATCCGTAATAGATCTTGCTCATGACTCCGCGTCGATTGATCAGGAAGTATATGGCAAATGGAAGCAGCGTGACTATGAATGTCGCGTAATCATTCAGGTTGTAGAACAGGCTGATGGGAACAGTGCCCCACTGTGTTCTGCTTACTCCGACCTCGAACATATAGTGTCGAAACGTGATCTCAGACAGTCCGATCAAGAGCTGGATGAACAGCGCGTCAGTCAACGCCTTTATGACAAGCTCGGATGTATCTTTTTTGTAATGATGGAGCAGAATCTGTTGAAATAGTATAGCGCCCAGCAGCCAGAGCACATAATAGAGCCAGATTCCAAGTTTCTGAGCTCTCCATATACTGCCCAGAATAAAGACCGCCCATATCATGAAATATGCATTCTCTATCTTGTAGACGATCTTCAGCCTTCGGGTCGTCAGAAGCCAGGTCCCGATCACTGCGATGTCATACATTGAAATGTTGATACCGATATGTATCTTTAAAGTAGCGATATACCTTGGAACAAAGCACGAAATAAAAGCACAAAGATATATAAGGTAATCCGCGCGGCATGTTACCAGTTTGTTCTTTTCACTTCTATTCGTATGAATCATAACTCTGTATACTCAGTGTTTCTCAAACCCCGACTTCTCCGGGAACACCGACTCGAAGGCCTCCCGGAGCCTTCTCTTTTCGGTTTCAAAGTCGGACTTGTTTTCCTTATCGTTGATGCACAGGAGCTTGCAGCTCCTGCTCTTTATCATCGAGTATATCCTCGAATTGTCGTCGCCCATGTTCACGTAGCGGCCGAGCTGGGCGTGCGGGACGAACTCTCCCTCGCAGAGCCTCCAGTATCTGAAGATGTACTGGTTCACGTCGGAATCGTCGCGGAAGCGGTGCGAGCAGCTCCTGTCGAGGATCTCCGGTTCCTCCTCCCATACCTTCTCAAACGTGCTCTTCAGATATGGCATCGCCAGATGCGGGTTGTAAAAGCCGGTGTGATATGTCCACGGAAGCAGGCATATCGTCCTGACCAGGAGCTTTCCGTACTTGAGGGAAAACCACTTGGAGCGGTTTCTCCTGATGTCCTGCTTCTTGTTGAAGTGCTTGTTGATGTACGAGGTGTCCTGCAGCAGGATCGGGGAGAACTCTCCGAGCCTCGGCGTGATGGCGTTCGCTACGCAAAGGTCGCAGGGCAACCCACCCTGGAAAAAATCACTTTCCTCGAGCGGATTAAGTATGAATATATCGTCGTTGAAATAGACGAAGCGGTCGCTCAGGCCCGGGATCCGGTGCAGATTCAGCTCTATCGGGTGAGAACTGAAGGTCGGGAGGTATTTCCCGGGAATATAGTCCTCATGGCGCACTATGTGGAGCTTGGGATGCTCCGTGTTCAGCCACTTGGGGAGATGCCCCCAGGTGACAAAGTGGATCGTATCCACCCAAGGCGCGAACTTCTCGACGCCGCGGAACCAGTATCTGAGAAGCTCCCAGTCGCGGTAGCGGATGTCGCGGTCGTCGGAGGATCCCATATCAGCGGAATCCGCGCCGTCTGAAGCTTGCCCGGAGTACAGCGCCTTCTGCGCGCGCCAGGCCGGATCGGAACCGTCGACCCATGGTATGACGAAGTCTATGCCCCGCGTTTTTTCGGAAATCTGATTATCCATGAGGTCCTTTACTCGCTCAGATAAGCTATGAGCCTCCTGTAGCTCTCCTCGCAGTCCACTGAGGCGTTCCAGCCGAGCGCCCTCAGTTTCTCGGAGCTGAGATACATGTCATTGTCGGGAGCGAAGCCCTGATCCCCCTCGGGGATCACGATCCTCACCCCTATGCGGCCTTCGCAGATCCTGGAAGCGACGAGCTCGGCGATCTGTCTGACCGTCCTCGTCTCGGAGTCGTTGCATACGTTGTAGGCCTCACCCGCCCTGCCATTAAGGAGCACGGTGAGTATGCCCCTGACGGCGTCGGCGAGATATACGAAATTGATCACAGAGCGGCCTTCGGTATGGAGCTCTATGTCCTTCCCCTGCACGGCGGCTTCGGCGAACTGGACGGGCATGCGCCTGTCTCCCTCTGGCACTCCGGCTCCGAAGGTCTGAGCGAGCCTGGCAATCTTCGCGCCCACGCCGTATTCGGCGGC
>JAEEGL016885569.1_pt1 | contig 18939 bp, 11 predicted proteins | sample 9134231 | NCBI WGS metagenome assembly JAEEGL01 (sample SAMN16246548, study PRJNA631951) | gut metagenome | biome: gut microbiome; feature: rumen; material: fiber-attached | host: Bos | place: Iran: Karaj | collected 2018-10 | reverse complement strand
AGAAAGGATCCACATATTGTCGTTTTTATCAAAAAACAGGTCATAATTATTATTGAAAGGAAATGAAGTAACTGTTTTAATCTCTCCATTCTTCATATATCCAATGGAATTGGAAGCTATAATCCAGTACAGATCTTCTTTGTTATCTTTTTTTATGCGCATTATTACATCGCTTGAAAGGTTATCTTCCCTGCCAAGCTTTTTGATCTCCTGCCCGGAAATAATATACATTCCGTCTCCGTCAGTTCCTACATAAATATCTCCGTTCTCGCCTTCTTCAACAGTCAGAAATACAGTATTATTGATACCATCATCGGCTTCTATTGTTCTTCTTACAATGCCATGATCAATGACGGCAAGACCTCCGTTCGTGCCAACTAAAATCGTCCCATCAGAAGCCTGCTTTGTACATCTGACCTCATCACTTGGAAGTCCGTTAGTTGTAGTAAAAGTCTTTATGTCCCCGTTTTTTGAATAGCAGACAAGCCCCTGACCTGCCGTAAAGGTTGATATCCACAGATTGTCATTATCATCCTTCATAATGCATCGTATTCTTGTACCTGTCAGGAATCTGGTGAGCCTGTTTTCTACCACCCTTGAATTATCAATAATACGTATTCCGTTATCTGTACCAATATAAAGCATCCCCCTGTGCATGCAGGTTGTATTGATAGCATCACCGGGAAGGCCATATTCCTTAGACAGATTTTTGAAATTGCAGGAAACCACCTTCATAATTCCCTTTGTTGAAGATGCCAGCCACATATTTCCCTGATAATCCGAGGTAAGCATCTCAATACCACTGTCTATGGGAAGGTCTTCCACCAGATGAAATATATGCTTTTCATCCAGATACCCCACCTGACTTGTGGAGGAAACCCAGATCCTGCCGCAGTCATAGTTTATCCAATGGATCACATTTAGTGGATAAACAGAAATACCCTCAAGTTCGTCGCCCCTGCTGCCAAAGCGCCCATGGAATATCCTGATTCCGTCGGTTGTTATATAGACATAGCCGTCCCTGTCGGGATCCGCAAGAATAGAAGTGATCCTGTCTGTCCCCAGTTCCTGTCCGTTGTAGACATTGGTCACCTTCCTGTCTTTTATCATAAATATGTATCCGTTCTTGGTGGCGCCAAATACATTCCCTGCCTTATCGGAATCCAAACGAAGTATTCTTTCTTTATTTAGTCTTTCATTATCTATAACATGTATTTTCAGATTCTCATCCGCATAACATACACCGGAAGTAGTTCCGATAAATACATTTCCGGAATTATCCTCCGCAAATACCCTGATGGAAGAAGATGGAAGCCCGTCCTTATAGGTTATCCAGGTTGTCGTATCTCCATCAATAACAACAACGCCGTTATCATTTGTTCCAACCCAAATCCTGCCTTTGCTGTCCTCAAAAAGACCTCTTCCACTGGTAAGGCCTTCCGAGTATTCAATCTTTTCAAAGACTGTTCCGTCATATCTGAATATTCCGCTGTAGCTTCCAATCCAGATATAGCCGTCTTTGGAACAAAGTATATAATTAGCGTCTGGGGTAATAAGGCCGTTGTTCTCGTCATAAATTTCTGTGGTATAGCCTACGGAAGCTGACTGTCCGGTAAGAGCAAAGCCTCCTCCGATGCGCTCAGCGCCTTCGGCGTCAAGGGACTTCTCTGAACCTACTGTTGCAGAGGCAGAATTTCCCCATAGCAGAGTAAGGATCAGGGCAGCAAAAAGAGAAGCTGCTATTTGTTTTATTCTGTTGGAACCACCCCGCATGCTTCTCATCTTTCCTGTTTGCCTTTCTTCCTGTTACATGTTGTTGTATTTCTTAAGTACCACCCTTACCTCAGGCAGGGACTCCATAAATACTTCCACGCACTTTGGATCAAACTGATTTCCCGCTTCCTCCGAAATAATGGCCAGTGCCTTATCAAGAGGAAAAGCCGGCTTATAAACCCTTGGAGATGTGAGGGCGTCAAAAACATCCGCCACAGCCATAATGCGGGCAGATAACGGTATAACCTCCCCGTGAAGTCCCTCGGGATAGCCCTTTCCATCCCATCTCTCATGGTGATATGCAGCCATATTTCTGGCTTCCTTTAAATAGTTCTCTCCGGAAACCGTACTTATGGCATCTTCCATGATCTTTTTCCCGGCTATGGTATGAGTCTTCATGATCTCAAACTCTTCCGGTGTAAGTTTTCCCGGCTTATTGAGGATACCATCAGGGATGTTGATCTTTCCTATATCATGGAGAGGCGCAGATCTTACCACATCCGACATGAATTTTGGCGTGATCTTTTCTGCGTAGTAGCCTTTTTTCTTAAGTCCTTCCACAATGATCTTTACATAAAGAGCTGTCTTCTGAATATGTTCACCGGTGTCGGAATCTCTTTTTTCAACCATATCCGCCATGGTGATGATAAGGCCGTCCTGCATCTTTGCGGTAGCCTCGGACAGACGCCTAAGGTCCCTCATCTGTTCCGAAAGATTAAGGGTCATCCTGCAGATGGACTTATATAGTTTTTCAACCTCATCCTCTGTCTTTATATCAAGCGCCCGGATATGTTTTACGTTTTTATCCAGCTGTTCCTGCTCATAACCAAGGCTTGAAAAATCATCAACGCACTTGGCCATGCTTCGTATTGGATAAACCATAACAGTGTTGGTGTACCACATATTGTTGGCGATCACCAGGATAAAGAATCCCACCAGGACAAGCAGTGATCTTATGATGAAATCCTGCATGTAATCTGCCACATAAGTAACCGAAACGTCAGCTATCACATAGCAAAGACAATTTCCTTCTGCATCATTTATAGGATAATAAACGGAACGCACCCACCCGTTTATGTCTCCATGCTCGATGGGACTGATGATTTCTCCTGCAAGGAGTCTTTGAAGAACCGCATTGATTCCTTCGTCATACTCAAGGATTGTTTTCTTTTCCCTCGGAGGTGCTTCAGAAGTGGTTATGTCATAGATAATTCGTCCCTGCTTCTGGTTAAACTCTATCATGCTCACATGGTCAACTGAGCTGTAGCTGTTGGTCACCTGCTGAAGGATCTGCTTTATTTCCTGATAGCTCTCAGAAGAAGTTCCCTCCTTCAAAACATCTCTGACATCCTCTGCTTCCACCAGAGTAACCACAAGCTTAAGTGAATTTAATGCATCAATAGTCTTACTTTCCTTGGTCTTTGCAAAATATAAACGGATACCACTCAAGCCGGTGACAATTACCAGAAGGACTGATGTTACTATAATAAGGAGCGTAGTCCTTTTACGCATTGTATAGCGCATGCCCTTTCCCCAGGAATCCAGGGTATCAATTTCCTGCTGGTCGAGGGGTCTCTGCTTCCAGCTTCCCCCCTCAATATTCTTGAGGATACTGTCAGGTGTTGTAATAAGCAGAATCCAGGAAACAAAAACCGCAATGGCCTTATCGATTATGTTAATGAGAATATTGTAGACAAAATATGCCCAGAACAAAGGCATCTTTGTGGCAGAAACGATCAGTGCGGTGGTTTCAGAGCTTCTGGCTGCCTTGGCTCCATCCAGAAGATTCCAGTTTATCACAGCACTAAGACTCCCTGACAGAGCCGCCAGAGCCAGAATAAAGAGTATTACTTTCCAAAACTTTTTAAAGCCATGCCTTCTTACAAACCAGGCTGTGAATATTGCCACCAGGGCATTTACGAAACTGTAGTAAATATAGTTGAAACTAAAAAGAGCGCAGATGGAGTTTGTCGCCACCGCGGTAAAGATGCCGGCAAAAAGACCTCCTATGGCAGAGACCGCTATTGTACCAATAGTGTCCAAAAACAGATGAACTCCCAATTTGTTTATCAAAAATGCCAATAGGACGTTGACTGTGATTCCCAATATGCATAGCAGAATTCTTATCCAGAAGCTGCTTCTGATTTTTGTCAGTAATCTATTAGTCTTCATAAATTATTCTGCTGCTGTTTCTGCTTTCTCTTCCTCTGATGATTCCGATGTATCTGATGACTCTTCTGAAGGAGCCTCGGTTGTTTCCTGTGCTGACTCTGCAGGTGCCGGTTCTTCTGCAGGAACTTCTGTTTTCTCTGCAGGCGCTGTCTCTTCTGCAGGAGCTTCTGTTGTCTCTGCAGGTGTTGTCTCTACAGGCGCTGTCTCTTCTGCAGGAGTTTCTGATGTTTCTGCAGGTGTTGTCTCTGCAGATGCTACCTCTACTGGCGTTTTCTCTTCTGCAGGAATTTCTGATGTTTCTGCGGGTGCTGCCTCTACTGGCGTTTTCTCTTCTGCAGGAATTTCTGCTGTTTCTGCGGGTGCTGCCTCTACTGGCGCTGTCTCTTCTGCAGGAATTTCTGATGTTTCTACAGGTGCGTCACTTAAGGACTTGCCTCCACCGCCTTCAACATTATTACTTTGATTTGTTCCGGCAGCCTGATTTCGGATTCCCTCAGCCAAAGCAAGACTATCCGCAAAGGTTATAGCATCCTGTGGTGCATCGTTCTTGAAGGAACTAAGGCTCTTTTCCTTCTGCGCAGCAGTTCCGCTCTTAAGCTCCTGATCCGAGAATTCATAATCATCGCCGTAGGCATCAGACAGATAATAGTTAGGTGAAAGATCCATTACTGTCTTCATATCCAGACTGAAAATATCGCCGCTCTGATTCCCCTCAGGTCTTGAAGAATATATGGTTCCCAGAGAGTTGACCACGCTTCCCATACCACCAAGAATCTCGAAATAGCAATTCTCAATACTTGTTAATGGCTTCGCTCCTGTTGAATCATAGCCTTCTGAGTGATAGGTGAAATTTATAGGCGTTAGATTTGAAGACTTTCCGGTATCAGGATCATAATTACCCGTTACATTGAGGTAAATATCAATAAGCTCTTTTTTATCCAGTTTTTCCTTAACATACTGATCCCTGTCCCCGCCTGCACTTCCTGCCGCATCGGCATTATTCCACCACAGGCCAAGACGAATATATCCGTTATAGGTCTGAGAACCCGCATCATAATCAAGTATGGTAAAATCAGCGATCTGGTTATTTATGAGATACCACTCATTATCGAACTTTCTAATATTCCAGGACCTGGTATTGCCTTCTGTCACACCGTTTCTGTCCTGAGTATAAAGAGGAGTGGTTCCCAGAAGGATTTCCTTGTTATTTCCAACCTTTAAGACCACATCAACGTTAACATCATCATCCATGACGGCCGGATTTATATTTTTTATCTCAATTGTAGCCACATCAGATGTATCAATGGTTCCATTGCCGTCATTACCGTAGTAAATTTCTACATTATCAAGAGCAACTCTGTTATTAACCAGGTTTTCAATACTTTTCCTGACAGGGTCGGAAGTATTTGAAAGATCTGCCCCGGCCGCTTTGGTAATATCAGCGGAATAATACGTATTTTCGTTGTTCTTTAAATATTTTACTACATAATCAGTATCTATATCTTTTGTGGGCTTGAGCCACAAATCTCCCACCGCAATGGCAGCCAGCTTATTAAGGGCCATCTGGGCATAAGCCTTCTTATAAGCCTCATTTACAGTCATCTGATCATAAGCCTTTGCTGTCAGATCACCTTTTGTATATGTGTAATAAAGCGGCTCTCCGGATGAATCTTTTCCGGCATAGCTTCTTACCAAAACCTCCAGTGGCACATTAATACTAAGTCCGTTATTATTATTGCCAACCGTTCCTTTGGTATTTAAAACCGCAGCATCCACAGTCCGCCACAGCTCGTCAGCTGCATCCATCAGATCCTGATTCCAGGCTCCCTTTCCATTATTCATAAACGGAGTGCAAAGATGAATAAGATCAAGATATCCATCGTTGTGACAACCGGTCTTATTGGCAAAATCCCCTTTCTTTCCGATGGTTATCAGGATGGAATCATGATATTCTGCATCCAGGTAATCTCTGACAAGATATTCCGCAAAGACTGACAATGCATCCTGTACATCTGACAGCTTTTCAGTATCTATAAGGCTCAAGGTGGCCTCTGTTATATTATTCCCACTAAACTGCGCAACATAACTGTCTATAATGTTTGCTGCAAGCTCTGTTGTGGCCATTGTCTTATTATTATAGAGAGCATTCATCCAGCTGTAATAGTCCCAGCCGTCAGCAGGCTCATTTTCCTCTGATACTATCAGGTAATCAGCATAATCCTTAAGGACATAGTCCGCCTCATAGACTGCCATCTGGCATGCATCAAAGCCGATAAAATCAAACCTGTTACCGTTCTTTATGAATTCAGATTCTCCAATAGCCTTTTTCAGAGTTTCGATATTGTTAAAACCAACATCACTTCTTTCACCGGTGACTTTATCAAGCACGTCTTTGTTATATATCTCATCTACGCCAAAGCCCCTGATTCCACCACCGTGATCCCACATTACAAGATCATATTTTTGGGCGTTGCTGTTATTTGCCACATAATCAATAAACTCGGTAAGATATGAATGCTCAAGCATATACCTGCCGGGAATCGTGTCTAAAAGTACCAGTTCATTTACTTCACCCTTCTGTACTTCATATATCTGTATATCTTTAGCTATGGCGGTTCTGTAGCTGTTGTATAATTCGAGGGCCTTATCCTCAACCTGTTTTAACTTAGCTGCATTTTCAGGCAGTTGCAGTGCAGAATCGTACAGATCCGGATAAAGAATCTTCTTCGCATATTTCTTATAGACCTCATAATCATCCATATGCCAGGTTTTGGTTCCGCCTGTTGTAATGAATATTCTTGTGTTATCAGGTATTTGGGCAGTCAGAAGATCCAGGAGATTAAAAGTGGCACTGTTCTTGTCACTTTCAAGATCCGAGCCGTTCAAAAACAACAGGATAGTCCTGTCGGCATCGTATTCTGCAGGTTTATCGCTGCCCTTTTCTTCTGCTCCTGCATCTGCAGATCCCGTATTTGCAGGCTGGGAAAGAGCTTGCTGCTGCGCTATCTGCTTAGCCTTTGCCTCTTCCTCTGCCTCTTTTACAGCTGCGGCAAACTCCTCATAGGCACTGGCCTGAGCCACCTTTATAATGGCATCACTAAAAGAAGAGACCATGTTCTGACCAATGTTCTCTCCCTCAAGTATCTGAATAAGGAGCTTCTTATAGTTATTATCTCCTATGGTATTTACAAGAGTTTTATATTTTTCCCCTGTAACTCCCGTAACTTTGCTCTTAAAACTTGATGTTGCTCCGGTCTTCAGTTCTAAATTGATGGGGCCAAAAAGAAACTTAAGAGTAGGCAGACTCTTCTTTGCCATCAAAGGGTCAGTGATAGTTATGCTAAGAACAACATTATTGATACCCTCATTGACCTCTATGCTCTTTTTCCCGTCAAACATCACGATCATCCCCGGAAACATATCAGAGGTCAGAGTAGTCCCTACAGGAAGAACCTTCTGAAGCTGATCATAGGAGGTCACACTCTTTGCACTGACCGGCAATGCACTTGCGCATAAGCCAGCCTGTAATATCATAAACGCCGATACGGCAATTGCTAACAACCTGATAAAAGACCTGTTTTTCTTCATTTTGAGCCTCCTTTACCACGTTAATTCTTAACAAAATTTTACCATATTGCGATCATTTATATTGTTAAAATTGTATAAAATAGGGGACGGTTCTTTCGTCCCATAGCTTTGGGACGAAAGAACCGTCCCCTCGTTCCACTTAAGAACCGTCCCCTCGATAAAGGTCATATATTATGCTGTCATCTCTTCCATTGTGAAGAAGGACATCTTCTCATTAAGAGTCTCGGCCATATCACGAAGATCATTTGCCGCATTGCTTATAAGTGAGAATGTAGCATTGAGCTCTTCCATGGAAGCATTTGTCTCCTCTGTTGATGCTGCATTCTGCTGAGAAATAGCTGAAAGCTCTGAAATAATATCAGAAAAGCTTGTCTTAAGCTCATTGAGAAGGTGAATCTTCTCAGCGATAAGCTTGGTTGAATTATCAACGTTATTTACATTTTCAACAACGACATCCATATCATCCTTTGTTGAAGTAAGTTCCTTGTTCTGCTGCTGCATGCTCTCACTGAGTTCCTCGATAGTCTCAACACTCTTCTGAGATTCACTTACAAGAGTTTCAACGATCTTCTTGATTGAAACAGCAGCCTCTTTTGACTGGGAAGAAAGTGATCCGATCTCAGAAGCAACAACTGAGAAGCCCTTTCCGTACTCTCCTGCTCTTGCTGCCTCGATTGTAGCGTTAAGAGAAAGAAGATGTGTCTGCTCTGCAATAGCTGTAATAATATTTGAAGCCTCCGCAATATCTTTTACGGAATCGTTTGTAAGGCGGATCTGGTCATTGATGTCCTTCATGGAGCTCATAACATTCTCATTCTTGCTCATGAGGTTGCTAAGAGTCTCAACAGTGCGGTTTGCACCTGAAAGCATCTCGTTTGCTGCAGCTGAGAGCTCTTCGATTCTGTCTGTGATATCGTCGATGCTATCACCCATCTCATTAGTGTTGTTTACTGAATTCTCTACGCTTTCAGCCTGAGATGCTGCGCCGCGGCTGATATCTTCTACTGCATTTGTAACCTGCTCTGCCACACGGGAAGCAGACTCTGCACTGCTTGCAAGGCTAACACCTGACTGAGTTACGTCCTCTGAAAGCTTCTTTGTTGCACTGATAACGTCCTGGAGCTTATCACGAACCTGTGCTGAGCTCTCAGCAATAACACCAAGCTCATCCTTACGGTTGAAGGTACGATCGTTAATATAGAAAGAAAGCTCACCTTCCTCAAGGCTCTGAAGACCGCCGATAATATCACGGATTGACTTTGTTGATCTTGAAATGATCACGCGGGCTACAGCAAAGTTAAATAAGAAAAACAGTATAAATGTAAGAAAAATAGCCTTACCTGCTGCTGAAAGGTTACCGGTAACGATTGAAGTATCACGTCCTGCAAATACCATTCCTACTACAGTTCCGTCTGAATTCTTTATAGGAAGGTAATATGCGTACCATTCCTGTCCACCGATTTCAAAGTTTGTTGCAAGATACTCATTTCCTTTTCTGAGCACTTCGCTAACAACCGCATCTGAAGCCTGTGTTCCTTCCATACGCTTTCCTGTATTAGCATCAACAAGTGATGTTACATAACGTGTATCGCCAAAGAAAAGAGTGTAATGCATTCCTGTCTTTTCATTAAGGCTGTCGAGCTGCTGCTGATAAATATCGTGAACAGCCACATCACCCTTCATAAGCTGACCATCATCAGCAAGTGACCACTCTCCTGAAAACTGATTTGAAAGCTCATCCTCAAGAAGGATCGCTGCTGCGTGTAAGCCCTCCTGGAAAGAAGCAAAATAAGCTTTCTTTATATGAGAATATCCGATGTATCCAACGCAAGCTGCCATAAGCAAAGCAAGTGCCGAAGCAAGAAGGATAATACTGCGTACCATGTTTCTACTTTTCTTTTTCATATGAACCCTTTCTGAATAATTTCAAAAAACAAACTCTACAAGAAACACTTTTATATTGAAAAAAGCATGGGATTCATGTCCCATGCTTTGAATAATCTTAATCGAAATAAGATGCAACTGGCTGACATGTTAGAGTCCCTATAGCTTTGCGTCACAGGCTTTCGCCTGCTTTGCTCAATATTTAAACTGAAGTGAATTATAAAGAAACCATTAACCGAATGCAATATTTTTTTTATATTTTTTTTATATTCTGCACTCTGCAATATCGTCTATCAAAAAAGCAATAATTATTTAGCAGTTTTGTACAATGTCCCCGTTAATTACTTTATCCTGATATTAGTGATCGCACACTGGTCACCGGTCAGTGCCACATAGACCTTATCCGGCATTTCGTGAATGTTAGTTATATTCTTTATGAAAAGACCATGATTCTCTGTGGTAGCACTGATCTCATTGTCTTTTACCTTAAAGGACACGGTGCAGTCATAGCCCTTCTTGTTGGCCTGTTTCCACTTATCCCAGCCCTCGAATTCATCATTGTTATTGACTACCAGCTTATTATCTGCTCCCTTATCCGTATCCCAGTATTCTCCGTCAAGCCTTATAAGTGCATATTCCCTGTAATCTTCTCCGTTTATCTCTCCGTTCTTGGAGTAGAAGATCAAAATGTATGCGCAGTGCCAGATAAGGGCTGCTGTAGGAAGGCTCATGGTATGGAAAATAAGCTCCATGCCATCTGAAATCGGAAGTCCCTTTGTAGCAGCTGTCCTGTAGGAATCAATCTGAACATTTGGAACAATTCCCTCTGGCCCATTGATATAACTGATTTCCTCGGCAATTCTTGGAATGTAATCCTCCGGAATCTTTTCCTGGGTGGGTTCGATCTTAACATCGCTGATGGTGCAGTTTTCACCTGTGAAGGCAAGGTAAACAAATCTTGAAGAATCAGGAAGAGCAATAATATGCTTAACTGTCTGGTATCCATCATCAATGGTGATCTGCGCATGGTCCTTACGCTTTACAGCCTCAATCTCATAGTAAACATCAGAAGTTTCTGATGAAGCAGACGCCTTTTTATCCGAAGGATCATGAACCGTAATACTGGTCTCTATCTTCCTTACTCCGGAACCCTTAGTGGTACCGTCAAGCCAGATCTCGCAGAACTCATAGTAGCAAAGATCTCTCATGGTGGTCTCGTCATCATGATATCTTCCGTCAAAAGAGTCAAAGATAAGAAGTGCAGGTCCTCTGTTCTCTTCATCTCTTTTTTTATCCATATGGCACTTAAAGCGGATATTATTCTTGAAGTAAGTTATTCTTATACCACTTGAGATTTCATCCCTGAACTCTTTGCAGACAAGCTCACTCTTACCGGAAAGTTCCTTAATAGCTGCCCTCTCCCTCTCTATGTACTCAAGATCAAGGTCTATTACGTGCTGCATGATACGGACGATATATGGGTCAAACTGGGTGCCGGCGCCCTTAACGATTTCTTCCCTTGCCACCAGCTGAGGCAGGGCTGACCTGTAGCTTCTGCTGGAAGTCATGGCATCGTAGGTATCCGCAACTGCAATAATTCTGGCAATTTCAGGAATATCCTCACCCTTTAGGCCCTCGGGATAGCCTTTGCCGTCATAGCGCTCGTGGTGATACCTTGCCCCGATACTAAGATAAGGGTACTCGGTAATACTTGAAAGAATCTGCTCTCCGATTATCGGATGCTGCATGATCACTTTGTATTCTTCATCGGTAGGTTCCCCATGCTTATTTATGATAACGTCTGAAATACCGATCTTACCTACATCATGTAAAAGAGCTGCATAATAGATTTTTCTGCAATCCTCTTCGCTCTTGCCAAGGCATCTGGCAATCTTTTCCGAATAATCCGCAACTCTTTGGGAATGGCCTCTTGAATACTCGTCCTTGGCATCGATGGCACTTACAAGAGCTGTGGCAGTCTGCTCAAAGAGCCTCTGAGAAAACTTCTGCTGCTCTTTCAAATGCGTGATCTCATTTTCCTTAAAATTATCAATCCTGTTATTCCTGCGTTGGATTAGCGCAATCGCCAAAATTGTCACAAGATTTGTAAAAATACCCGGGAGACTTGGGATGTTACGAATAATAAAAACATCTTTTAAAAGAATAAACACTCGAATTAAAACGATGATGACTCCCGTATAAAATCCGATGCGTCCATAGAACACCACTAGAAAAATTACTAAAACACTGGCTAAGGAGGCAGCCACTCCTGCAAAGGAATTGAGCGGCAGATGCTGGTGCCCCAAAGTGATCACCTCATAGGAACTGGCAAAATAAGAAGTAATCCTTGAGATGAGAATGTATAGTCCTAAAAGGATAAAATATCCAATCTTTGGCACGTTATGCGAATCAGAACATGTTCTTAACCTGGATAAATGTTTCATGAAAAATGCCGCAGCATGATCCTTTCCTATTTTAAAAAACTAAATTTACCTTTCCTGTCTTAAAAGTAAATTTTTTTAGTTATCACACATTTTTCATTATACCTAATTTTGTAATTATAAACAATTTATAAATTTTACAAATCAGCACAAAAAAAGACGTTTCACCGAAATTTTTCTCCACTTCGGTAAAACGTCTTTATATATCTATTTTATTAGCAATGCATACTCTTCAACAATTCGATTGCTGTCTGAGGGCGTCTGTCAGAGTTTCCTGCAGGCATCTCGTACTTCGCCAGCAGCCTTGCTCTCATCTCCTCAGGGTGGTTATAAAGCTGGTCCATTATCCTGTCAAAGGCTTTTTTATACTCGCCCATTTGTCTACCTCCATGTTTGTAAAAACAACGCAGCGTATGTATATTAACCGATTTGACAGATGGATTCAATTAAAAGATGCACAAAAATCTGTGAACAAACTGTGAAATTCTTTAACAGTTATTTATTAGCTTCCCCAGCTACAGTGAAGCAAAAGCCACCTTTGCTGAGGGTGTTTGATCCATCACTTTTAGTTTGCGATTGCAAAATCATCTGCGTATCTTATAAGTTCAAGTTCTATCTTCTTAAGTTCCCAGTCACTGATGTTGAAGGAATCAAAATCCTGACTCTGAACTGCCACATATTTCTTCTTTGTATCGTCGAAAAATTCAATAATATCACCCATAACTGTTTGCCTCCTGTTTTCTCTTGTTTTCTTTTCTCTTATCTTGATTTAATGTTAACAAAAGAACTATCACAGAAGTGTCACAGATGATCACACTTTCTTTTTACCAGATTACAAGCCTGTCTTCGGGGGCCAGATACATTCCATCTCCCTCTTTTACATCATAAGTCTCATAGAACTCCTCAAACTGCTGAACCGGGACATTGGTCCTGGAATAATCAAGAGGATGTTCATTCTGTAATACTTGTTCAAGTTCATAAGAGTATAATGCAAGGATTCCATTCATCCGGGCATACTTGGTAAAGAACTTATCATAGTCAAAGCCATCTACCTTGGATGCCATACGAAGTGCGCATTGAAGCCCCGTCATATCTGCCACCATTTCTGTGTCAATATTTGTCCCGATAAAGTGGTAGTCACCGAAAGCAACAATTTTATCAAGATAATCGTCCATCTTCTGAACTCTCTTATTGAACTCCTCCTTATCCTCTGCGGTCCACCAGTCTCTGTATGCGCCTTCCGCATCGAACTGGGCTCCGTTGTTATCAAAAGCGTGGGATATTTCATGTCCAACCCAGAAAGCACCGATGGATGCGTACAGTTCTTCTATGCTCATATCACTTGAATAGAAGGGTTCTCCCATCATTCCGATGATCATGTTTATGGTGTTGTCGGCAAAAGAGTAGAATGCGTTGCAGGACAAAATATTGAAGCTTTCAGCCCACATCTCATCATCCTTCTTTTTACCGAGAAGACTCTTACTATATTTTAATTCTTCATCTGAAATTACGCCCACTGCCTCAAAGAGGTTACAGCCATCTATGTTGATTCCTGAAGTATCCCGGAATTTATCAGGGTAAGCAGCATGTATCACTATCTTATCCAGCTTTTCCAGGGCATAATTTTTTACCTCATCGGAAGCCCAGGTGTTCTCTGAAAGAAGCTCTCTGTAGGTATCGATTACCTCCTGGCAAAGCCCCTCCATCTTTTTCTTATCTTCTTCTGAACCGTACTTGGCAATATAAACCTTCTGCATGGAAGCAGGAAGAACACTTACAACGCTCTCATAAGCCATCTGTTCATCAGGAACAGTCCCGTCTGTACCGAAATAGTTGTTGGCGATCTCATTTGTCTTATCATAGGTTTCCCTGTCGATAACATCGGCACATCCAAGAACAAAACGCACCATCATAAGAGATTTTATATCTTCAAGATTTTCCTGTGTATAAACCTCATCAAGATATTTCAAATAATCAGGGGAGGTGACAAGATATATTCCGTCATACTTATAGCCGGAAGCTGTAAGGAGTCTTTCAACAGGAAAAACCTTGCATAAGGAAACAACTTCCTCAAAAGACATCTCATTGTTGATCTTATCGTAATAATCATCGCTGCGTTTCTCTTTTGTGGTGTAGATCTTCTTAGCAAGAGTAGTTTCCATACGGATTGCATTTTCGTAGCAGCTTTCCGCATCCTCTTTTGCCATACCGAATTTTCCGGCAACAAAAGTAAAAAGCTCTTTCCAATAGCCATAGTACATATCGCCATATTCTGATCTCTCAGAATATTCCGCAGAATCCTGCAAAAGAAGGCCACTGGGAGATACGCCGCAAATATATGTGTCCGGGTCATTGAGTCCGATGGTTGTGCCATAATCTATGAATGTAAAGTACTGCTCTATAGTATCTTCAGCTGTATAGACCTCAATCAGATCATCAATGCTGTCTATTCCAAGTATTATGTCATATAGATCCTGAGCAACGGAAACCCCCAGTTCATTTCTTTTGTCCCAGTCAAGGACCAGCTTATTGTAGGTTCTGATAAGCTCAGCATCATGTCCCTCAATACTCTCGTCCTTTAACAGTTCCATGCACTGTTGCTTTACCTCCAGAGCCCTTTCCGAATAATGGGACCAGGCCTCATAACCTGCGGGAATCTCACTTTCAAGGAGCCACTGCTTATTGGCATAAAGATGGAAATCATCCCTGGGGCTTACCTCCATATCCGCAGAGAGATTTTCCTTCATTGACGAATCAATCCATGGCGAGCCTCCGGTTGTTACCTTTTCAGAGCTTTCTTCCCCATCAGCCTTGGCGCCTTCGGCCGGCTCCGCAGCAGTTTCCTCTACAGTTTCAGTTTCTTTTTGCTCAGGCTCTTTTTCCTGGGTGGTCCCTGTATCCTGAACATTCGCAGTATCTTCAGGAACTACAGTACTGCGACCGCAGCCTGCAACGGATCCTAACAGTATCACAACAAGCAGCATAGATAAAATTCTTCTCTTCATGCTAATTCTCCGTAGTAAGCTAATTTATTGTCTTAGTGCTTTTCTTGCTTTTTTAACCTCATACATGGCCGCATCGGCCTGATCCATTAGTGCCTGTATATCCAGTGATCCATTTATCCGCCCCGTGGCACTTCCGATACTGGCGGTGATCCTGTATTCTTTCTTTGCCACACTCTCATTTTTCATAAGGACGCCCTCAATCTTTTCCCTGATGTAATCCGCAGAGGGGGCTATCTCCTTATCTGTAATTATTGCCCCGGCAAACTCATCGCCGCCGTATCTGGCGCAGATGCCCTTCCCGGCTGAAATTCTCAAAATTGCATCTGCCATATTCTGAATGGCGAAATCACCCTGAGCATGCCCAAACATGTCATTGATGTACTTAAGTTTATCCATATCTATGGAAAAAACAGTCAGATACCTGTTATAGTTCTCGGGGAAAGCAATCATCTTTTTGATTTCCTCAAGGAAACCTCTCCTGTTATAGATTCCCGTCAGATAATCCTTTATGGAATTCTGCTCTATCTCAGCCCTGATCCTTGCAAGGTTTCTGTTGGTGATTACATTATTTATGGCCACCGACAGGAACATGCCAAGTTCCTCGCATCTTCGAATGTCCCTGTTCTTTGTCTTTTCGCTGCCATTGACGATATATCCGAAAACCTGATTGCCGGAATGAAGAAGCCTTACCAGCAAAAGACTATAGTTATCATTGTTTATGATGTCTTCAAAGCCGGGGATAAAGTCCGGTTCATCATAGGACTTTCCTAGGCTGGAGGTTACGCCGTCTTCGCACCTGAAAATAGTGGTATACCTGTGGGCGTCAATGCCTTCAATCTCCGGAGCAAGAAGATCGGAAAAGATGCCTACAAACATAAACTGTCTTTCCCAGAGCCACATATTGCCCTCTATCACCCCGGCCAGTTCGCTCATGGAATCCAGGTCTGCGGTCAGGGTCATAAGGTTGTTGATGCTGTTTACTGCCCAGTTTACGTCGGTATAGCTGGTGGAAAGGACCATAATATCCCTGGGAGCAAGAATGTCCTCCGATCTGCAGCAACCGCAGGATTGGCGCAGTTTTAAGACAAAATCCACATCATGATAGGACTCACCGACTTTAGACTCGGGATTCTTGATGGTTTCAATGATCATTTTAGCTTCGCTGGCATAATCGGGAGCAACCGTAGTTATGGAAGGAACATTGTAAAGTCCACTCTGAATGCCGTCAAAGCCCGTAACTATTATGTCCTCGGGAACTCTTTTCCCAAGGGCTGAAAGCTCATCTACGCAGGAAATAGCCATAGCATCATTGGCGCAGACTATGGCATCTACCTTTTTCCCCGATGAAACAAATTCTCTGGTGGCAGCTCTTGCGGGCTTATCCCAGAAATCGCCGTAGCCTAGGCGTTCTTTTTCAAATGGAATATCATTTTCAGCAAGGACCTCCTTATAGGCGTCAATCCTTTCCTCAGAGAAAAGATCCCCCTTGGGCCCCGCAATCATATTTATATCCCTGCAGTCATGGGCATCGATAAGATGTCTGACCAAAGCCTTAAAGCCGTCCTTATAGCGCATGGAGAAATTGATCCTGCCTGCCAGATACTTTTCCATGGCTATTACAGGGATTCCCTTTTTCCTGCCCAGATTATTGATAGCCACCACCAGACGATCATTTTTAATAAATTCCAGCTGAACAATAATGGCCTTGATATCCAGATGACCGCAAAGCTCCATCAGCTTTAGCTCACAGTTTGTTCTGTCCTCATCCCAGATGGCAGTCTCTGAAAAGCTGAAGGCAAGAATAAAATATCCCTGTTTAGCGCTTTCTTTTTCCAGTTCCCGTATGAAATTGCTGTTCTTTTCCTGATCCAACATCCCGCCCATAAAGGCGATCAGCTTTTTCTTTCCATCCATAAGCAGATTACCTATACTCAATCTTCTCCATTACCTTGGGAATCCTGCACTTTAGTCTGTCATGGTATTTCGCATCAATATAATCAGCAAAAGCATTCGGATCTTCGCTATTATCCGCAAACATATCAAAATGTCCCGGAATGACCAGCCCTGGTCCCACTTCTCCCGCAAGATCCGCAGCCTCCTGATAGGTCATGTTTCCAATACAGTTTCTTCTGTAGCGGCTCCCATCCCTGCCATTTATGGGAAGGAGCTGAATATCTATTTTTCCGAAGGATAAAAGTTTCGGGAGCATTCCCTCATATCTCACAGTGTCTCCCGCATGGTGGAGTCTTACTCCGTTTCCTTCGATAATATACTGTAGATAGGGATAAAGCCCTGTTTCAGGGTCTTTGTCCAAAAACTCATGGGCTGCCGCAATGGCGTGAATGGTTAAATCTCCCAGCTTATAGGTATCACCCTCATTCATCCCAACCGCATTTTCGGGGGCAATACCATCAGCTAGCACCGCCTCCATGTGCTTTTTAGGGAAAAGAAATTTCGCCTTGGGATTTGTCTCTGCCCATATTTTCCAGGCCTCATGATCAATGTGGTCAAGATGGTCATGGGTTCCTAAAAAGGCATCAATGCCGCAAAGTTCATCCGCCGGAATTGGCGGCTTTACCTGCCTGTCTTCACTTGGAGTAGCATAATAATCAATGCATATTTTGGTGGCCCCCGCTTCGAGCATCAGTCCCATCTGCCCCATCCACCATAGATTCATGCCTTCTGTTGTCATATTTTTTCCTCAAGGTGAAAAGAATTGTTTTCTAAAAAAATGTATAGTCCTACATATTTAACTATACTGCAAAAACTAATCGTTTTAACTATATAGTAATGAAATTTTATACGATTTTTAGATATTTGGAATATAATTAAATAAGACACCGATTACGATTTTCTTTTTCCAAGGGAATAATAAATGACTGATCAGTTATTCGGAAGAAAACTCAAGGAAATAAGGCTTAAAAAGGGGCTTACCCAGAAAGAACTTGCGGACCTCTTATTTGTCAGCAGGCGCTGCATCGGCAACTGGGAAGCAGGAAGGCGCAAACCCGATATAATCACCATCCCCATGATAGCCGATGCCCTGAAGGTGGATACGAATTATTTCTTTAACCGCGATTCCTATTCAATACCCGTTCCCAATGTGATCATTTTCAACAACGAAAAAACGATTATCAGTGAAGATACCCAGCTGATAAAAAAGGTTCTTTCCTGCACCAACTTAAAGGTCTTTGACAGTTTGAAGGAGGCCCTTTCTTACGCCCATTCCACCTCTGTTTCCATAGTTTTTCTGGATCTGGATGATAATTATGCAGACAGCTTCTTTCTTGCAAAAGAACTGACAACAATAAGCAATAAAACGAATCTTATCTTTATTTCAGAAGACCCGCAATATGCCCTCAATGCTCTGGATCTTTTCTGCAGCGGCTATATCCTAAAGCCTCTGTCACAGAAAAAAATATCGGAGCAGCTTGAGCATCTTCGTTTTCCTGTAAATAAACTTATCCGGAATATCCACCAATAGGGTGAAATGCATGAAGAAAAAAAATGCTTCCGAAGAACTCAAAATGAGAGTTTCCTTTGACCTTGATGAGGTCTTATTTGTGAGCGAACAAACCCATAAAACAGAAAAGGAGCTCTTCTTCCCCCTTAACAGGATCTACAAAGAACGCCTTCGCCTGGGTACTCCTGATCTCATTAAGTCCCTTCAGAAAATGGGGTATGAAGTCTGGATCTATACCTCCTCATTTCGAACCGAGGACTATATCAGAAATCTTTTTTGGTGGTATGGTGTCAAGCTTGACGGAGTTGTCAATGGAAACCGGCATTTAAAAGAAGTCCAGAGAGACAGCAAGGTGCGGCTGCCACAAAAAATCCCCAGCAGATACAGAATTTCCCTGCATGTGGATGACGAGGAAGTAATCTGCTCCTGGGGAAGGGAATATGGCTTTAACACTTTTCTTCTGGAAGCCGACGATGACAACTGGAAGGATAAGATAATCGGCAGAGCCGAGGAGATAAGAAATGCAGGCATAGCCGCCGGGCTTGCCTATAAGACTAGTGAATAAAAAAGGTGGAACAAGGGGACAGTTCTAAGGTGGGACAGGGGGACGGTT
>JAEEGL016137314.1_pt1 | contig 18939 bp, 9 predicted proteins | sample 9134231 | NCBI WGS metagenome assembly JAEEGL01 (sample SAMN16246548, study PRJNA631951) | gut metagenome | biome: gut microbiome; feature: rumen; material: fiber-attached | host: Bos | place: Iran: Karaj | collected 2018-10 | reverse complement strand
TATGGCTATTTCTGTTATGGATGTTCCCATGAATGCTGCCTTTCCGATTGTGTACCCATCCACCGTATCTGTTTTTTCCGGTATCACCACCTTCTTTACGCTACTTGCATTCTTGCATACATAGGCCGGAATGTTTGCTATTCCCTCTTCAAACGTTACTGTTTCTATGCTACTTCCTTCAAGTGCTCCGCCATAGTACCAATCACCAGCGGAAGTTACTGTTTTAGGTATGGTTAATTCCGTCATGGCAGAACAATTGTTAAATATATAACTTCCGATTCTTTTAACGCTCTTACCGAAATCAAGTGAAACGAGATGCTTGCAGCCCTCAAAACACTTATCGCCAATACTTTCTACATAGTCACATATTTTAATATTTTCTATAACCGTATTGCCAGCAAATGCCTTGTTCCCTATCGCAACCACATATTTACCATCAATCTTATCTGGGATAATAATCTCTGTCGACTCCCCAATATATCCTGTAATTGTCACAGCATCATCACTTACAGTGTATTCCCACCCATCAGCAGTAGTCTCCGCTGCCTTTACTTTAAATACAGTATCCATGTCTAGCTTGCCAGCATAATCCGATATAAACACCACAACTAATAATAATACCACCAATACATGCAGCAGTGTCATCAAAATATTTTTGAACTTCATAAAACCCTCTCTATTCTTTTTTGTGCATGTTTAACAAGAATCCTTGATTTTTAAGATTTTGTTAAACGGTTAATAAGTTACATATATCTTCGAAAGTAAGGTTTTCTGGATATGAACTAGCTTCTTTGAGCCGTATTCTGGTAATTATAGGTGTAAAAAGAAGAACGTCTTTGTTTTCTTTTATGAAGGCCTTCCTTTTCTCTCATTCTCACCTACAGTAACAAACCTCTCATATCTCCTTATAAGTGAGCTTAGTATTGTTACTAGGCAAACAAATTTCAACTGTTAATATAACTGGATTAAACAAGTTTCATACACCAATTTTTTACCAGCACAAATCCAACGCCTACTTTTGTCCTATAATACCATACGAGACATTATAATACAATATTTTTTTACCTTAACCACTTTTTATTCAGTTGAAGAAATCATTATTTGATGATATAATCAAGGAAGATGCATAATAAAATGACAACCCCAAAAGGTTATCTATTTTTCTTACAGGAGGTTACACAAATATATATGAAGAAACATATACTTAATGTTTTCCACAAGAGCCTTGTATTTCTGTTTGTATTTTTTGTGGTACAGATTGCATATATAAACTTCATATCCGCAAAAGCTGATGATCAGGTATCCAAAGGCATCAATGTAGAGACACCGTCTCAGGCAGCGATAAAGGAAAGACTTGAAAAGATAGAGAAACTGACAACAGAATATAAGACAGAACCTTTACTTGAGGCACCTTACTCAGCCGGAGAACTGACAGAAGAGACTCTGCAAAATGCTCTGGACTGGATGAATGTAGTAAGATTCATTGCCGGTATACCGGACAATGTGACCCTCAATGATGACTATAACCAACTTACACAGGCCTCCAGCATTGTTAATTATGCAAATGATGGTTTATCCCACAAGCCAACCCAGCCTTCAGGCATGGATGACAGTTTATATAGCTTAGGCTATTCAGGTTCAAGTTCATCAAATATAGCTGCAGGCTGGGGATCTATCTATGCAAACGGGACCACCTTCTTTAAAATGATAGTACAGCAGTGGATGAACGATGGTGACGAGTCCAATATTGACAGGGTCGGACACAGGAGATGGGTCCTGAATCCCACTATGAGTCAAACGGGGTTTGGATGTGTTTGGGCAAACGACGGACAATATAACGGAAGATACTTTTCGGCTATGTATGCCTTTGACAGATCCGGTACTTCAAACGCCTATGGTGTTTGCTGGCCTGCCCACAATATGCCAATAGAGTTATTTGGCAAAGATTACCCCTGGAGCATATCCATGGAAAAAATCGTTCCCTCTGATGCAAAGGTGACCCTTACAAGAATTTCCGATGACAAAGAATGGATTTTCGAAAACGGCAGTACAGACTTTTTTATAAATAATAATAATTATGGTCAGATCGGATGTATCATTTTCAGACCTGATGACATTTCAGCATACAGGCACGGAGATACTTTTAAAGTAACTATATCCGGTACCAATCTTGATGTACAGTACTATGTAAACTTCTTTAATCCTGCACAGATTGAGAGTACTAACCAGAATGAGGATCCCAACCAGAATGAGGATCCCAACCAGAATGAGGATCCTAACCAAAATCAGACCACTGTTCCGACCGCTACGATAGAAACACAATACTGTATAGATTTACCCGATGGAAGTTTTAGGGGATACATAGGTGGAACACTTGGTAACGGAGCTACCGGCTGTGAAGTAAAATATAACAGTAAGGCTGACGGAACCGGAACATGGAGCAATATAGAGGTTAGTTATCCGGCTTCTAATGTATGGCGCTTCTTTGACGATCAGCTCACACCCGGATATTATCTCCTCTCTGTAACACCTTACTACCTTAATACTTCCGGAGAAAAAGTGTACGGAGAAACACAGGAAGAAGAATTTTATGCGAGATTCAATTCCCCAAGTAATCTTACCGGTCAATTTGACGAGGACAATCAGAGCATCACTCTCAAATGGGACCAGGTAAGCGGCGCCTCCGGTTATATTATAGTTAAAGTAAATACCGAATCCGGCAGCAGCATTACTAAGCTTGCTCAGGTTTCCGATTGTACATATACCCATGCCAATGTTGATTTTGATACAACCTATGTTTATGGCGTGTATGTATACAGTTCCAAGTTTAACAGCTCTCACCTGTGGTTTAATTATTCTCTTGTCTCAGAAGTAGAAGTAGTTACTCCATTTAGCGATAAGTTACAGGCTTCTTATTTCAAATGCACAAAAAGTTCAGATAGGACATATAACGGATCAGGGCACGAAGTAACCGTTAACTGCACAAAAGATGGATGTGGAGATATTACCGTTTTCTATTCCCCGGAAGGTTTGGAAGATTGGTCAGAAATCGCACCTATAAATGCAGGTACATATGATTTTGCCATAGATGTGACCAAAGGCAGTATATACCAATCAGCCACAAAGCTTCGATCAACTTCTTGGAAAATAACTATAGACCCGGCAGAACTAACCGTTACACCTGATGCAGGACAATCCAAGGAACTGAATGATAAAGATCCGGACCTAACCTTCACCTATACAGGCAATGTTCAAGGTGAAATACCGGCTTTCAAAGGGAAAATGATTTACAATGGGTACTGGCTAGGCAGTTATGAGTTTAAACAAGGTACATTGTCATTAACAGATAACAATAATTTTATCGCTTCTAATTACACGCTGGTATTCAGTAATCCCAACAAGACTTCTTTTACAATAACCGACATTGTTTTTGAGGCTCCGACCATTTCAGTATTGTCAAACAGTAAACATTCCGTAAAGTTGAAATGGACTGCTGTCCCCAAGGCTTACGGATACTTTATATATTCGGAAGGCTCATTTATCAGGACCGGTCAAACAACCGAAACCGAATATGAGATTACCGATCTTGACGCAGAGACAAAATATACTTTCAAGGTCTATCCGGTAAGAGAAGATATTTATAGGAATTTCAGCAGCGAACCTAAAAATTATGCAGGAACTATAGATGTGACTACCAGCCAAAAGAACGCTCTTTCGGCAGATGATTTTACTTTTTCCGCAAAAGATGTAACCTATAATGCATATGACCAAGAGGCAACAATAACCTGCAAGATATCAGACGTCACCGTTAAGCTAAGTTACTATATTCAAGATGAAAATGACAAATGGGTATCTTCATTCCCAAAGGATGCGGGAAAATACAAGGTCACGGTTGATGCTTATGGCTCAAATGAGTATGCCGATGTAAGCGAATTATCCGATGATTCTTGGACATTTACCATCTATCCTAAAGAAGTCGAACTAAGATGGGGCGGCCTATCATTTGATTATGATGGCGAGGAACATAAACCTTGGGCTGAACCAATAGGTATCTATGCCATTGATTATTGTCTGGTGTCAGTGTCCGGAGCACAGACTAAACCTGGCACATACACTGCAACAGCTTCTCTTACAAACAAAAACTATAAGGTACCCGACGATAATACGGTATCATTTACAATAAACGGTACAGAGAATCCTTCAGATGATCCTGAAACACCAGTAAAAATCGGTGATGTGAATGGCGATGGTGAAATAAATGCTAAGGATGTCACCATGCTCCGGCGTTATCTTGCCGGCGGCTGGGGTGTTGAAATAAACATGTCCAATTCTGATGTAAATGCAGATGGAGATATCAATGCCAAAGACGTCACTATGCTCAGACGTTACCTCGCCGGTGGCTGGGGCGTAACTCTCGGGAAAACACTATAAATAAATCAAAGGAGTAAGCCAATAGGCTTACTCCTTCTTTGCAGATTTACAAGTTTTAAATGCAATTACATCAGATGTATCTGAAATACTGTTGCTTATTTCCATAGCCATAGTTACTATGAAGTTATTGTCCTGAAGTTTGAAATAGATTGCGAATGAAACATCATTACCATTTACACTACCTGAGCTAATTGTTTTTCCATATGTCACGCCATCCTCATCAAAGACCTCAACCTTAGGATCGGTTGCACCGGCCTGCTTTGCTAACTCATCAACAAACATCTGACCGATGTATTCGAAGTTTGCCTTAGAAGAAACAGCCTCTTTGAAATCCTTCTCAGGAACTGCTACAGATTCATACATATAAATCTGCATATTAGATGTCATATATGCTGCTAAGTAAACTCCGTTGCCCTGTGAAGCAGGTGCCATATAAGCGGTCCACGATGTCCGTAACGGGAATGTAATCTCTCCCACTTTTACGGATGAGTTAAATAAGGCTGGTAAGGATATCTCCCAACCACCTGCCAGATATCGTCTGAGCTTCGTAACATCCTTAGGTGTAATTGCTCCATCTTCATCTACATCTCCATCCTCCGTAGCTACATCGACACTCCAGCCACCGGCCAGATAACGTCTAAGTTTAGTAACATCCTTTGGTGTAATGCTTCCGTCTCCATCGACATCACCTACGGTATCTGCTCCTGTTTCAGCAGCTTCTGCATTAGTTACAAAGCATGGCAGCATGCTTATAGCAAGCATTATGCAAAGTAGCTTTGCCAGTATTGTGTTATGTTTAAATTTCTTTTTCATATTTTGATTCCTCCTGTGGATATATTTATGATCCATAATACGCATGTCCCCTCAAGAGAAAGGGTTAGTTTGTTTTACCGAGAGTTACATTCCAGCCACCTGCCAGATAACGTCTGAGTTGTGTAACATCCTTTGCATTTACTGTATCATCACCATTCACATCTGAATTTGCCATGTTGATGGTAACATTCCAGCCACCTGCCAGATAACGTCTGAGTTGTGTGACATCCTTTGCGTTAATATCACCGTCTTCATTCACATCACCAAATACTACCGTTATTTCAGGCTCAGATATACTCCATTCAGTCTCGGCTGTTCCGGTGTAATTGCCCGTTCCGGTAACTTTCAGAATGTAATTCCCTGCATCTGTTCCGGAAAGTCCTTCAGCTACTGTATAATCAGACTCTGCAACAAGCACTGTTTCTCCAAGTTTAATGCCTGATATTTCAATACTCTGTTCTTCACCTGTGTAAGCAAGTCCGTCATTCTTCAGTTCTATAACAGCCCCTTCTATGGACTTCGGAGCTATCACTACCTTAACACAACTTGCTTCAAGACCTTCATGATTATCATCGCCTGTCACCCTGTACCAAACATAATACGTGCCTGCGTTCATGCCTGAAGGTACATCCTCGCTCCATCCTGTTTCAGGCTCTACAGAATCACCTGTACCTATAGCATATTGAAGTGTTCCGCCTGAAGCCGCTCCTGCTGTCACGAGTTCATAATCCAGTCCTGAATAAATAAGCTCGGACTTAGCAGCGGGCTTTGTGCTATAAGATAGCATTTCTTTATCGATTGTGAATTTCCATGTCGGATCAGTCAGCTTTATAGCCGACGAATACCCAATTGTAGACTCAACATCTATTGCTACTGCATATGTTCCCGATTCCGAAGGCTGCTGTACAGACCATACTTCCTCACTTCCTTCTTTCTTATAATATATACTTATGTCACTATCCGCTACATCTGCAATAGCAGAATTTACCGAAGCTCCATGAGGATTTCCATCATAAACAGCTTTATTGACTGTAAAAATGAAGTCAGAACTCATAAGAGACGGTTTTGCGTTTGTCTCTGCCTCATACTCTGCTTCTTCAGCATAATTCCAACTATATTCATCCTTGCCATCTGACTTTTTGATACCGGGATCATACACATAAATATAAAATTTGTACTTCGTATTATCCACCAGTTTTTCCTGAATTGATGGAGATGTAGTTAATACATATGATGTAGTAAAGGTACATATACCATCAGTCGTTGTACCCAAAGTCAGATATGTATTTGTATTTCCGGTTTTAGGGTTATATATCTTATATCCCGGCGCACCCTCAACCGGATCCCATGATATTGTCAATGTTTTTTCTGTCCCGTCGTATGTGGATGAAATGTTGGAAGGAGCAGGATATTTTATGATCAATGAACCCTCTGTCTCTCCGCCATATTTACGCTCCCCATACATATTTATGAAATATGGCTTTATTTTAATATCGTAATATCCGGCCGACAGAAGTTCCTTATAAAAATACCACATCTTTTCATCCGAGGAATAATTACTCATTTCCGCATCCGTCTCCTGCCATGCAGAAACACCCTTTTTCCTATAATAAAACAAGTATCCGTCAGCACCTATACTGCCATCCCTGCCATATACTGCCGGTTTACCGTCTATTACGCTGTTGGTGGATGATGATATAGCACCCAATATGGAACTATCATCACTGGGCCTAGGTTCTGTAGCTATAATCCTTGATGCCCGATCAGGCTTTTCGCCGCCTATGACAGGAACCACATAATAGTAAGCATGGGAATTCTTGCCTACCGAGGTATCAGTATACGTATCAGAGGTTTCTCCGGATTTTATCTTTGTAAAATTGTCCGAATAAGCATTACTTTCGCCTATAGCACGGTAGATACAATAAGAGGTAGCATTGCTGAGTTTATCCCATTTCAAAGTTATGCTGCTTTCCGTTCTGGCAGAAACTGTCAGACCTTCTATCTTTTGGTTTCCATCAGTCCCTATATCTGTGGTAAAGGCCTGAATACATATATTTCCGTCTTTTCCATAATATTCGCTGCTCGGATCAAAGTAATAATCATACCATTTTCCTGACCAGAAACGAAATCCCTCACCGGGGTTGGAATAAACCTTAACCTTATAATTTCCCGAATTATCAGATTGGTACTCCATACCGATACAATCATCTCTTGAGGTATCTAAAATAACCGCAAATTTATCCCCTTTATTAAATGTAACAGGGTTAGCAAGTTTCACGGTGTAAATACCAGGATAGTATACCTTGCCGGTTTCAGTTGTATAAACATTACCCTCTCCCTCCAGGGGTTTACCGCTGCCATCAACCTTACAAATTGACACGGTGTAATCAAATTCCGAGTCAATCTCAGCAGTTTCGAATGCGATGGCATCCAGCCTCTCCTTTGAAACACCGGCTTCACCATTTACTGTAAATACATTGGCCAGTTTACTATAGTTGGCTTGTGCCACACCATGAAATGTATTGGTATAATAGTAGTTGTTGTCAAACCCGGAGCCTTCATCAGCTTCGTATACAAAAGCGGCGTCAGAAAGTGATACATCCTCATAAGATATCCAGAAATATCCATTAAAAGCCAGAACATCGGCATCAGGATTAGCCAGGGTATCCGTCCAGCTGTTTCTGATGAGCCATGCACCGTTTTTCGATGGTTTTTTTGTCTGTACTGTAAAATATTCCTTCGGGAAATCATCATCCCAGCCCACAATATTAACTGCATGGTTGGTGTTTTCGCTATTTACATAATTATAATAAGAGTTGTGTTCGCTATCATAAAAACTTTTACTCGAATAATAGCTGATTCCTACTGCGCCATTCTCTTTTATGGCCTGTTTAACCTGTTTAGCATTCTCCTTTATATTTATCCTGTAGGCACTTGTAAGGTGAGCAGTGTCAGCAGCATATGCAAAGCGGTCTGATATTCCCGACTTTGCCTTCAGTTCGTCACTTGAAGTCAGTAATGACTTGCTGCTGTACGGCATGAGTGCCTCATCCACAACTCCTCTCCAGTTGATAAGAGATTGGGCTGCATAGTGAAGATTTCCACCATTGCTGATAAAGTTGCTTCCTGTGTATTCGATCACATCATTCTGGTCAGAAACTAGGGGATTTTTGTTATTATGATAATAGAAATATGCCAACTGAAGCTCACTGTAATTTATTCCCGGGACCAGACCGTTTGACGTAATGCTCACAGTTCCGTTTAGATCCTTCTTCCCGTTCCTCAGTATATAGTTTTCTATGAGTGATATGGCAGAATGAGCCCAGCAAGCACCCTCAGCCCCTTGAGATCTGAGTGGAGGCAGGTACTCCTTTACATATTCCGCAAACCCTGCTTCATCAGAAAATGCACAAGGATAACTTGAGGGGACAGAATAATCCTCATTTGTTATAGAGGCCTTATCGTCTCCCCTGTTTTCATCCACGAGCATCTCTCTGATTTCCTGATATGATAGTGCCGGATCCGCTGCAGGGACATTAAAGTCCAAGGGCTGCTCGTCATACCCATCATAATCGTCTTCCCATACGGTTAGTCTTATGAGCTCTTCTTCTGCTTCCGGTTTTAGGACATCCTCAATGATCTCATCTGCCTTGGCCTCGATGATAAATGTATCCGGGACAAAAAGTTCAAATGTCATAGCAAAAGCAAGCGTTAATACCACCAATCTTTTTTTAATATGAAATTTCATGCTCTACCCCTCTCGTATGTCTATAGTTCATACTTTATCTTCTATTATAATGTTACCACATCCCTGTTAGTAATTCAATCTTTTTTAGTTATGTTTAGATAGTGATCCGATAGTGGAATACGATTGACTAATATCAAGAAATATAGTATAGTTTATGATAGTAAGTAATCCGATTTTTATTATTCACAGGAGGATTAAAAATATGAAAAGGAAATTTCGACATAACACGATACTGGCAAAGTTACTTTGCGCAATGCTTGTTATAAGCATGCTGCCATGCTTTGCAGCTAAGGCAGAGGCTGCTGAAGCAGAGGCAGCTACTGTAGGTGATGTCGATGGAGACGGAAGCATTACACCAAAGGATGTTACGAAGCTTAGACGATATCTGGCAGGCGGCTGGGGTGTCGATGTAGCTACAGAGGATGGAGATGTAGACGAAGACGGAGCTATTACTCCTAAAGATGTTACGAAGCTCAGACGATATCTGGCAGGCGGCTGGGGTGTAACCCTGCCTCAGAAGGCTGCAAAAGAACTCGCTCCTGTAGCAGTTAGCGAGAGCAGCTTGGATTCTATATGTATCCTCTTTAATATGCCGGTATCGGAAGTTAACAACAATGATGTTACAGTTTATTATATGAATGGAGAAGAAAAAATTTCTCTTAATGTAACAGAAGTAAAAACTGCAGAAAAAGAACTTAATGTGAAGCTGGAATCAAAAATGCCTCAGGATGAGACAATCTATGTTGACTATAACGGAAAGCTGGCAGGTTCATTTAAATCTGTGTTAGTTACTGCGGATTCGGTAGTCGCAGTGGTTGTTGAATCAAAAAAGATAGAAACAAATGTACCTTCTGAGATTACATTTACTTTGCTTGATAAAAACGGAGTAGATATAACATCTGCTTCAAACGAGGGTCTTAATGGTTTTATCATATCAGAGATAAAGGAACAGGCCAGATACCCGTTCACTGTAATGGATGGACAGTTTATAACGATAACAGAGGATGATAGTGCTTGTCCTGTTCAGGTGGAATATGTTTGGTATGACAGTAATGGGATTCAAAATGAAGTAATTGGCGAAGCAGTATATTCTACCGGTGACGGAGTTCTATTTCCTTCAGAGAGCAGTTATAACCAGGTAGAGTATCCTGTAGAACCTGTTCCGGTAAGAATGGATGTGTATACTTATAGAAACCCCTCAAATCCAGGGATCATCAACCAGACTATTAATGCTGCATTCGCTGGCGACTATCTTAATGTATTAGTTAAGGTGCTTGACCAATATGGTAATGACATGGATGGCATTTCTGTAAATGTCGAGAGATTGTCTACAAGTGTTGCCGAATATACAGGTACCTCTACCCTGACATCAGGTGAAGAATATGTATTAAAGGCTTCTGATGTATCCGGAGCAGGCACTCTTAAACTTAAACTGACCTGTGCTGACGGAACCGGAGAGTTAACAAAGGTGGTTTATCTGTCAGTTGGAAATGATGATCAAACTGCAATTTATGTTCCGGTAATAAGCAGAAATATACTTGATACCGCTATTACAAATGATAGTACCCAGGAAAGCATAAAGATAAGTCTTGAGGGCAAGACAAGCGGTGGATATAGAATGCAAGGAGCCCCGTTTAGATTTGTTGGAGCTACGCCTAAAGCAGGCGAACCATTTGCTGACAGCTTATATTTTGACGGGGAATATGTATTTACAGTATTAAAAGACGGTAAAATTCAGGCAGGGTCAGATTTATCAACGTTTAATGGTTTTGACACTTTCGCTAATGTTGTTAATTTAAATGATAATACAATAAAAATGAATTCGGGGGTATACATATTACAGTTTTATCAGATACTCAATGTCAATGGTAAGGTGAACCCGAAAACAATCGGTCGTCTAAGTTTCAGCGTAGTAGACAGCCAACCCCTACTCGTATTAACGCCTTCTGAACATATTAATAAGATAAATGATTTTGTGTCAGATGAAATACAACAGGCTTTTGATGCTACTTTCGATGGGGTCAAGGTTAATTCGTCGGATTTACTATTTGATTATACGATTAACGGAACAAATGATGCTGCTTATATAAAAAGTGTTAATTATACAATAAAGAATAATAATGGTTTAGGAAATTGGTCAATAAAGACTCCTGTAGATAAGGTGGTAAAAAAAGCCAATGCCAAGCCTGAACTTGAGGTTGTTACTCCTGCCGGAACTTTGACGGATTGGGAACGCGGAGAATTCTCTTATATTGTTACAGACATGGACGCTGATGACTATGTTGTTGACAATAAGATCAATACCGGCTGCAAGGAAATAGGGGCTTTGTCGATGGATTACCAGATTTCGTCAGTGCTCCAGATTGCCGTTCCATATACTAAGAATGGCCAAACCGTCGTTGAAACAGCCGGTACAACATCTGTCAGCGGTTATAAGAACTATCTCTTTAAGAGTGAAGATGAATCTGTGTTGATGATAGGACAAACTATGTCTGAAAATAAAACCAGACTGATTTTCAACAATATGGGCAACACTACTATTAAGGTATACGGGATCAGACCTGACGGCAAAGCAGAGTTTATTTCAGATATAGAAGTTGAAATAGTGGCTGCAAGGAAAGCAACTACATTTAATGTAACCGGAAATAAAAAATTGCTTAATATGGCATATGAAGCAGATGGGATACAGTATTCTTTCAGCGTAGAGGATCAGTACGGAAACAAAATGAACGGATTACTAGTATATGTTTCGGTAATGATAAACGGTCAGGCAAACTTCATTGCATTAGAAAATTCCTCGAATAGCTTTTATCTTAATCCGTTTATTCTTGAACCATACTATACAAGTCAGGGCAATCAGAATTTACTATTGAGTTTTGAGATTGTTAATTCGCAGTTAAAGAAGCAGGAAATGATCACTTTAGGAAATGAACCCATTGCCCAAAGATATTTACCTGTACTCAGCGGAAACAGCTTAAGTATAGCAGATGCAAGCTTGTATAATCAAAAAGCAATAACTGTAGCCCTTAAGGGATCAGCAAAGGGCTTTGACACTGAAGGAACTCCGGTAGAGTTTTCAGAAACTCCGGTCAAAGAGATTGAACCAGGAAATGAAGTTAAGTATGTATATAATGTAGAAAAAGATGGTGAGATACTGAAGGCCAGTGATTTACCGACCATGGTGATGAATGTGTTCTATAATTGCATTCTGAACCAAGATGACGAGCTGATAACGATGAGCCCGGGAGAGTATACTCTCAAATTCTATAAGATTACCGGCGGGGATAAAGCTAAAATAGAAATGTTAGGAGTAGGTGCATTTACAGTTACAGAGTAGAGAAATTATAAGATTAATACTGCAAAAAGAACCATCGTTTATATTTTGAAACGTGATATAATAACAAAAAAAAACCTATGTGTCAAAAAGGGGATATAACTTATGAAGAGAAGAATATACAAATGTATGTTAATGTTTTTTATGCTTGTTTTTGTGATGATGATCAATGTCCCGGCATATGCAAAATCATCTAAGAAGAGCAAGGTGGTTATGCCTAAAAAAGTAAAAGAACAGTCCGTTGATGAAGACGGGGAGATAATACCTTATTCTTCAATGAATTATACTATCAGCTATGATAAAAACGGGCGTATAAAAAAGATATCCAGTGTAAGCAGCGCAACGGATGGCAAATGTACATATACTATTTCGTATAAAAAGTCAGGCAAGAATACCAAAGCCACTGTTTTGTATGAGCCTGATTGGGGTGATGATTCGTTAATATATACCTACACGTTCAATAGCAAAGGCCGTCTGGTTTCTAACCACAAATCATCAGAATGGGAATGGGATTATACTGATGAATCAAAAGAAATTTCATTTATGTATGCACTAGATAGTTATTTAGTATATTTTAATAAGGATGCAAAATTTGACATATATTATCAGCTGGAAGGGGATAAAGCAAAATCATTGATATTATACAAGTATAAAAATAATAAAGTTGATACCAAAATGAGTTTTTATTTTGACCAGGCTGTTGGTTTGGATTCTGTTACACAAGAATTTCTGACCGGAATTGATGGATGGAGTTCAAAATACGAAGTAAAGAATTCAAAAATATCTATGACCGAAGCTGTTAAGTGGATGAACACAGTTTTCCTTCTTGATTTTGTTTACTGAGATAATCAAAGCATACATTGCCCAACATGAAAAACGCCGTTAGCACATATGTGGTAACGGCGTTAATTTATTAGTAATAATATGTACAGCCTGTAGAATATGGCGTAGATTTTAACTTTGTATTGCCGCTCACATCAAGTTCGGATATATAATTAAAGCCACAATCAAGGTATTCAAGTGCTGTATTGCTGCTTATTCCCTATTAATCAAGTATATAATCTTTTTGAATTACCATCCGAATCATGCTTACACCGCCATATATGACTTAAATTATTTTCCCAATGGTTACACCCCAGCCACCTGCAAGGTAGCGCCTGAGTATAGTTACATCTTTGGGAGAGATACTACCATCTCCATCGGCATCGGCATTAGCTTCTATGATGGATACATTCCATCCGCCGGCCAGGTATCGCCTGAGTAGCGTAACATCCTTTGGAGTTATTTCACCATCTCCGTCAATATCACCGGTTGTTTCATCATTTTCGGTTTCCGAGTTTTGTGGTTCCCCTGCTATATTAAATGTCTTGGTTGTCTTTAAAGAAGTATTGTACTTCGGCCAGACACTGACTGTCACTGTCCCGGGCTTCAGCATGGTAAACTTACCTCCAAGACTATTCCTCTCAAAAACACATTTATCAGGATCGGATATTTCATATTGAAATATAAATGTATCATAGTCCCCGGTGGTATAATGCCAAAGAGATATAACATCGCCTACTTCTACATTAGGAGCAATATACTCCATGTAATAACCTTCACCTTTTCTCCAATATGTTGTCCATGTACCGGGCACAGTAAACGAAAGAGTCTCTCCACATCTCTCACATTCATATGATACTGTGCCGGTTCCCGGATCCGCTTCAGCTGTCTCAGGTATAATATGCCCCTCTTTAATAACTATCTCCGATGTGTTTGAAATATCATCTGATGATATTTCGTAGAAAGTAAGCAGATTGTTGCCCCATGTATACCATATGATTTTCCCATCCACCAAAACAGGCTGGCAATCTGAAAGGTGTCCTTTCATAGCATGAAGTTCTCCTAAGGTATTACCATCAGAGTCCAGTTCAACATAATATATAGTATCCTTATCCTTTTCAGAACTGCTATTAGTAACACTCCATAGAACCAAAAATCTTTCATTACTTATCTTTACTAGGATAGGATTTCTTGCACTTTGTTCACCTTCCGGATATTCTGTAATAAAACGCTTTTCAGCCTCTTCTGAGTCATTTGTAAAATCCCTAGGTATAACGGACACAAAAACATTCCTTGTCTTTGAATTATCTGCATCCTGCTGATCCACAGAATTTCCTACAACTATGTATTTTGAAGAAGATATCTCAAAACCGCCCACCGAGACTCCGGTATAATTTTTCCCGATATCCCCGGAAATATCAAAAAGACTTATGTGATCATGCGAGCCGGAGAACTTGCCTGCAGTATTAGATCTTGACTTAAATATCTCTACCGTCCTTGGATAGGCATCTCCGTGATCTACACCAACAACCTTGCTATTATCAAATTTTACAAATTGATTAAACGAATGGCTGCAATAACCAACTCCCACGTTCATTATCGAATAATAGCTATCCGTTATCTCCATAGTTTCTGTATCGACAATGAATGTCACATTTGCCTGATGGTTAAGGCCATCGCTTGTAGTATACATTGTATGACATGTCCTGATTACCAGATATTTATCATCATAGTCAAATCTAGCAGTCCCTGATTGAAATGGTGAACAGGTATTTGCTCCATAAAGACCGACTGATGATAGTCGGTTCCATTCCTTGTCATACTTTGTAACCCTGTACACTTCCAACGTATTATCTTCTTCAAAATTGTTCTGGCCACTCAATACATAGAATGCATTATCCGTAGCAGAAAATCCACCAAATTTAGGCAGGTCACAGGTTATCATTTTTGTACTGATATAGTTATAATCTGCATCATAGTACTGGACTTGAAGTATGGGATTCTCCCCCTTGGCTACCGTCAGACTCTGCACCCTCATCAGGTTCCCGTCATCCACCGGGCAAAGATATGATGTGATGACCTTAGACGATGTCCCATAATCATTATAGTCTTCATTGCTGCCCGATACAGCTTCACAACTCCCTGAAGCTGCATAAACTTTTCTATCATAGATCAGGCATATAGTAAGAATCATTACTATCGTAAGTAATATAGCCAGCCTTCTGCATACATATAAATATTTTTTTGATGCCATATCCTGTCCCCTCTCCTGCTTTCTAAACTTTTAAATGATTATATCACCTTACCGGTTATTCATCAATATAAATATAATTTGCAATAACAATAGCAAAATAAAAAGAAGTGCCGGGCACACGAGATACCAACTACACTTCTTCTTATTTTTTATATTGCTAACCCTCATCCAATTTTATTAAGTATCTTATCCTTTATGTCTCCGACTCCTGCTGCCTCAACACTTCCGCCTGAGATAGCAGCAACTCCGCCATATGATACTCCGCCGTCTTCCTTGGCCTTAGCACCATCGAGGATTATCGATCCGCCGGTGATATACAGGTTTCCGTCAGAGTCCAAACAGTCACTGTCGGTTGTAACCTTTACGGTGCCGCCTGTAACTGCTATGTACACATCCTCAGGTGCAGCAAATGCATCAGCATCGCCAAAGATCACCTTGCTGTCTTCATCTTCATCCTTACCGCTTGATGCCTTTATGCCGTCATCGGTAGATGCCACTGTCACAGCTCCGCCGTTTATGCTTACGCTCTTGCCCTTAATTCCCTTGTTGGACATTGTAACAGTTACCGATCCGCTGTTTACAACGATTTCTCCGTCAGCCTGTACGGCATCATCATAAGAGCTTATTGTTGCATTTCCGTCATCAAAGATTACATTTCCGTTAGCATTGATAGCATCTTCTGCTGCATTGACAGTTATGTCTGCACCCTTGATAAAGATGTTTTTTTCTGTCTTTATACCCTTGGCACTCTTACTTTCCTCTTCGCTGCCCGCATGAGCCACTCCGTTATCGGTAGTGATATCGAACTTGCCTCCGGTTATCTGGATATGTCCTGTAGCCTGGATACCGTCCCTTGCAGAGTATACCTTGATGTTTCCGCCTTCGATGATTACATATCCGAGGCTTGCATTATCTGAATAGGTGGTCTTTATTCCGTCTCCCTTTGACGTTACATTAAGATCCGCTTCCTTTATGATAACGGCTTCCTTGCCACGTACACCGGTATCACCGGAGCTGACTGTGATATTACCCGAGATCAGCTTTACTGAATCCGTACTATGGATGCCCTCCATATATGCAGAATCAACTGTGAGCTTTCCGTTACCGTTTATTACGAGATCGTCCTTTGCAAATATTACTGCATCAGGCTGCTTCTTTTCTACATTATCATATACATACTCAGAATCGGATGACAGTACATTCTCTGAACCGTCCGCTAAAGTGATGACCATCTTGTCACACTGTTGCTCGTAGATAGGAGCTGAATCGGCACATGAGAGGCTGAGGCCGTTAAGGATGAGCCTTACATCCTTTTCCTTATCTGCCTCTACGATGATCTGTCCGTTTGAGCATGACCCGGAAATCAAGTAATCACCCTTCTTAGTGATCCTTATGATCTGTCTGCCGTTTACGTTACTGATCTCTGTTTCCTTTCCAACCGCATTGATACTGTCCTCTGAAAATACTATGCTGGTGCAGTCTCCGGGAACAAAAGATGTTTCCAGATCCTTATTCTTATATTCGACATTTATCTTTTTATATGCAGCCTGTGCGGGGATAGTGAAATCCTCTGTGGAGCTTGCGTTATCTCCCGATTTCCCACTGTCCTCACCGGCTTTACCGGTTTCATCCGTGTTTTCGTTTCCTGCATCGGGTGTTACGGTATTAGTGATTTCTTCACTTGATTTACCCTCATCGGTATTATTTTTATCATCAGTATTTCCGGCCTGATTTTTATCGCCGTTATCTGTTCCTGCATCCGGTGACTGTGTGGCAGTTACGGTATTGCCGCCTTTATCACTATCATTTCCCGTACTGCTGCAGCCTGTAAGCAATGTCAGGCAAAGCATGAAGGTGAATACCTTTGCGGCGGTTTTGTTATTTCTTCTCATATGTTTTCTCCTATAACTGATAGTATATTAAAGTTCATCCTTCGGTGTTACAGGGCGTCCGCAGCTTACGGTCAGGTTGCCGTTGCGGCATCTTATCTCGTCGATAAATTTCTTTTCGCTGACATCCTTCTTTAATACGATATTAAAGGTAAGCTCGTAAAGGCTGCCCATATTTGTGGTGCGGACCTTTATGGATTCGCACTTACTTGTATATTTATCAAATATATCATCAAATACTCCCTCGTAATCAAGATCCTCGGGGATAGTGATCTTTAAGGTTCTGTCGCAGTTTCTCTTTACTCCGAAATTAAGGGTGGTGAGCACGAGGGTTACAACACTCATAAATACAAATACACAAACCGCGATCCCGACATATCCGAGTGATGTTGCCAGACCCATGGTCACTCCGCAAAGGATGCTCGAGATCTCTCTTGCATTTCCCGGCGTTGAACGGAAACGTACCAGGCTGAATGCACCCATGACCGCGATAGAGGTACCGAAGCTACCCTTTACCAGCATCAGCATGGTCTGTACTGCAAACGGCAGGATAACCAGCATGATGATCATGTTTTTGGAATACTCATTTTTGTACATATGGATCAGAGCCAGTAAAAGCCCCAGTATAAGTGATACTCCCGAACAGATCAGGAACTCTTTTCCTGTAGTAGCGTAAACCGACTCGATGATACTGTCAAACATTTCTCTCCTCCTAATAACATTTTATGTCTCCAAGACACCTGAAGCCACATTTAAATGATTGAGCTCCGGCGTAGTCTTATAATATGTTCCGTATTTAGAAAATGAAACCGGGTAGATCTTAAGATCTGCCAGAATCTTACTCATCCAGAGAGGCATGATCCCGGGTATCTTGATCTCTAAGAGCGATGTGTTTTCGTCAAAAAGCTGCTGTCCTCCGACACCCTTTTTGAGATCCAGATCATCATATCTGCAAGTTATCTCCCTGTCTATCGTCATACGGAAGTCAGGGAAATCCTTTTCATAAAACGCCCGTCTCTTATATGTCAGGACTACCTTTGGCTTTACAGGTGCATGAAGCTTTAAGAACCAGTCTATCTCCCTGAGTATCTGAGAGTCCTTCTTAGGTCTAACTCCTTCATACAGATATTTCTCGGCATTTTTTAACTTCATGGAAACCCTGCGCTTATATACTACGCCGTCAAATTTCTTTTTTATCTCGATAAATGCGGTGTGGTCCCCATCCTCAGGGACTCCGTAGGTCCTGAGTCTCAGCTTTTCCTTGTACATCGGTTTGTCGAGTGAGCGTCTTATGAGGCTGAATATGTCATCGTCAAAGTAGATGTTACATATGGTATGCTCTCCGTACTGATCCATGATCATACGTCCGTCCACCGCTTTCAGTAGCTTCTCTTCCTGATCGTGAGTCAGCTTATATTTTTTTTCATAACGCTTAAAAACCTGCTGTACTGCCATCCCATCTACCTCTGTGTTACATAAAAACCCACAATAAAAAAACACAACATAAAGAATACCCCAAAATACGCCTTATGTCATTGACAATATTGCCAAATTTTGGTCAAATATTGTTGAAATTATGGAAATTCTGTGTTCTATATAATAAAATATGTGATTATAATAACTTGTCATCAATACTATTAACTTAGAT
>JAEEGL015728596.1_pt1 | contig 18939 bp, 15 predicted proteins | sample 9134231 | NCBI WGS metagenome assembly JAEEGL01 (sample SAMN16246548, study PRJNA631951) | gut metagenome | biome: gut microbiome; feature: rumen; material: fiber-attached | host: Bos | place: Iran: Karaj | collected 2018-10 | reverse complement strand
GTGATTTATATTATTTTCACGTTACATTCCCCGGTTGTGTAATGGTAGCACCGCAGATTCTGGTTCTGCTTGTGGGGGTTCGAATCCTCCCTGGGGAACTAAAACTGACCCCTTTTAAGGTCAGTTTTTTTTTAGTGTCTGGTCCCTTCGAATATCGGTTCAGTTCGCGACCCTCTCAAGGTTGAAAGGCGGGTTCGATTCCCGCAGGGACCGCAATTTTTCACTTTTTTTCACAAACTTCCATAAAAAACTTGCCTGCTTACTTTTTTTGAATTATCTTAAAGATATGAAAAAAAATAATATTTTACTTCTTTTTTTATGCATTACACTTTTCTCCTGTGCTACAAACAGAAATAATTCAGTTACAGAGCAGAATTTAAGTTTTTATTCATTTACAGATCATTCACTGCTTTTTTCTGGTTATGCAGATAATTCTGACTCCTCTATTGAAGATGCAAAAAACAACGGTTGTTTTTTTATTCAGGACAGCATAAAAAATTCCTTGTACAGCTATATTTCAGAAAACGGGCTGGATGAACAGGAAGAACTTTATGCATTTATTGAACAGATTTCTTTCCGTACGACAAAAGCGCTTTACAACAAATATCAGATTGTCAAATCTGAACAGCTTAAAAAAACAGAATGGCTCAGTCAGATTAATATTCTAAAAACTGATATAAAAGACTGCTTCTGGAAAATCCTGTCTGAAGACACAAGTTTTGAGGCATCAGCCTTTTCTGAATTTAATCCGGAAAAGTTTTTTTTACCAGAAGAATAAGCTGTTATTCATAAAACATACACCTGCGGCACCTGATATTCCGGATGAATAAAGGTTTTGCAGTTTGTATTGTAAACCTTGCGGATAATTTCCTCTGTAATGATTTGTGCACTTGTTCCCGAAAAACTTTTCTGTTTCACATCTTTTGAAAGCATTATAATCTTATCTGCAAAAACGGATGCCAGATTCAAATCATGAATAGAAGCTATTACTGTAATTTTTTTTTGTCTGGCTATTTCTTTGATCAGTTTTAAAAGTAAAAAAGCTGCATTAAAATCAAGGTTGGCCACTGGTTCATCTAATAGCATCAGTTTACTTTCCTGAATAAAAGTTCTGGCAATTCTTACTTTCTGAAACTCTCCATAGGACATGGAATTAATGTTTTTATTCTGCAAATCCGTAATATTTAACAGCTTGAACACTTCAGCTGTAATTCTTCTATCCTCAAAAGAATAAATTCCGCTTCCCTGTGTATGACAGAATCTGCCGTTTAAGGCAAAATCGAAAGCATTATAGTTCCATGCACAGGTTTCAGATTGTGTAAGCATACTCACTATTTTAGATTTTTCAATTCTTTTACATTCACATAAATTTATATCATTATATCTGAAAGAAAACTTATCATCAATTTTCAGAGAGGGTTTATTTATTCCAGAGATAATCGAAAGTAATGTAGATTTACCGCTTCCATTAGGACCTGTCAGGCAAACAAAAGAATTATCAGGAACATTCATTGAAAAGTCGGAAAAAATCTGATGAAGTATTCCGTTTTCTTTATAACTGCAATCCAGGTTTTTAATTTCAAGCATTAGTTTTTCCCTTCAAAATTAGAACAAAGAATCCATAAAAAAAACGGACTTCCTATAAGTGCTGTAATTATTCCGATTGGAATTTCTGCCGGACGGGCAATTATCCTTGAAATTACATCAGAAAAAAGCAAAAGCGAACTGCCGCAAAGACAGGACATAATAAAAAGAGGTTTTGCCTTTGGCCCTGCAATTTTTCTGACAATATGCGGAGAAATTAAACCTATAAAAGAAATTGTACCTCCGCAGCAAACCGCACAGGAAGCACAAAGGCAACCGGCACACAGCACATAATTTTGAAAGGAAGTAACGTTTAATCCCATCGCCTGTGCCGACTGAGCTCCGGCAGCTATTAAATCAAGCTTACGCGATGAGTTAAAAACAAGCAGAAACGAAATAAATGATGGCAAAAGAATAAACAGCAATTCATTCCAGCCCTTTCCACTAAAACTGCCTAAATTCCAGATATAGATTTTATGCATTTCTCTGTCATGCATCAAAATTATAATCGAAGTAAGCGCACTGAAAAAAGCACCAAGAGCGGCTCCACCTAAAAGAATGCTTACACTTTTTTCACCCTGATTAAGTTTTGAAAGCCTGCTGATTATCCAGGCACATAACAAAGAAAAAACAAAGGCACCGGTAACAGATGGTGTAACAATTTTTCCAATAAAAACCCGTATAAACAGCGGCAAAAATTCAACGCTGACGGCACCCAGTGTAGCAGCAGATGAAACTCCTATAATACCGGAATCTGCCAGGCTGTTACGAAAATAACACTGAAACAATGCACCGCTTGCAGCAAGAAGACTGCCTGAAAGAATAACAAGAACCGAACGCGGTAAACGCAATTTCATTATGATAAACCTTGCACTTTCCTTATCCATAGAAAAAATATTTTCGGAACCAGCTATAATTGAAATAATAAAAAAAACAATCAGTGTAAAAACTAATACGATTGAAAATACAAAAAGCTTCTTATTCATAATCAAAATCACATTCATAACCTGTAGTAAAATGTGCTATCAGTTCAATTCCATAAATAATTCTAGGACCTGTACGGCTTATATAATCCGAAAAAATATTATAAACCTGATTATTTTTTACAGCAGAAACCTTTTCCCAGTTTTTTCGCTGAAATACAGGTTTATTCTGAGTTAAATCCAAAGGAGTCATTTCTCCGATTGAATAAACTGGCATAATTATTACATCAGGATTCCGTGCAATTATAGTTTCTTCACTTACAACCGGATATTCTGAGTTTAAATCAGAAAAAATATTCTGTCCTCCCGTTGCTATTTGTATCATCTCGTGAATATAGGTTTTATTTCCAACACTGATATAAGGACTTGAATCCACTTCCCAATATATTTTTTTTACATTGCTTTTCTTCTGAGTATAGTTTTCAACTTTTTCAATTTTTTGCTTCATTTCATCTGTCAGTTTTTGTGCATTCTGTTCACAACCGCAGATTTTTCCTGTATACAGAATTTCATTATAAACATCTTCAAGTGAGTTGATTCTTGAAAGATACAAATCAATACCATAGTTTTTTAATTGCACCTGCATAAAATCATGCATTCCTGAAACTCCTAAAACAATTTTAGGTTTTAGTGCAATAATTTTTTCAATACTCAAAGTTTTTCCATCAAAGCCCCCGACACTTTGAACCGCTTTTGCTTCTTCAGGATAATTACAAAAATCTGTTCTTCCAAATAAATATTTTTCCGCCCCTATGGCAAAAATCGTTTCTGTTATAGAAGGCGACAGCGATACAATTCGAATTTCACTGGACAAGTAACTTGTGTCTTTTTTTGTACAGCCTGTAAACATCAAAATGAAAAGAGCACAGAGAAATAAAAAATTTTTTTTCATAATTTTATGATATGCATTTTTTGTTTTCCTTGCAACAAAAACTTCAGAATGTTATTATTTTTTTAATGAAAGAAGTGTATTCAGCACAACAAATTAAGTGCGATTTAAACGAAATTTACAGATACCTCGGATACAAAAAAGAAAACGGTGCATACAATGTGCCGTCAGACATTAAAGATACCATTTGTTTATGTGCACAGGAAATGCAAAAAATTCTAAAACCACAGGCTGTATATGAAATTTTTGAACTTAAAAATCAAAACGGTATCCTGAATTTTGGTCAGTATTCTTTAATCAGTAAATCTCTTTCGCGCAATCTGGAAAACTGCAGTAAAGTAGTACTTTTTGCATTAACTATAGGACCTCTGGTCGATAAACTAATACAAAAATATTCCAGGCTGGATTCTGCAAAAGCTGTAATTTGTCAGGCAACAGGCGCAATGTTTACAGAAACTTTTGCTGACCTTTTTTGTAAAACACTTTCTCAAAAATATGCACCGGAAGGCTATTCATTACATCCGCGTTTTTCTCCAGGCTATGGTGATGTTCCACTGGATACACAAAAACTTTTTTTTTCAATACTAAGCTGTACACAAAAAATCGCATTAACATTAAATGACTCTTTATTGATGACCCCGGAAAAATCTATTACAGCTTTCATTGGACTTGAAAAAATACTTAAGGATTAAATAATGAAACAATCTCTTTTAGAAAAACTTGGAAAAGAAATTTTATTTTTCGATGGAGGAACAGGAAGTGTCCTTCAAACACAAGGGCTATTGCCTGGAGAATTACCGGAATTATGGAATCTTACGCACAGTGACAAAATTCAGAACCTGCATTTTAACTATTATAAAGCCGGCGCAAACATCATTAAAACGAATACTTTTGGTGCCTTTAAAACAAAATTTGATAATCTTTCTGAAATCCTTACAGCAGCCCTCAATAATGCAGAACAGGCCAGGACTGATATCTTGTCAGAAAACCCAGACGGCAGTTATTTTATTGCACTCGATATAGGTCCATGCGGAAAACTTCTGAAACCGTTAGGCGACTTAAGTTTTGATGATGCAGTAAATCTATTTAAAACAACCATAAAACTTGGACTAAGTGTTCAATCTCAAAACAACACCACAATTGCAGATGTTATTTTGATTGAAACAATGAATGACATTTATGAAACAAAAGCAGCTGTCATTGCAGCAAAAGAAGCTGTATCCGAAGTTTTTGGAGATAAAATTCAGTTTCCGATTTTTGTAACAAATGTCTATGATGAAAATGCAAATCTTTTAACAGGCAGCACTCCAGAAATAATGTGTGCCATGCTCGAAAGTTTAGGTGTAAATGCTTTTGGCGTCAACTGCAGTCTTGGTCCAAAAGAAATGATTCCTATCATCGAACGATTATGTAAAGTGTCTTCACTTCCAGTTATAGCAAATCCGAATGCTGGACTGCCCAGAGTTGAAAAAGGTAAAACCATTTTTGATGTAAATCCTCAGGAATTTGCAGAGCTTGTATCTGTTTTTATAGACAAGGGTGTCCAGCTTGCAGGTGGCTGCTGCGGAACCACTCCTCACCACATAAAACTTTTAGTTGAAAAATGCAGAACAAAAAAATTAGTTCCTTGTCTTCCCAAAGCTATAACCTGTGTTACTTCCGGCTGTAAATATGTCAGCTTTGAAAATGAACCCGTTTTAATTGGAGAAAGAATCAATCCGACAGGAAAAAAAGTTTTTAAACAGGCACTGCGAGACAATGATATCAACTACATCATTAATGAAGGAATAAAACAGGTTAATGCCGGCTGTCATATTCTGGATGTAAACGTCGGACTTCCAGAAATTGATGAAACAAAAATGATGGAAACTGTTCTTGAAGAACTGCAATCAGTCACTGATTTACCTCTTCAAATCGATACAACCAATATTCAGACTATGGAAAGAGCTCTTCGGATTTACAACGGAAAACCGCTGGTAAATTCTGTAAACGGAAAACAGGAAAACATGGATGCCGTATTTCCTCTGGTAAAAAAATACGGCGGAACTGTAATCGCACTAACAATTGATGAAACAGGAATTCCTGAAACCGCAGAAGGACGCCTTGCCATAGCTCAGAAAATCGTTTTGGAAGCTGCAAAATACGGCATCAGCACAAAGGACATTATCTTTGATCCTCTTACAATGGCTGTCAGTACCGATACAAATGCAGGACGCATCACCTTAAAAGCCCTTAAGTTAATTCAGGATAAAACCGGTTGTAAAACAAGTCTTGGTGTTTCTAACATTTCATTCGGTCTTCCACGACGCGAACTTGTGACATCAACTTTTTTTGCCCTTGCACTGGAAAACGGACTTTCAGCAGCTATCATGAATCCGCTTTCTTTAGAGATGATGAATGTTTATAAAGCCTTCTGTGTAATAAACGGAACTGATAAACAATGCCTGAATTATATAGATTATGCTTCAAATCTTCCTGCAGCCCCTGTTTCCAGAGGAACATGTTCCACTGGAAAACCTGTCATTCAGCCTGATAATTTGAAAACACTTACCCCCTTACAAAATGCGGTAATGCGGGGGTTAAAGGACAATGCGGCTTCTCTTACGCAAAGCCTTCTTTCTGAAAAATCTTCAATGGAAATCATCGATACAGAACTCATACCTGCCTTAGACACAGCTGGTGTAGAATTTGAAGCCAGGAGAATTTTTTTGCCGCAGCTTTTGATGTGTGCCGAAGCTGCAAAAAGCTGTTTCAATGTTATACGCGAAAATCTGATAAAATCTGGAAACAAAGGCAAATCAAAAGGGAAAATAATTATTGCAACTGTAAAAGGTGATATTCACGATATAGGTAAAAATATTGTAAAGGTTCTGTTAGAAAACTACAGTTACGAAGTATTTGATTTAGGTAAAGATGTTCCTCCGCAAACAATTCTTGAAAGTGCACAAAACAATAATATTAAAATGGTAGGCTTAAGTGCGCTAATGACAACTACAGTACCAGCTATGGAAGAAACAATTAAACTTCTGAAAAAAAACATTCCCGACTGTAAAATCTGTGTAGGTGGAGCCGTACTTACCCAGGAATATGCCGATATGATAGGAGCAGATTTTTACGGTAAAGATGCAATGCAGACTGTACGCTGGGCAAATTCCTTGTGTGATAATAAACAATAAACTTTTGAAAACAAAAATTATCGGAGCAGTTTTTCTTTTATCAGTTTTATGTTTGTCTGAAATTCATCGATAATTTCACTTCTAGGCGGAACAATAATCTTCTTATCAGCTTCTGGAACACTTACAGGCAAATACTCTGTCCATGCATTCTGAACTGGAAGCAATTCACTTGTGCCAGGATTTTCGTCCCACTCACGAACACCATAATTCCAGGCAAGCCTGAAAGAGTCCTGAGTCAAAGTTATTTCTACAGGAATCCATACAGTTCCGTCTTCTGCTTCAATGTATTTTCCCTTTACTAAAACCTTTTTTGCTTCCTCTGCATTTATTCCTGCATCAAAGGCAATAAAGATATGCCCCGGAACAGTGATAAACGCAGCAGGTACACCGATTGATTCCAGAAGTGAACAATGCAGAATCGAAAGGTCGTCACAGTCACCACCATGATACATCAGGGTTTGATATGGAAACTGAAGGAAGTCTACAGAATCTGTTCCGATATTGTCTTCAAAAGAACTTGCCGGATCTTTTACGTAGTTTATTCCGTATTTTTTGAGGGCACCAAAAAGAGCTGCGGCAAACTGGATATTTTCCGGGATTTTTGCATCCAGCGAATTTTTTACAGAAGAAACAACGTTGCGGGCAAACTTTAAGGCAGAAGCATCACGACTGGAAACAAAAGCGGCGGCCCTTGCATTGTCTTCATTCCCATTATCACACCATGACATTGAATTACGACTCAAAACAGAAAGCGGTAGCACCGTCTGATACTTCATCAGTTTTCCCAGCGATTTATAAGAAACCGCCACAATGGCATCAGAATCCTGTGCTGTTTCAGACTGTAAAATACTTTCATTAAAAAATGCCGTTATATCACCATAGAATGAATCGGAACGTTTTACGCGCTGATGTTTTGTAAAGACATTCGGACTACTCATGAATTTTTCAACAAATATGGACATTTCAACATCGGTAATGTCATTATCTTCACAATTCACAAAAAAAGCAGAACCAAATTCGTGATCATCATAACGTGAATAAAAAATCGGAAAAACCGGATTCAAAACATAATCATCCAGTTCTATCTTAGGTTTTGGTGAAAGCCCTCTGTTAAAGTTATATTTAAAGGAAAGCCCAAATTCAATATTATCCATAAAATGCGGATTATACAAAAATGACTTAAACCCTGTAAAAGCAGAAACCGTAAGGGCAGGAAGAACATGATAATTTGCCAGAATACGCAGACCTGTCTCAAAACCACTTATACCATCTTTTTTTTCATCATCCTCGTCGTCATCATTGTTATGTCCGTTAGCAATCTTAAGTTTTTTTGTATCCGGATCAGGATAAGTAAATCCTCCAAAAAAAACTTCCCCTGTCAGACTGAATCTGTCTATTGGGCGAAATGTATAACCTGCTGCAAAATCCAGACAATAAACGTACTGGGTAACAATGTGCGGCTCATTTAAAAACTCAACCCCACCCTGAACTGAAAAACTCAGACTGTCAGTTTCCCGAATTTTAAATGGAACAAAATCTGCCGAAGCGGTTATCCCGTAATTAGAACTATAAGCGCTGTTTAACGGAATTTTAAAAGCCGGCATTAATCTTAGATCAAAATCAATGGCAAAACAGAAACCTGTAATAAACAAACATAAAGATAATGTTATAAATTTTTTCATCATTCGTGTCCTAGTTATCTATTTTGTCAAGAGCGGTCTTATATCCTCGCTGGGCATTCTGGTTTTTAGGATCCTTGTTTAAAGCCATTTTGTAGTACTTTGCTGCCTCATTGTAAACCTGTTCAATCATATAAACATTCGCCAGATTATTCATGGCTGAAACATTTCCACGGGCAATTCCCTTGTTAAATTCTGCTTTTGCAAGCTGAAGTTTTCCAGCCCGAACATAAACCGTACCAAGTTTGTTGGAATTACCTGTTTTTCTTATATTATTGATAACAGATTCAAGGTCTGATGCAACATATTCAGATTTTACTTTTCCAAATGCCTTTTGAACAGCTTTTTCAGAAGGTTTGTCAAAAACCATGTCACTTCCAGAATATGCAACAGACGGATATTTTGCCCATGAATCATGTACCCTGATTATTTTAGCAGCTCCGTCTTCATTTTTCAGAAGCTCTGCAATTTTTTCAGCACCTGCCTTTCTGCTTTTTGTAAAGCCCTGCTCAAAATTTGCCATCGATAAAGGCAGATATACTTTTTCACCGTCAGAATAAACATTCTGTTTGCTTGCAAAATTTGAAGTAATATTTGCGTCCCGGATTTCTAAAAGTGCCATTACAATAAAATCATCAGGTAAAGGAACTAAAGCTGTTTCAACATTTATTGATTCAAGACAGGATGCAAGCAAAAGTCCCAAATCATCATAATCTCCGGAAATACATTCCATTGTCTGAACAGGAAACTGAATGGAATCCAGACTGTCTGTTCCAACATATTCAGAATATGGAGTTACTTTATCGTTTGAATAAGTAATGCCGGAAAGTTTTAAAGATTCAAGCAATGCTGCTGCCAGCTGGAAGTTTTCACTCATCCCCTGTGTAAAGTCATTGCGTGCTATGCCAGCAACGTATTTAGCAAATTCCAGAACCTGATTTGTATCCGGTGAAACAAAAGCTGCCAGTGACTCTGGATTTGTCCAGGTAAAGGCATTTCTGTTATTTACATCGATAACTACATTTTTTACGATTCTCATCGGTTTACTCAGGAAAGTGTATTCAATAATTGCATCGCCGGTTATTTTTCCGTTTTCCGTATAGCGCAACAATTCATTTGAAAAGTCTGCATAAAGCGGAATATCAACTGTACCGCCACGCCTTATTATTGAAGCAGAACCGCATTCATAAGAACTGGCCGAATACTTTCCTGCATTGAAATACACTTTTACATTCCGGATTTCTGCAGCCTCATTATTAACAAGAGTAAGCATCCCGATAGGTTCAGATCTGTATTTTGTCAGATAAAGCGGATAAACAGGTTCTTCCTGTTCAATATATATATCAACAAAAGAACCGAAATTCTGTTTGCCTACTGTCAAGTTAATTTTTGCGCTTAAAGAAACAAAAGGACCGCCTGCAAAACTTTTATCAGCTCCTGCATCGCCCTTTGAGGCTAAAAACGAAAGATATCCGCCTGTAATACTTGCTGTAAATTCAGGACTAAAACGGAAGCCGGTTTCTGCAGAAGCACGCCAGTAAAAATCAACTATCCGTTGCACATTACCTTGTTCCTGCAGAGCAGTCTGGTATAACCCAAAGGCTGCACCTGCTCCTAAATAAAGCCTTGAAAGCGGATGATAGGTTGCCCCGATTCCGAGACCGCCAAAAAGAAAATTCAGACTTGAATCTGTTAAACCATCAGGTGTAAGAAAATTTAGTCCACCTTCAAGACCTGCCGTCATATAATTAAAAAGAATTGTGTCTACTTGAACGGTTGCCAGAAAACCAGGGTTATATGACTTTTCTTCAACCATTTTTCCATCATGTTCTACTAAAATAGTATTCTGTGGGAAAAAAATACCTGGATTGATACGAAACTGCAAATCAAAAGCAACAGCAGGAATAAACAGTGCCATAAAGCAAAGAATTAGAACAAATTTTTTCATAAAATATAAAACTCCGATAATTTTATACATTATTATAGCACAATTTATTATGAATTAGAATAGAAAAATGAAATATTAGCAAAAAATTTTATGCCGCAATAACCGACTGATACGGTCTAATCTTTATATCACCAAACATTCTGTTCTGATATATGCTTGCAGTTTTATTCTTCACGGCCTCAAGAACAGCCATAAAAGCACAGACAATATCCAGTATATTTCCCTGTCTTACAATCAGGTCTGTAAACATACACTCACCCTTGTTTTCGATAAGTTCATTCATCAGGGTTATTTTTTCCGAAACTGATATTTCTTCATACAGACTTAAGATTTTTTCTGAAGAATACTGCTTTACGATGCCACTGAAAGTTTTTAATAAATCCCAGGAATCAACTTTTTCCCAGAGTTCTTCTTCTTCAAAAGGCAAAACCCTCTGCATTTTTTTCCGTTCAAAACTCCACTCGGCATCATCCTGTTTTTCTTCCATCAGTTCTGAAAGCTTTTTAAACTTCTGATATTCAATCAGTTTGTCTACAAGCTGCTGACGCGGATCTTCTATATCCTCATCAAAAGTCACTTCCACAGGCAAGAGCATCCGGCTTTTTATGTAAAGCAAATCTGCAGCCATAGAGTAAAATTCTGTAAGATTTCCCAAATCTGTCTTTACGGCAAAATCCAGATAATCCATATATTGTTCTGTTATTTCGCCAATGGGAATATCGTAAATATTTATTTCGTTTTTTTTGATTAAAAATAAAAGCAAATCCAGCGGACCTTCAAAATTGCCCAACTTAAAAGTGCTTAATTCATCGTCTTTGTTTGGAACAGCCGTTTCAATTTCATCTGCTGTTAATGTCAATGTTTCTTCTGCCATATTCAACCTCACCAAATCTAACCACATTCTGGTCAGAAAGCCGCTTTGCAATAGCGGCAAATGATTCTCCTGTTTTTATATCGGCAGAATCCGGCAAAATCTCAAGCAAAGGAAACAGAACAAAAGCTCTTTCCGTGATTCTTTCGTGGGGAATCGTTAAACTTTTAGTTTTCACAATGCGCCTGCCATACAACTCAATATCTATATCAAGTGTACGCGGACCATTATGAAACTCTTTTTTGCGATCCCGCCCCCACCTTGCTTCGACCGCATTTATTTTTTTTAACAGTTTCTGTGGTGTGCCGTCATAATAACCGCATACCACCATGTTATAAAAATAATCCTGATTTTCAAAATACATCGGTGCAGATTTCCACACCGATGATACTTTTAGGTCTGAAATAAATTCCTCCAGTTCCCTCAAGACATGCTCAAAAATCTGTATGCCTGATAAAACTGATTTATTACTTTGTTCAAAACTTTTGTTTGAACCCAGTCCTAAAACTACAAGTTCTTCCATACCTTAGAACAAATCCTGGGCACCCTTTCCCAGAATTATTTTTTCATCAGCTCCGGAAGACTCCTCTTTTAAAGTTTTTTTCTTTTTTCCATCATCTTTCGGCATACTGTTAGGAAAAACTTTTTCGCGGATTTTTCTTTCTATTTCTTTTGCAAAATCCGGATTTTTTTCAAGGAACTCAATCGCAGCTTCTTTTCCCTGTCCAACTTTTTCAGTCTCAGTTGCATACCAGGCTCCACGTTTTTCGATAAATCCGTGTTTTACTGCAGAATCCAGAAGACTTGCCGTAGCAGAAATACCCTTTCCAAAGTAAATATCAAGTTCAACTTTGCGGAAAGGCGGTGCTACCTTGTTTTTAACAACTTTTACGCGGACTCTGTTTCCAACTGCATCTTCTTCACCTTTTGCATCAATTGATTCAATTCGGCGGATTTCCAGACGAACTGAAGAATAAAACTTAAGGGCGTTTCCACCGGTAGTGGTTTCCGGATTACCAAACATAACACCAATTTTCATTCGGATCTGATTGATGAAAATTACAATTGTTTTGGATTTTCCAATAATTGCCGTAAGTTTTCTTAAAGCCTGACTCATAAGGCGGGCCTGAAGTCCCATGTGACTGTCGCCCATATCCCCTTCAATTTCAGCCTGAGGCGTAAGGGCTGCTACAGAATCCACAACTATTACGTCCACAGCACCAGAGCGAACCAGGCTTTCACAAATTTCCAGTGCCTGTTCTCCGTTATCCGGCTGAGAAACCCAGAGTTCATTGGTATCAACACCAAGATTTTTTGCATAAACCGGATCCAGAGCATGTTCTGCATCGATAAATGCTGCTATACCACCCTGTTTTTGTGCTTCTGCTATTGCATGAAGTGCCAGAGTTGTTTTTCCTGATGATTCAGGTCCATACATTTCAATAACGCGGCCTTTCGGATATCCGCCCACTCCGAGAGCTTCGTCCAGAAGAATTGATCCAGACGGGATAACCTCGATGCCCTCTGCATTATTTGCAGACCCAAGTTTCATTAAAGAACCTTTTCCATGCTGCTTTTCAATCTGCAGGCAAGCAGCTTCCAGAGCCTTCAGTTTTTCTGAAGTGTCTGCTGATGAAGTAAAATCATTCATTGTTTTTGCCACCTTTTCCTCCCCACCTATATTTATACGTTTTCATGGAACTTTTTATGCGATTTTTTTAGAAAAAAAATAATTTTTTTTTACTTTTTATCTGAAAGTGGCTGATAAATCGCAATTCCTTGTAAAAATACAGTATTATCTGATGTTTTTAATATACCAAGAATCTTTACACGATTCAACGGATTCGGAATAACACCTGCCGGCAGTTCAACAGGAATAACACCTGAAACATTTGTCAAAGTATCGTACCCGACTAAAAAATTACAGGTAACTTTATCTTCCAGTTCTGCAACATTTGCAACCCGACCGTCCCAGATAACATAGCATCCGTTGTAGCGGTACGGTTCCTCCATAATTGTTTCGTAATCAAAGTTTTCCTTTAGGGAATCAAACGTCGGAACAGGATTCCATAAATATGCCTGTAGTTCCCTGGCTTTTTGCTTAAAAGACTTCGAGGCATTCGAATTGATAATCATATTACAGGCAATTTGAGCAGAGCCATCCTTGTATTCAAGCAGATTCTTTTGGATTTTTTTATACAGCTCAACAACATCATCATCCCGAAACTCGTAATGAAAAATTCCCCTGTCCTCTATAGCATTCTGTCTGTCATCTCTGGTGAGCGCGTATTTAGACAAATCTGCACGTTTGCCGCTATACGAAACTGGTGCATTCAGTTTTGCTGTCACTGCAAGCCCTGCTGCAAAAACAAGCACGATAAAAAAAGCACAATATCCGAAAGCCGGATGTAATCCCAATGGCGGATAAAACTTTTTAATTTTTCCGTTTCGTATCCATTCCGCAATTATCTCTTCTTCACCATATTTCCTGATAAGTGACAGCATTTTTTTTGCATGTCTGTCATTCGGCTGAGCATCTAAAACATCCAGTGTGTATTCCAGTCCCTTGCTTACTTCATTTTTCCGGATAAAATAAGCTGCCTGTGCAATTTTCAGGTTAGGATCCTGCAGACGGATTTTTCTGGCCCGTTCAAAATAAGTACCGGCTCCCCCAATATCCCCTGCATAAAGACAAGCTAAGCCTAAGGTATAATAAAAATCAAACGATTCACGATACTCTGAAACATGAGGCTCTAGAGCCGCAATTACTTTAGAAAAATTTCTGGCACGCAAATCCTTTTGTGCTTTTTGAATAAGGCGGGAGGCTATCATCTAAAGTTCTGCTCCATCAAGTTTAATATTTGAATACTGCAAAAATAAATCCACTTCGCGGTTCAATTTTTCAATTTCATACTGATTAACTTTATCAGGATTCTTTTCCAGTTCATCGAGTCTGTTCATTAAGTCGAGCAGGTACTCTTCATCGGTCATTTCCCGAGGGCTCTGCTGTTTATTATCAGCAGGTTCTTCAATAAGCTCCAGTTCTTCTACCGGTGGTTCAGGCAGAACATCCTGCACTTCAACCTCTTCAATCTTCGGAAGTGCATTTTCGAAATATTCTTCCTCTGCTGGTTTTTCTTCAGGCTTTTGCTGTTCCTTCGGTTCTTCTTTTACAACAGGCGGTTCACTAACCGGCTCTGGAGGCAGTTCAACCTGCTCTGAATATAAAACTGTCGGTCCTGCCAGTTCAACATCATCATCTTCCGTTTTCTTTTTCTGTTCAACCTTTACCGGCTGAAAAGCTTTTTTGGCATCTTCTTCCTGTTTTTTAGCCAGTTCTTTTGCAGCCTTATCCTTTGCGGCCTTCTCTTTTGCCGCCTTATCTTTTTCTGCTTTAGCAAGTTTTTTCTGCGCAGCTTTTTCCTTTTTCTCGGACTTTGCCTTTGCTTTTTCTATGGCCTTTTGTCTTGCCTTCTCTTCAGCTTCTGCTTTTTTGGCTGCCTTATCCTTTGCTTTCTCAAGTGCCTTTTCATTGGCCTTTGCTTGTTCATCAGCTTTTTTCTTAGCTTCTTTTTCTTCTTTTGCCTTTTTCTTTGCTTCTTTTTCTTCCTGCTTACGCTGCTCTTCTTCCTGTTTTTTCTTGGCTTTTTCTTCTGGAGAAGTATCCCTTATTTCTTCAGCCACTTCATTTTCATCTGTTTTTTCTATTGTTTCTGAATCATCATCATTATAATTTTTCAATTTTTCTTCACGTTCTTTTTGTTTTGCTTTTTTTGCTTCTTTCTTTGCCTTTTTAGCTTCTGCTTTTGCTTTTTCCTTTGCAGCCTTTTCTGCTGCTTTTTCCTTTGCAGCCTTTTCTGCTGCTTTTTTAGCCTTTTTTGAGTTAACAGGTTTTTCGTGAGTATCTTCGCCTGAACGCACCAGCAAACCTTCGTCCGCATTTTTATCTTCAGCATTTTCAAGTATTTCAGAATTTTCAGACTTTTCAAGCTGTAAAAGGTCTTCCTCAGTAAACTCGCTTTCTTTCAGCACAGGTGGAACAAAAGAAACAAAACTCCTTAAACTGCCGTCTTCCGTAAACTTTTTAGCCTTAAAAAATGAACAGTTTTCATCTGCCGGATTTTTGTTTTCAGACCCGGCGGTAATGTAAAACCTCATATCGTGTTCTTCTTCCGGTGCAATCAGCATTCCGTCATTCTGAATTAAAAGGGCTGAATCGTTGAATGTATAGAATGAATTAAAGCCTCTGCCATCTTTGTAAGACGGATTCCAGGTTGATGTTAAAAGAATATCACGGTTTGCAACAACAGCCTTCCATGGTTCGATTATGTCAGCCCCGTAAAGCAAAAACTGTATGGCATGCGAGCCATCAGAAGAACGAATCCATTTATCAAGCTGCATGGACGGAAAACTGTGTTCGTTTGAAATTGACATTTTATCCAGTGAAGAAAAATGTGTTTTTGTGCTTTCTCCAAGAATTGTATCAAACACAATTTTGAATGAAAAATTCTTTACCGCATCTGAAATATTTTTTATGACTGCATCAACCTGCATCACATCAAAAACTCCGTCAGGTTCTGATGGATAAAAACTAAAATACAGATTTAATGAAAACTTTTTTGGTACAGTGTATTCCATCCGGGTATATAAATCACTTATTTCCGTCGCGACCGATACACCGTAACGTAAATTTAGCGGATAAACCGTACTGCCCGACAGAACATAAAGCTTCGTATTTGAAGAACTGTCCGTCCTGCTTATAACCGGAATATATTTTTCTGTTGAAGTGTCCAGAACAGATATAGAGAAAGTGCCTGTTTTTTCATTGAGTTCGACTTTGAAAAGACCGTAAGTTTTTTCTAAATCCATTGCGAATGAGCTTAGCATACAAAATATAATTACAGATATTGCAATAATCTTTTTCATACGATCCCCTTAAAAAACTTATTTAGCATTTACTGAATTAGAATTCTCTATAACTTTAGACGCATCTAAATTCTGCTGAATCAAATTAACTTTTTTACGCAGCTTTTCGATTTCGGCCCTCATTTCATTTTTCAGTTCCGTTGTTGCAGCAGATTGTTTTGATTCCTGCTGTACTTCAGTTTTTTTAAAGTCATCAATTTTTTCCTGAGCTGCTTTTTCTGCGGCTTCAGCTTTTTCCTGGGCAAGTTTTTCCGCTTCAAGTGCTTTTGCAGCGGCTGCCCGTTCTGCGTCTAAAGCTCTTTGTGCCGATGCCGCCTGTGCTGCAGCAACACGTGCATTTGCTGCTTTTTCAGCTGCATCAACTTTTCCTTCAGCATCAAGAGCCGCCTGTTCAGCAGCAATTGCCCTTTGTTCGGCAGCCTGAGCCCTCAATTCGGCTTCCTTTTGAGAAGCATAGGCTTTATCCGCATCTTCTTTTGCCTGTAAAGCCAGAGCAGCCGCTTCTTCTTTTGCTTTCTGAGCTTCTCTTGCAGCATCTTCTTTTGCCTTTAAGGCTTCCTGTGCCGCTTCTTCCCTGGCTTTCTGAGCTTCCCTTGCAGCATCTTCTTTTGCCTTTAAGGCTTTCTGTGCCGCTTCCTCCCTGGCTTTCTGAGCTTCCCTTGCAGCTTCTTCCTTAGCCAAACGGGCTTCTTCTGCTGCTTTTTGTGCCGTCAGAGCCGCTTCCTGTGCAGCCAGACGCTTTTCTTCTTCTGCGGCTCTTTCAACCGCAGCTTTAGCATCTTCGTATTTTTGCTGAGCCAGAAGTTCAGCTGCCTGCACCCGTTCATTTGCAGACTTTTGTGCAGCAAGTTCTGCCTGAGCCACTTTTTCCTGAGCAAACTGATCCGCCATTGCAATTCTTTCGCCGGCTGATTTTTCTGCAGCTTCTGCTCTGGCTTCTGCAACAGCCTGTGCTTTTTCCGCTTCAATTACCTGTGCCTGTAAAAGTTCTTTTTCTGAAGTTAAACCTTCTATTACAGACTTCAGGGCATCAATATCATTCTGTAAAATTTCACTTTGTTTTGCCAGTGTATCATTTTCGTTTAAAAGCCTGTCTCGTTCCCGAACAGCATCTTCAAATCGCATTTTGTATGTCTGCAGATCATCAGTACTTTCTTTGTAAGCTTTTCTAAGCCCGTAGTTTTCTTCAGTCTGATACATTTTAAGTTGCTTTTCGTAGTCTTCTTTTGCCGAAAGATATTCTTCACCTGTCACCTTCAAAAGATATAACAGTTTTTCTTCCCTTTCTCTCTGATTTATCAAATCTATTCTATATATTGATTCAGTATATTTCGCAGAATCTGGAAACTCATTAACAATTCGTTCATAAATCGGCTTTGCAAGCTCAAAATAAAAAGTTGCATACAAAGACTCCCCCATCCAGAATAAACCGGATGAAAAAAGTTCATGTCCCGGATAACGGGCACAATAAGAACCAAGCTTTTTTATTGACGCATCATAATCCCCAATATAATGATATGCTCTTCCAATCTGATACTCAACAAAAGGTCTGTAAGAACTTTGCGGATAAAAAGAACAGAAATACTCTCCATCCTTTATGGCACTTTCATACTGCTGGGCAAACATTTCTGACATAACAAGCAGATACCAGGCTTCTGGTCCCTGAGAATCACTCAGAGTAACCGCTTTACGCAAAAAAAACAATGCAGAATCCCAGTCATTTTTCTGAAAAGCATCAAATCCCTGCACAAGATATTCAATTCCCTCAGAGGCCCCTTGAGCAGGAAGGACTGACAGAATCAGAAACACAAAAAAAATGGCTGCACAAAAAGCTTTTTTCATTTACAGGTTATCTCCATTTTAGCTCACCGGAAAAGAAAGACGAACCGGATACAGCCACATCAACACCTGCCTCAATTACCAGCGGAAGAGTTTTATTATTCACACCTCCGTCTACAGATATTTTGTAATTATATCCGTGCTCATCACGAATTGACTTTAATAGCGCAATTTTATCAACACAGGCAGGAATTAGCTTTTGCCCGCCGAATCCAGGATTTACTGTCATAACGAGAACTAAATCAACATAAGGCAAAATACATTCCAGATCAGCAACAGGAGTTGAAGGTACAATGGAAATACCCGCCTTAGCCCCACACTCATGAATCTGCTGAATAATTCTGTGATGATGCACTGCAGCTTCTGCATGAAATGTGATGTAATCAGCACCAGCTTCACGAAATGATTCTATCATGTTTTCCGGATGAACTGTCATAAGATGAACATCAAACACAAGTTCGGTTAGTGACCGGATACATTTCATGACAGGCTGCCCGTAAGTTATCTGAGGGACAAAGACTCCATCCATAACATCAATATGAACCCACTTGCCCCCGCCGTTTTCTATTTTTTTTATTGCACCGCCCAAATCTGCAAAATCTGCAGAAAGCAGAGATGGTGCCAAAATTGCATTATTATTCATTCTTATAGTATATCATAGGAATAACCCTGCGTAAAGTAAAAGAATTTCAGGTTTTTGATTAAAAAAAACAAAGTTCTGAATTAATTTTCCACACGAATTCGAAAAAACTAAAAATTTTTCTTTTACAAAATTGTAGAAAAGAATTACCTTTATCGCAAACATAAAAATTAAAAGACATCAGAAAAAAACTTTTGATTAAGTAAAAAAAAGGCGTAGACAAAATACTAAAAACAGTGAAAGTGGTAGTGTATCATCAGCCAATATCTGTGCTTGGAGTTGACGGCGAATACGCCGGAAACACACTTTTAAAATTCGACTTTAGTCGTAATCTCACGGGATACATAATTTTTTTCCAGAAGGCACAGCCAATTGACTGATAGACACACATGAACTGCAGGTGT
>JAEEGL010497150.1_pt1 | contig 18939 bp, 18 predicted proteins | sample 9134231 | NCBI WGS metagenome assembly JAEEGL01 (sample SAMN16246548, study PRJNA631951) | gut metagenome | biome: gut microbiome; feature: rumen; material: fiber-attached | host: Bos | place: Iran: Karaj | collected 2018-10 | reverse complement strand
GGATTGAGTCCCCGAATGCGGGCCAGGATTTGCCTGGCCGACCATGAAAAATCGATGGGACACAGTTCCTTTGTAAGCATCGGTGCATAACTCGCTTGAGCGGAATTCTGCGGTGTGCGGGATACAGTGCCGGAGGAGATCGCTCTCACAGTATCTTTGAGCAGATCTGCACCGATCACAGCCAGACGATCCATCAGTTCTCCGGCGGTCTCCTTTTCTCCAATGGGCGTCTTTCGGATCTCGATAATATCGCCTTCATCCATACCGGCACTCATAAACATCGCAGTGACGCCGGTCTCATGGAGGTCGTTCAGCACTGCCCACTGCACCGGAGCAGACCCCCGAAGCGCAGGAAGAATGCTGCCATGAATATTGACGCAGCCCTTGGAAGGGATATCCAGGACGCGCTGCGGCAGAATCTTTCCGTATGCAACAGCAACGATCAGATCGGGAGACAGAGCCTTCAGCTCCTCATAAACCGCATCGTCTCGGAACGTGACCGGCTGATAGACCGGTAATCCGTGGGCAACGGCAAGCTCCTTGACTTCAGACATCGTCATCTTCATGCCGCGGTTCTTCGGAGTATCCGGTTTCGTATATACGCCGATGATCTGATGATCCGTATCCAGCAGGGCGGAAAGGCAGGTCGCGGCAAACGCCGGCGTCCCCATAAAAACGATCCTCATTCCTGCCCCTCGTCCTCGTCGCCGGACATGAGCTTGGCGTACTCTTCATCGGTCAGCATATGATAAGCCTTCTCGGTATAGAGATGGCCGTCGAGGTGCTCCAGCTCATGGCAAAAGCAGCGAGCAGTCAGCGCTTCTCCCTCATATTCATACCAAGTACCGGTACGGTCCTGTGCCTTCAGGCGGACAAAGTTCGGCCGCTTCACCAGTCCGTAGCGTTCCGGCACGCTGAGGCACCCCTCAAGTCCATCCTGCTCACCGGAGGTTTCAAGGATCTCCGGATTGACAAGCTCTACGATCTCCTCACCGGTATCTACCACAACAACGCGGCGAAGGATCCCCACCTGCGGAGCGGCAAGACCGACGCCGTTGGCATGTACCATGGTTTCTTTCATATCGTCAATGAGGGTCGCAAGCCGATCATCGAAGGAGGAAACAGGGCGGCTCTTCTTCTTTAATGTCGGATTTCCGTCGGTAATGATGGTTCTGATTGCCATAATATCTCCTTATTCGTATCCGTTGACGTCAACATAGATATTGACGCCTTTGGTCTGTTTCTGCCGGAAGAAGGATTTGATCTGCTCACTGAGGAGTAATCTCAGAGACTTCGTGTTTTTGCAGCAAAGAGTCAGATGGAAGCGGAATTTATTGTTGACCTTGAGGATCGCAGCCGGCGCGGGGCCAAGCAGATCCGTTACGTCCGCGGCACAGGAGGATTTTTTCAATTCCTCCCAAAAACGGTCCGCAAAACTCCGGGCACACTGCTCCACAAGATTCTCGGGGAAGCCCACAAACCCAATGCGGATCAAATCACAGAAGGGCGGACAGCCGCGAAGACGGCGAAGGGGGAGCTCGGTCTCATAGAAGCTGTCATAATCCTGTTTCGCCGCCTGCAGAAGGATCCGGTTTTTCGGCGTATAGGTCTGCAGAATGGCTCTGCCTTTTTTTGTGCCACGGCCGGAGCGTCCGACGACCTGGGTCACCAGAGAAAACGTCGTCTCCCCCGCCCGATAATTATCTACGTACAAAGACATATCCGCGTCCACTACGCCTACAAGAGTCACCGCGGGAAAATTCAGCCCCTTGGCCACCATCTGCGTACCGACGAGAATCGGAACGTCCTCCGTCTCGAAACGGCGAAGAATCGCCTCGTGCGTATTGGTAGGGGTAACAGTGTCCGCATCCATCCGCAGAATCTCTGTATCCGGGAGCGCCTGCTCCAGTTCATACTGCAACTGCTGTGTGCCGAATCCGATCCGTTTCAGATGACCTCCGCATTCGGGACAGCTTTCAAACAACGGCTGAGAAAAACCGCAATAGTGACACATGAGACGATTATTGGCCATGTGATAGGTGAGATTGACGCTGCAGCGGGGGCACACAGGCACATAGCCGCAATCCACGCAGAGGGCAAGACGATTCCCTCCTCGACGATTCAGAAGGAGGATCGCCTTTTCATGGCGGTCAAGCGTCTCGCGGATGGCTTTGAGCAGCGGGGTACTCACCGCAGCAGAGCTACCGCGATAGAGTTCCTGCTTCATATCGACGAGCTCAACAGCCGGAAGATCTTTCCCGTTATAGCGGTGTTTCAGTCGATACAGCTGATATATGCCGCTCTTCGCCCGGTACATCGTCTCGACAGAGGGAGTTGCTGAACCCATAAGCACCAGCGCGGTCTCCCGGGCGCCTCGATAGAGCGCAACTTCCCGGGCATGGTAGCGAGGGCTGCTCTCGGACTTATAGGTATGCTCCTGTTCTTCGTCGAGAATGATGATGCCGAGATCCTCCAAAGGAGCGAAAACCGCAGAACGAGTCCCTATGACGACCCGCGCTTCGCCCAGGCGGATACGCTGGTACTCGTCATATCTCTCACTCAACCGGAGGGCGCTGTGCAGCACCGCAATCTGTTCCCCGAAACACGCAGCAAAGAGACTCAACAGCTGCGGGGTGAGAGCGATCTCCGGAACCATCAAAAGCGCGGTTTTTCCTTTTGCCAGGCATCTTCGGATCAGATGGATATAAATCGCGGTCTTTCCGGATCCGGTGACGCCGTAAAGCAAGGCGGCTCCGGGGATTTCCGATTCCATCTTCGCACAAAGTGCGTCAAAGACTTCCTCCTGTTCCGAATTCAAGACAAATCGAACGTCACCGGACGCAGGCTTGATTTTCCCGCGGCGGAAAATCTGCTGTCTTGTCACGGACAAAAGTCCTGCCCGCTCCAAAGAATTGATTGTCTGTGTCGAAGCGCCGGTAAAATACTGCAGCTCTTTCATCGAGACAGTACCAACCGTCCCGAGCAGCTCCATCACCGCGGACTGCATCGGTGCAGACCGCTTTTTTTTCGCGATCAATTCAGCGATCTGTTCTCTGGTTGCTTCACAATTCAGCAGTTTCTCCGTCTTATCGCTCTCTCGCCGAAGAAGATCTGTGCTGCGCCGGATCAGCCTTTTCTCACGAAGACAGTCTAAGGCTGACTGCAGTTCCTTTCTCTGAACGGCAAGCTGACGAAGGAGCGTTTCCTCTTTCATCTCGCCGCCCGACTGCTGCATAACAGACACGACCGTCTTCGCCAGAGGGTTGCTCTCAAGGCGCTTTTCCCAATGATCGGGAAGCTTCTGAAGACATACCGTTTCGCGGCTGACTAACCAGAGCCCCGCAGGAAGCATAGCATGGATCGCGTCATAAAAGGTGCAGAAATACCGTTCGCGAACGAAAGCGGCCAGACGGAGCATCCGTTCGGACAATACAGGCTGCGGATCCAATACAGAAAGAATCGGTTTCAGCTCGGTGCCTTCCGCTTCGGAAAGGCTCAAAACCATCCCTTCCGTGGTGCGGTTCCCGTGGCCAAAGGGTACGGTGACCCGCATCCCGGGAAGAGGATGGAACTCGGAAGGAACGCTGTAGCTGTAAGGCTTGTCGATGGCGTAAATGATGCCCTCAATAGCGATTTGTGCAATCATGCGCGCTCCTCCCGTGATTTCCGGGTTCTTTCCGGTATTATCTGAGATAATCTCTCTTGACTTCGGCAGCAAGCTTGCCGTCGGCGACTTCGCGAATCGCAAGAGTCACAGGCTTTTCTGTCAACGGCTCGCCAAATTCTTTGGACTCAATGGCGATCTGTCTGGCGCGGCGGGCCACCACGTTGACCAGAAGATAACGGCTGTCGATATGGGTCAGAAGTTCACTCATCGGGGGATAAAGCATATTCATTTGCCTCCTTCAGTAATTCCAATTGATTTACTGCCTTTAACGATTCGGCGGTCAGGATACAAAGGATCTCTGCTACCGCTTCCTCAACAACATCGTTCACAACGATATAATCATACCGTTCCGCGATGCGGTATTCCGTTTTTGCGGTCTTCAAGCGCTCAAGGACGATTTCCTCGGCCGTGTCTCCCCTGCCGCGCAGTCGGCGGCCGAGTTCCTCAAAGGAAGGTGCGACGATAAAGATCAGGATCGCATCCGGGCGGCGGGCTTTGATCTGCAGTGCGCCCTGGACCTCGATTTCCAGCACTACGTCGTATCCCTCATCCAGCATACGGTTGACCGGTTCCTCCGGGGTACCGTAATAGTTGGATACATACTTTGCATGTTCCAGAAAGCGATTCTCCGCGATCATGATTTCAAAGGTCTCGCGGTCGATGAAATAATAGTTTACCCCGTCGATCTCACCAGGGCGGATCGGTCTGGTGGTGGCGGAAACGGATAACTTCAAATGATCGTGCCGCTGCATCAGCGCCTTGACCACCGTTCCTTTTCCTACGCCCGAAGGACCCGAAATTACGATCAGTCTACCCTTCTTCATCTTCGCTCTCTTCCTCCTCTGCAAGACGCCCTGCAATGGTTTTCGGTTCGATGGCTGACAGGATGACGTGATCCGTATCCATCACCAACACGGCCTTAGTCTTTCTGCCGTAGCTGGCGTCAATCAGCATGCCGCGGTCTCTTGCTTCCTGGATCAGTCGCTTGACCGGAGCGGAATCGGGGCTGATGATCGTAAGCAGTCTCTGTGCGGAGACCAGATTTCCAAAGCCGATGTTTACCAGTTTCATGCTGCCGCCTCACTCCGTTTTTTATTCGATGTTCTGGATCTGCTCGCGGATTTTTTCAAGCTCCGCTTTGATTTCAACGACGGTACGGGCAAGCTCCAGATCGGAGCACTTTGAGCCGATGGTGTTTGTCTCGCGGTTGATTTCCTGCATCAGGAAATCCAGCTTTCTGCCGATTGGCTCCCCGGATTGGAGCATGCTGTCTAACTGCGAAAGATGAGAACGCAGACGCACCGTTTCTTCATCAACAGCAACCTTATCCGCAAAGATTGCAGCTTCTGTGAGAATCCTTGCCTCATCGATCGAGGTGGATTCGAGCACCTCCTGCATCTTTTGCGCAAGGCGTGTACGGTACTCTTCAACAGTCTTGGGGCTGCGGGTCTCAACAAACTCAACGAGTTTCAGCACATTCGACGCTTTTGCTCTCAGGTCCTCGGCAAGGGCAACACCTTCCGTGCGGCGCATCTTGTCATAGCCTGCAAGGGCTTCCTCCACGACCTCAAGGAGCTGCGCTTTCAAGAGGTCCTCATCCTGTTCGGTCTTCTCGACGGTAAAGACATCCGGCAGTCTCGAAAGAGCGTTGACCGAAATATCGTCCCGTACTTCGTAGTCGGAGGCGATCGTACGCATCGCAGCCAGGTAGCCCTCGAGAACTGGACGATTGAGTACGATGGCAACGTCGTCGCTCTGGGTCAAGGCAACGGTTACGAATACATCTACCTTGCCGCGGGAAATGCTCTTTTTTACAAGCTGTTTCACTGCGTCTTCCGCAAAGGAATACAGCCGGGGCAGTTTTACGGAACAGTCCAGATATCGATTGTTTACAGACCGAAGCTCCACTGTGATCTGCTTATCGGCATACACCCGGACAGCGCGGCCGTAGCCGGTCATACTCTTGATCAAAACGACATCTCCTTCTTATCTGAGACGAGGCAGAATCCGAATCCTGAAGAAACCGATCAGGATGGAAAACGCCACATCGTATAGTATAAAGCAAACGCACAGGATTCCCAGAGCCGCGGCCTTGAGAACGTTGGAGGACAGGCTCATGGGCACGGCCGAGGTGAACGCTGCGTTGAACAGGAAGAACAGCAGCATCATGCAGGCAGCAAAACCTGCCACTTTCATGATCCAACCGAGCCACGGTTTTCCGAGTCTGGTCTGCAGCCGTTCAATGACAAGCTTCCAAAAAGGATAATGACCGAAAAACAGAACGAACCACAAAACTGCAGTCTTTTCCGGAAGCAGAAGTAATCCGATCAACGCGGCAGCGATCACTGTGCCGACGCCCCAGCCAAACCCGCAGGCGATGATCACCACAGCGGGAAAGATCCCGGCAAGAGCCGTCAGTGCCAAGGTGACCCGGGGGATCACAGCCGTCAGGCTGAGAGCGGCAACACAAAGGGCGGCGACCAGAGAAGATACTGTAAGTCTTTTGGTTTTACTCATCTTCCGCAGCCCCCGCAGAGGCAGTTCAGGCACAACAGCGCATTGCAGATATCACAGGCTGTATCCATATCGCTGCGCTGATAATTCGATTGCCGATAAGGGGTAAAGCCTCCCTCGACGGTCTGCAGGGCTCGCTGGTATTCCACGTTTCCCGGCATCATGGAGCAGGCAGTCTTATAATTCTGCCGTGCCTCATCCAGCCAGCCTCTGCGGTAAGCGATCTCCCCCTTCAAGTAGTACCACTCACCGTCACGGTCGGACATCGCATTGAGAAGCGATTCGGCCATGTCCACCTGGCCGGTATGAATATAGGTGCGAACCTGTGCATAGCGGCCGTAATCCGTTCCGGAATAGCTGCTGTAGGAGCAGCCATAAGAAGAGGATCCGTAACCGGAGGAGCTTGTCTTTCCTGCACCTGCGCGGCTTTTCGTAATCGAATCGTAGGCCTCATTGACTTCTTTCATTTTTTCGGAAGCCAGATCGGCCAGAGGGTTATCGGCAAAGTTGTCCGGGTGGTATTTTTTCACGAGTTCGTGATATGCTTTTTTGATTTCTGCATCAGACGCAGTACGGGAAACGCCAAGAACCTCATAGGGATCTTTCATTCGTTCGTCTCCTTTCGGTTTCTGTCAAATATGAACGTTGGCCTTGAATGATCCCTTCCTGACGGAAGAGAACACTGCGGGAAGGCCGAGATAAATGATATTTTCCAGCAAGGATGCGTGCGATTTCATGGGAAGAAGGGACAGGGCACTGCCCGCAAGATTCACCGAGGTATCGGTAAGTTCCTGCAAGTATTCCGCGTCTTCTTCACACAGCGCTCCATCCACAGGCTGAAAACGGAAGCGAAGAGGATTATACCGATCATGGCGGCAGTCCTTTGCCAGATCGTCAAGGGCGTCAGAGAGATAGATGAACCTGCCGATCTGATACAGGACCGTCTGCATCGGGCGACGGATCGCAGGATCGTCATAGTCTGCAGCACAGGCGGAGACGATCTTTGCGAAAGCATCCGCGGTAGCATCGATGCTGTCGGATCCGTGCTTTTCCAGTTCATGCAGATGCGCAAGCTGCTCTGCAGTCAGTTTTGCAAACTGCGGCTGCTGCTTTGACGCCCTTTTGTAAGCCCTGCGCAGGAACGCTCTCCCGATCCTTGCCGGAACAGACCGGAAAAAGCCGGAATCCAGGATCGCGTCGTTCAGCTTTTCATAGCACAGGATCACATTGCAGGCGGCAGTCAACGCAAAGCAATCATCATCGCAAATGCACTGTTTTCGGCGCACAACTCTAGCGGGGCAAAAGCATTTTTTTGCTGAGCAGGCCGGTCGGAGGGATGAACGAAGCAGATAAAGGAATGTCATGTCGTAGTTTACGAGCATACGGGAAACGAGTCCGTATCGTTTTCCCATAGCTCTGCACAATCCGCAGTACGCCGCATGATATGCGTCAAAATCCCGGATTTTCAGCTCGTCTTTTCTCGGCCTGACATATCCAAACATCATTCAACCTCCGCCGTCAATCCCGCCCAACAGCAAGATCGGGCAAATCAGTCTGCAGCATGACCGTCATTGGGGTTATTGGACACTACAATATCGATCGGAACGGTACCGCCGGCGAGACCGACATTGGGATATCCGGGAACGAATACCGTACCGTTCGCAGTAAAGGAGCTCGGCGTTTCCACGTCGCTCAGATCAACCTCGATCAGAATCTCATCAAGGGAGCGCTCCAGAATCCGTTCAATATCTTGTGCCGGTCCCTGAAGAACAATCTTCAGCTCAGAGTTCTCGGCCCTTGCATAGAGCCCGGACGGGATATTGGTAAACTGAATCTGGGCATTTTTGATGGTGACCGGATCGCTGCGTTTGATTCCGCTGACCGTCAGCGTTGCAGTAATCGTACTGATTCCGCTGACATTCGTCACATTCTTTAATTCCGGAAGCTCGTCAAGATTGATCTCATACGTAATGACATAATCGTCTCCGACAGGAGTCGCATCGTCGAGAGCAGAGGAAAGATCGACGGTACTGATTACCAGAGGATCGCTCAACTTATCGATAACGAGAGGTACGCCCTTGACCTTTATCGTGCTGGTATTCAGAGTCAGCGTTGTATCGCTTTCCTGTATGCCGCCTCCGGGCTCCAGCATGACGGCAAGAGACAATTCCTTCATCTTCAGAACCGGTATTTTGATCCGTGCAGCGCTCAAGTTGTCCGCAATTGTCGTATACTGAGATGTCATCACTTCTTTTCCTTTATTATTCTGGAAAACAAAGGGAGCTGAGATCTCGTGCATCGTCACGGACAAGTCAGATAGATCCAAGGCGGAAAGATCGGCGACGACGATAGCCCTTGTGATCTGCGAAACCTCTTCCTCCGGGCCGGTGACCACGATTTCCTTCGGGTCGATGGTTACGTTCGTACGCTCAAATACATATCCGTCGGCAACTTTATTCAGCGTTTTCAGTTCCACAGGGACCGTCTTTGTCTGCATTTTAGCGACTTCGATCCGGACGGTACTGCTGCTCTGCTTCAGAATGTCGATATCATTCACATTCACCGTATCCGGGAACGTGATCGTATAATTGAGTTCCTTGACGCCGGGACCGTTTTGAACGACCGAATTGCTGACATTTGCAGAGATACGAATACTCTGGGAATTCAGTTTGCTCAAATTCACACGGGAGGTCTTCAGCTCCAGCGTGATGGTCTGGGTGAGCTGTTCGGTCATGATATAGGTGCCGTCGTTGGTAACGATTCCGTCGCTGATCCCTTCGATCGTCACAGGGATGTTGGCGATCGTTGCAACCGTCTCAGGCGCAACTGTGGTGACGACGTAGAGCCAAAGCAGGAAGGCGCCGAGAAGAGAAACCAACAATGTGATCAGTTTTTTACCTTTGAACATTGCTGTCATCTCCCTTCTTGGATTTTTTCAGTTTATCAAGCTTCAGTTTGTCGAGCCCAAGCTTATCCATGACGCCGTTTTTCTTCTCGTCACCGAGAAGCTCCTTCTGGAGCAGCTTTTTCAACGTTTCCGGAGAGAACTGCCGTTTCAGCATTCCGCCGATGGCAACCGAAATCGTCCCGGTCTCCTCAGACACAATGATGACCACCGCGTCGCTGGTCTCGCTCATGCCGATGCCTGCACGGTGCCGGGTGCCGAGATCGGTACTGATCTTGCGGTTTTCAGACAGAGGAAGCACGCAGCCGGCCGCGCCGATACGTCCGTTTTGTACGATCATGGCGCCGTCGTGAAGCGCTGCCTTCGGGAAGAAGATATTCCGTACGAGTTCCTGAGATACGGCAGCATCCACAACGGTTCCGGTCGCACAGATCTGTTCCAGAGAATTGTCCCTCTCGAAGACAATGAGCGCGCCGCATCTCTCCGCAGACATTTCCTCGCAGGCCAGTACGGTTTCGTCAATCGCATGCTCGGTTTCATAATTCGGATTGGCATTGATGCCCATGAGCCCTTTCATGGAACGTCCGCCGATACGCTCAAGAAAACGACGCAGTTCCGGCTGGAACACAATCACGATCGCAACAATTCCCAGCTCAAGCACACGATCCAGCAGATAGTTGAGCGTATGCAGATTCAGCAGATCCGTGATCAAGGTCAGGATCAGCAGGAAAATGATCGCCTTTGCAATCCTGTTGGCACTCGTGGTCCTGATCAGGTTGATAACCTGATAGATGATAAACGCCACAAGCAGGATATCCAGGATATCCGTGATGGTAATCGTCGGGAAAGTGCTTTTCAGATTTGAAAACAGCTGTTGTATTTCTTTCATAAGCAATCACCTTGACAGGAGTTTTCCAAGGGTTATTCGCACCCTATAATACACCTATTTTATCTTTATGATTATACTCGATAACCATATAAATAGCAAGAGTTTTTCTATCTTATGACTTTCTTTTTTCAGATCAGTTCCTTGGAAATACGCAAAAAGTGATCAATTTCTTTTCTCTGCGTCAGCGGGGAAACAGACAGACGAACCGTACCTTCCGGAAGCGTTCCCGCGGTCTCATGCGCCAGGGGCGCACAGTGGAGGCCTGCGCGAAGTGCGATCTCTCTCCTGCCGAAAGCCGCGCAAACCTCTTCCGGATCTTTTCCCGGAAAATTGAAAGACAGAACGCCTGACTGCCGGCTTCCTGAGAACACCTCTGCGCCGAGCTCTTTCAGTCCTTCCGAACAGCTTCCGATCAGAGTCTTCTCCCACCTCAACGCATTCGATGCATCCCGGCTGAGCAGAAATCGAAGAGCGGCTCCCAGGCCGCATATCCCCGGCACGTTCAAGGTGCCGGCTTCGATCCTGTCCGGCAGCTCGGGAGGCATTTGCTGATCCAGCGAATAACTGCCGGTCCCGCCGTATAGCAGAGGCTCGGGTAGTTTTCCGCACAGCAGCAGACCGGTGCCCTGCGGCCCAAGGAGGGCCTTATGGCCGGGCATTGCCGCAAAAGACGCTTTCCATCGTCTTAAGGTAACCGGCAGGACCCCTGCGCTCTGTGACGCGTCAACGATCAGCGGAACGTCCCTTTCTGCGCAAAGGTCGGCGATCTCTTCGATGGGCAGCACTGCTCCGAACACATTGGAAACATGCGTACACACGACTGCTTTCGGCGGATCTGTCAGCGCCCTTTGAAACGCTTCGATCCATTGATCGCCGGAAAACAGCGGGGCGCGAACGACCGATACCTTAGCGCCCAAGGCCGCCAGAGGCCGGGTGACAGCATTGTGCTCGAGTCCGGATATGACCACTTTGTCTCCCTTTCCTACAAGGCTTCGGATCGCAATATTGAGGCCATGCGTCGCATTGAACGTAAAACACACCTTTTCCGTATCACAGTCAAACAGCATTCCGGCAAGCTTTCTGACGGCATACACAGCTTCCCCCGCCTTCACAGAGGCCCGATAGTCTCCCCTGCCCGGGTTCGCTAATTGCGCCATGGCCGAGCGAACAGCATCCAATACAGCCAGCGGTTTTCTGAGCGTAGTTGCAGCATTGTCCAGGTAGATCATAGCGAGATCTCCCGATAAACGCCGTTATTTGACCGATAATACGGACCTGAATAGGGAATCGCGGCGGATTTCAAAACAACAGACGCCGCCGGACCGTCTTCACGCGATGTCGCAACAGTATAAGCACACCCGCTCGTCGAAATGCTTCGCGGAGATCTGCCCAGGCTGCAGCGGATCCGTGCATCGGAAAGCGCGTCTCTGCCTCGCTGGGCATAGGTCACCGAGCGAATAACAAAAAACAAGTCATACATTTCCATTCCTCCCGGTCATTCTATGCAAAACGCCGTCGAAATGCTCATATCATGACTGAAAAGAAAGAAAAAAGGGCGGCCGAAGATCATCGGCTGCCCTATGGTGAAAAAATGGTCATCAATACATCTTTGCGTTATGCATGGAAAAATACAGCTTTCCGTTAATCACAAAATGATCGGCCAGCGTAATGTTGAACAGCTCCAGCGCCTCCTTCAGGCCGACTGTATACGTAATGTCCTCATGAGAAGGCATATTGGCGTCGTTGGTATGATTATGGGCGAGAACAACGGAAGTGGCATTCGCGTTGAGGGCGATCTCGACGACCTTCCTATAAGGAAGGCTCACAGAGTTTATCGTTCCGACAGATACCTCTCTGCAATCCAGCATTCTGCATTGTGCATCCAGGCACATCATCACGGCATGCTCTTCCCGCAGGGCTCCGAACCAAGTGGTGAGGTACTTCCCGAGTCTGCTGGTCGTGTTGAAGCATTTCCCACTCTCAAGATGCGCTCTCTGGGCACGAAGATAGAAGTCACCAGTGAAATGGATAAGGATCGCGGTCCGTTTGCTGATTCCCGCCGTCTTCATCAGCTGCTCCACGGGGATCTCCATGATCCTTCCGAGATCTCCGTATTCGTCCAGGAGCTTATGGGCGATCGGATTCGTATCCTTTCTTGGGATCGCATAGCCGAGCAGGTATTCCAGCATCTGAACGTCGGAGAACGCATCTGCGCCTGCGGACAGATAGGATTCGGTCATTCGCTGCCGATGACCGCTGTGGATCTGATTATTTTCTTTCTGTTCCATTTATTGTCTCTCGCTTTCCGCGGCATCTGTTTTTCTAACATTTTTACGGGATAATAAAGCAAAGAACAGCACGCTGACAACAACACCGGAGAAATCCAGCAATACATCCGTCACCTGGCAGCTTCTACCCGGTGAAAAGAGCTGGAGAAGTTCGTCGGCGGCGGCCACGAGAAGACCAGTTCCGAGCAAGAGGGCAGAAGAACGGATCTGAAGCGAACGGAATGAAAAATTCAGCAAAACACCGAGAATCACAAATTCAGTAAAGTGCGCGATCTTTCGAACCGCACGCATGGAAAGAAACGGCACAAATCGTCGTGCGAACTCCAGGACTGAGGCGCTTTCTTCTGAAGAGACATCCGCAGACTGCCGGGAACGGGAAAAAATAAAGCCGATCCACAGCAGTGTCAGAATAACCCAGACAAGACGTTCAATCGATTTTTTGCCACGCATTCGATCACTCCCGCTTTCCTGCTTACAATAGCATACTTTCCTATAAAAAGCAACGTTTACACTTTACAGTCAGAAAAATTCCTGTTATGATAAGGGAAAGTGCAGAAAAGGGGTGATTTTATGGCCGGTCCCGGTATGGGCGGCGGACTCGGTCCGCGCGGGTTTTTGACGGATGAAGAGAAAAAATCCATGCCCAAAGTGACAAAAGGCCTGATCAAGCGCATTCTGTCCTATTTGAAGCCCTATTGGGTACAGTTTCTCCTCGTATTCCTTGCGATCCTGCTTTCCGCTACAGTGGGACTACTTCCTTCCATCATCACAGGCCGTATCGTAGACGAGGCTCTGGTCGGAAGGAATATGAAGCTGCTGATCCAACTGCTGTTGGCAGCCTTCTGCACGCTGGCGATCTCACAGGTCATCGGCGTGATGGAGAGTTATATCAACGCCTGGATCTCGCAGCGAATCATCTTTGACATGCGCAATCAGATGTACAATCATCTGCAGCACATGCCCCACGCATTCTTCACCGCGGAGAAGCAGGGAGATATCATTACCAGGATGAACACCGATATCTCGGGGGTCAGCTCCGTGATCTCCGGCACTCTGTCCAGCATCGTCAGCAACGTCGCAACGGTGGTTACAACACTGGTCGCACTGTTCACAATGAGCTGGCAGCTGGCCTTGGTGGGTCTGGTGGTGATACCGCTGTTGATCCTTCCCACAAGGAGCGTCGGCAAAACCCGCTGGAAGCTGCTCAGCAAGAGTCAGGAAAAGAATGACGAGATGAACCAGCTGGTCAATGAGACCCTGTCCGTCAGCGGTTCACTTCTGGTGAAGCTGTTTACCCGCGAAGCAAAAGAATACTCCCGCTTTGTGAGCGTGAACGAGGAAGTCACGAAACTGAATCTCAAAGAACAGCGCAGCGGCAAGTGGTTCGGCGTCATCATGGGAATGTTCACTCAGCTGGGTCCCCTGCTCATATACTTTGCAGGCGGATATCTGATCATCGCAAAGGCGGATCCCACCTTGACCGTCGGTACCATCACGGCTACCGTCGCACTGATCAACCGCCTGTACCGTCCGGTGCAGTCCCTGCTCAATATCCAGGTGGATTTCACCAGATCCCTTGCTTTGTTCACACGTATTTTCAACTATTTCGACATGAAGAACCCCATCGTCGAAAAGGACAACGGTCTGAAGCCCGATCTGGAAATGGCAGAGGTACGTTACGATCACGTTGCTTTCTCCTATGATCCGGCAAAACCGCTGCTGACCGATATCACCTTCACGGTGCCCGGCGGAAAAATGTACGCCATCGTCGGTCCCTCCGGATCCGGTAAATCCACAGTAGTCAATCTGATCCCGCGGCTGTATGACGTATTGGCCGGAAGCGTGCGCATAGCCGGCGTCGACGTTAGAGATATGGATCTGACCTATCTCCGGTCCAACATCGGCGTCGTTACTCAGGAGACTTATCTCTTCAACGGTACGATCCGGGAAAACCTGTTGTACGCCAAAGATGACGCAACCCAGGAGGAACTGGAACGCGCCTGTAAAATCGCCAACATCCACGACTATATCTCCCACCAGCCCGACGGCTACAACACCGTGGTAGGCAACCGCGGTCTGAAGCTCTCCGGCGGCGAAAAGCAGAGGATTTCGATCGCCCGGGTCATTCTGAAAAATCCGAAGATCCTGATCCTGGACGAGGCCACCTCCGCGCTCGACTCCATCTCCGAAAACGCCATTCAGGAGGCGTTGGAGCATCTGATGGAAGGCAGGACCAGTATCGTCATCGCGCACAGGCTTTCCACGATCCTGAAGGCAGACAGGATCCTTGTCGTACAGGGCGGCACCATTGCCGAACAGGGAGACCATGAGACACTGCTGGCGGAAAACGGGATCTACCGCGAGCTCTACGAAACGCAGTTCCGGACCATTCTGGAAATGGAAAAGAAAAACTGAAGAACGAGAAACAGGGAGCTGTCCGGGTGGACAGCTCCCTGTTTCTATGGGATCATTCTGCGGAAATCAGATAGTAGTAGACGGGCTGACCGCCGCGAACCAGGCTGATCTCGGCGTCAGGGCATACCTTCTCAAAAATGCGATAGGCCTTTTCCGCGCTCTCTTCGTCGATATCCTCACCGTAGAAAATGGTAATGATCTCCTTCTCTTCGCTGGCTACCTTTTCCGCCAGGCCTTTGAGAAGGCTGTTGATATCACGGCTGGTGCCGAACAGGACGCTGCCGTACAGGGCAAGATAGTCGCCCTCATGGATGGCGTAGCCGTCAAAGTCGGAGTTGCGCGCCGCATAGGTGATCTGCATCGTGGTCACGTTATGTCTGGCCTCTCGCATAGCCATCAGGTTGGTCTGCACGTCTGCGTCCGGATCAAAGGCCAGCATCGCGCTGATGCCCTGGGGCACCGTGCGGGTGCGAACGACAACAACCTCTTTTTCCGTCAGGGGGATCGTTTGCTCCGCAGCAAGAATGATGTTCTTGTTATTGGGGAAAACAAACACAGTCTCCGCCGGCGTGCGGTTGATGGCCTGCAGGATATCCTGCGTAGACGGATTCATGGTCTGTCCGCCCTGGATGATCGCGTCGGCGCCGAGATCACGGAAGACAGAGCTGAGGCCGTCACCGGCACAGACCGCTACCATTCCGTATTTCTTCTCCGGTTTGGCGATCTGGTTGTTCTTCTCCGCTTCGGAAAGCACCTTCTCAGTGTGCTGCAGACGCATATTCTCGATCTTGACCGTGATGAGACCGCCGTAGGTCAACGCCTTCTCAATCACCTCACCGGGGTGATTGGTATGTACGTGGACCTTGATGATCTCATCGTCATCCACCAATACCAGGCTGTCACCCATGGTGTCCAGCCAAGCGCGCAGAGCCTCGGGATCACTGTCGTTATCGCGGGAAACGATGAACTCCGTGCAGTAGGTGAAGGTGATATCTTCGGTCTCAAAATCAGAGAAGTTGGCCTGCTCTCTGGGGCCGGCATCCTTGCCTTCCTCGGGAGCGATAACGTCCTCTCCCTGCAGAGAAGAGAGCATAGCGGTGAGGATCGTGATCCAGCCCACGCCGCCGGCGTCCACGACGCCCGCCTTCTGAAGGACGGGGTTCTGATTCATCGTCTGCTCGAGGGCGATCTTGCCCTCGTCGATGGCAGCGTCAATGACGTACTCCACGAAATCACGGTCCTCGGCGGCCCGCTGGGCGGCGGCTGCGGCGATGCGCGCAACCGTAAGGATAGTGCCCTCCGCGGGCTTCATGACCGCCTTGTAGGCGCTCTCGACGCCCACCTGCATGGCTTCTGCGAACTTCACGCCGCCGCACTCGGTCTCCCCTTTCAGTCCCTTGGCAATGCCGCGGAACAAAAGGGAAAGAATGACGCCGGAATTGCCCCGAGCGCCGCGAAGCAGAGCGGAAGCAGTGATATCCGCAGCTTTGGTCAGGGTGGGATCCTCGGTGCGTTTGAGATCCATGACCGCATTGTTCAGCGTCATGCTCATATTCGTACCGGTATCACCGTCGGGCACCGGGAATACATTCAACTCGTTGATTCTTTGCTTGTTGATCTCTACCGCCGCGGCAGCGCTGATGACCATGCGCCGGAACGCGACACCGTCTATAGTCTGTCTCAATGTAGCTTCCTCCAGTGATTATCCGACGATCATGGAATCAATGAAAACATTGACTTCTTTGACCTTGGTTTCGGTAGTCTTTTGTACAACGTAACGGACCTCGGAAATGATGGAGTCGCCGACAGCCTTTAAGTTGACGCCGTGATCCACAATGATATGCAGGTCAATGGAGATGGTCCCATCGTCATTGTAAGTGACCAGCACGCCCTTGCTCATGGCTTCTTTGCGAAGAAGATGGACAAGACCGTCCGTCATGGAGCGAACCGCCATGCCCTTGACGCCAAAGCAATTGGAAGCCGCGATGCCGACGATATTGTTGTATACGCCGCTGTTGACAGAGATTTGTCCCTTCTCTGTTTGAACTTTTACCATAATCGTACCTCCTTGCAGCAAGTATCAAAGATTGCTTGCAGAGCTATTCAGTTTATTGTAACCGATTTTTTGAAAATATACAAGTATTATTTTTTCAAAGTCAAAAGTCTCTGCCTGCTCTGCTCAAGTTGGGACAGCAGCTTGCGGTTCTGCTCGAGTTTGTCCCTCTGCGCCTGAATGACATTAGCCGGAGCACGGGAGACGAACTTCTCATTTGCCAGCTGTCCCTCTGCCCTTCCGATCTCCTTGCGGGCATTGTCCAGTTCCTTGTCAATGCGGGCAAGCTCCTTATCCACGTCGACAAGCTGGGCCAGCGGAAGATAAAGCTTGGCATCGGGCGTCACAGCCTGCGCCATGCTCTCATGATCGGCAGGCTCCTCGCGCAGAACGATGACGCGGTCGGCGTACGCCAGGCGAGTGATGAAGGGAGCGCCTTCCTCGAAGATATCCGTATGATCGGTAACGACGTAGATGTCCGCCTTCTTGGAAGGAGGAACGTTCATCTCGGAACGGCGGTTGCGGATGGTGCGGATGGCCAGCATCACGGATTCCATATGCTGCTCCTCGGTGGGATAATCCATCTCAGTACTATATGCGGGCCAGGATGCAACGATGAGAGCTTCTCCCTCGTGGGGGATCGCCTGCCAAATCTCCTCCGTCACGAAGGGCATGAAGGGATGCATCAGGCGCAGGACCTGGTCGAGAACGTACAGCAGAACCTGCTGCGCAGTTTGTTTGGCGCTCTCGTCCTCGCCATAGAGGCGGGCCTTGGTGAGTTCGATATACCAGTCGCAGTAGTCGTCCCAGATAAAGTCATAGATCTTCTGCACGGCGATACCGAGTTCAAACTTCTCCATGTTCTCCGTGGCATCACGAATGGTACGGTTGAGCTTGGAGAGGATCCAGCGGTCCGCGATCTCGAGCTTATCCGCGGAAGGAAGTTCGTTGCGATCCACGGAGAGGTTTATCATCACGTAACGGCTGGCATTCCAAAGCTTATTGGCAAAGTTGCGCATGGCCTCGCAGTGTTCCACGTAGAAGCGCATATCGTTGCCGGGACTGTTGCCGGTGATCATGTTCATACGCAGCGCGTCGGAGCCGTAGCGGTCGATCATATCCAGCGGATCGATGCCGTTGCCCAGAGACTTGGACATCTTGCGGCCCTTGTCATCCCGGATCAGGCCGTGGATCAGCACCGTGTGGAAAGGAGGCTTCCCGGTATGCTCACAGGCGGAGAAGATCATCCTGGCCACCCAGAAGAAGATGATATCGTAGCCGGTGACCAGCACGTCGGTGGGATAGAAATAGTCCAGATCCGGAGTCTTCTCCGGCCAGCCAAGGATCTCAAAGGGCCAGAGGGCGGAGGAGAACCAGGTATCCAGCACGTCGGGATCCCGCTCAATATGCGCAGAGCCGCAGTGCTCGCAGCGGACGGCGTCCTGTCTGGACACAGTCATCTTTCCGCAGTCGGCACAGTACCAGGCGGGGATCTGATGGCCCCACCAGAGCTGACGGGAAATGCACCAGTCCCGAACGTTCTCCATCCAGTTGATATAGGTCTTGGTGAAGCGGTCGGGGACGAACTTGGTCTCCCCTTCCCGCACCACGCGCAGAGCTTCCCCGGCCAGAGGCTGCATCTTCACGAACCACTGAGCGGAAATGATGGGCTCCACATCGTTGTGGCAGCGGTAGCAGGTACCCACATTATGGGAATAGGGTGCCGTCTTTTCCAGCAGACCCATGGCATCCAGATCCGCCACAACGGCCTTGCGGGCTTCATAACGATCCATGCCGAAGTAACGGCCGCCGTTCTCGTTGATGGTACCGTCGTCGGCTATGACCTTCACAGACTCCAGGTTGTGACGAAGACCGACTTCAAAGTCGTTGGGATCGTGGGCGGGGGTCATCTTGACGCAGCCGGTGCCGAAGTCCATCTCAACGTACTCGTCCGCCACAATGGGGATCTCACGGTTCATCAGCGGCAGGATGCAGGTCTTGCCCACAAGATGCTTGTAGCGCTCGTCATCCGGATGGACGGCAACGCCCGTATCGCCCATCATGGTCTCGGGACGGGTGGTGGCCACCACCAGATAACCGCTGCCGTCGGATAGAGGATAGCGCATGTGCCACAGATGACCGGGCTTGTCCACGTACTCGACCTCGGCGTCTGACAGAGCGGTGCGGCAGTGGGGGCACCAGTTGATG
>JAEEGL010280029.1_pt1 | contig 18939 bp, 16 predicted proteins | sample 9134231 | NCBI WGS metagenome assembly JAEEGL01 (sample SAMN16246548, study PRJNA631951) | gut metagenome | biome: gut microbiome; feature: rumen; material: fiber-attached | host: Bos | place: Iran: Karaj | collected 2018-10 | reverse complement strand
TCGGTGTTCATTTCTTTCTCGCTCATTGAATCGGCCATTTCGATTAGCTTAGCGTAGTACTCTTCGCCAGCTTTTAGTAAATCCTGTTTGTTGCGTGGTCTTGGCATAAATAAGTACTTGTTTACTACTTTTGATTATATCATCGGGTGCAAGACATCCCTATGCCTTCTCGCCCCTCACCAAATACAAAGATATCGCCGAAATTGTTGCGCAAGGCGATGTTTTTTTGTCATAATATATAATATGGAATTAGTAGACAGAGAACTTTCGAAAATACTTAAGTATTACAATGTGGATAATTTAGGCCTCGTTTTTGATGGTTACGAGCCGGTAAATCCAGACAAAATTTTATATTATTGGCACGCACCAAAAACCGGAGAGCTCTACGTTGCGGTTCTGGCAGACTTCATTACTGAATTCGCTGGCGATGGTGAACCGGGCGATATATGTGAAGATTATTGGCCAGAGCATACTTGTGATTGGCAAGTTGATCGTTGGCTTTGTTCTGATGATGCGAAATGGTTCTATTGGCCAGAATGTGGCGATAAGTGTGCCTTTGCAAAACTAAGAGATAGCGCTTCAGTACTCAACGGACGTAGACTCGAACGCGCAGTTCCTACCGTTAGTGAGGAGGAGATGCTTTCTCGCAAAATTAAACGACAAAAACTTACAAAAATCGATTCACAAGCGCATAGTTAACGCTATTCTATTACGATTGAATTGATGATATTAGTAATCTCTTCATCCGTCAGCGTCTGCGTTGGAGAATTAACCATCTTAATATATGGGTACCAATATTTTTCATTTCCTTGTAGCTCAATCGTCAACCCGTCATTAGCTGCAGACCACCAATAGCTCGCCCCATTCCAGGAATTGTGGTTAGTATCAGGGTTGGTGGCAACATCGCTCGCCTCGGTGTCACTTAGCATATAGCCAGCAATATATGGTGCAAGCGCAGCGTCAGTAATTCTAATTCTTGTTTTGCCTTGCATGTCTACACAGTAACCGCCATTCGTGGCAACATTGATGGTAATTGCTCTACCCACTGTAGTTCCCGCGCGAACAAGAGTAGCACTGACGCCAGAAAAGCCTTTGTCTTTCATCCAAGCCGCCAAAGGAATATCCGACAGTTGGTCAACCAATACCGCATTGTACCCAGCAATTCTGGTGGTTGTAGGCTCTGATGGATCCGTTGGGTCAGTTGGATTCGTCGTCGACATTATTGGATAAATGTCTTTTGGAGTAGGGAAGAAAGTTCTATTTTGCGGGTAGGCAAAATCCAAACCGTAATCGCGCGCAAACCTACAAGCATCGTCAAACAAACTTTTTCCCAAATCACTCACTACGCTACCTGAATAGAATTTCCACTCATGTCCAAACACTATGTACGAACTCAGCGACTTAGAATAGCTAGGATTAGAAAAACGATACACTAGCTCATCATACATATTTGATTTGGTCGGATGTTTGTATTGATTATTCGAGGAGAAGTTCGACAAGAACCAATCCGCCCTCATGTCGGTAGGAATGAATACTAGACCATTAACGTTGTCGGTTACGTGATCATTATCATATAAATAAGTTCTTAAATCACTATCAAAGTAGTACGAAATCCTGTCATCATCGCTCGACAAGAATCCCAGCGCGCCATAGTTAGCATCCCTAAGCCCCTTCAATGCTTCCTCATTGCCAGCAAAGTAATGTAGTCTTGGCATCCTATCAACCGACATATAAGAACCCGTAATCCTCACGACGTGATTAACGAAAGTATTCCAAGCACTTAATGCCGACGCATAGGAAGTATTTTGATAAGTAGACGAAGAACTATCTGCGTGTAGTCCAATTTTTAGCCAATTGCTATTTTTCAAAAAGTCTTCTTTGTACGTATCTGGAACGTTGGCTATTGTAGCGTTATACGTATACAAACTAAACTTAGCGCCGTACGTATCATGCATTCCTTTTAGCCATTTAAAGAATGGCTCATCAAACAAACTAGCATAGCTATTATTTTTTAAATTATTGAAACATTTTTCTACATCATCGAAAGATAGATGCATAAAGTTAGACTCGTTTTCCGAAATTACCACCGCCGACGACTCTTCTGCTTTAATATTTCCAATTAGGATCCACTCGGTGCCACTATATTGATATATATCGTAGGTGGTTTTGTTGAGGAACATATCGTATTGGGCGGCAGTTGCTGGTAATTCGGTCCCCACGAGCCATTTGCTGCCATCTTTTCCGTTCGTGCCATTAATGGCTTCCGCTTTGACTGGAGTCGTCGAGCCATTAATCACCCAGTAACCATTTTCGTCGATATTGATCGTAGGAGTTATGCCAGCAACTCCCTGTGCTTGCACGCTCGACTTCTCGCCATCAATTACCCAATAGCCATCGTCACTTATAGTGATTACAGAAATATCGCCTTTGTCGCCTTTATCACCCTTTTCGCCTTGGTCGCCTTTGTCACCTTTTTCACCTTTGTCTCCAGGATCGCCCTTTTCGCCCTTCTCGCCCTGGTCACCCTTTTCGCCTTTCTCACCAGTTTTTCCGGCAGACAAAATACCAGTATTATTGCCATTTACAATCCAATAACCGTTTTCATCTATATCAACATCAAACGTGCCGGCATTGGTATTTTCTATAGTAGCTTTAACGCCGGTACTAACATCATTAACGGTCCAATAGCCGTCTTGGTTTATCGATATTTGTGGCATTTCTGGGGTAGTATTTTGGATGTTTCCCGTAATGACCCAACCCCTATTTGTTAGCTTAAAAACATTATTAGATTCGGTATCTAAGTACATATCGCCGACGTTGGCATTAATTCTGCTTGGCAGACCTTTATCAGAATACCAAGCGCCTGAGGCGTTTTCTCTTTGGATTATCGCTCCTTGATAAAACAAAACTCCACACAAAAGAACAAAGCAAACCAACAATCGTCGATTCCTAATCTGTACTCGATTTTTACGCATATACCTCACCTTCATTTAGGTATATTATAAAACAGCTTATGGTTTTTGTTAATAAATAGTCTTGTTCATTGCGTTATATTCAGCAAAAAGCTCAAGGCAGAGGTCGCGATCGTGTTCCTCCAGGAACCCGGCAGGGAAGTTGGCGCGGCCACCAAAGAGTTTGTCGAACTTCTCATCACGAAAACCAATTTTCGCATTGTCTTCAATTGTGCAGCCATAATAAACTTTGTCGATGTTGGCCCAAAGAATAGCGGCCAGGCACATCGGGCACGGCTCGCCAGTAGTATAGAGCTCACAGCCAGAAAGATCATAAGTTCCTAATTTTTGCTCAGCTTTGCGAATAGCGTCAATCTCGCCGTGGCAAGTAGAATCGTTATTTGCTAAAACGTGGTTATGACCAGAAGCAATTAGCTCGCCACCCTTTACAATCACCGCACCAAACGGCCCACCGTGACCATTAGAAATACCAGTCTTAGCTTCGTTAATTGCAAGTTGCATAAAGTGTGAGTTGTACATAAGCAGCTAGCCCTTGCCCTCTTACCACCTGTAATTATGTACGCTCTTTGCTTCTCTGAGTATCGCAATTTGTTTGCCAATTTGACGAATCTGCTCGTCGGCGAGATCTATCTTTTTTATATTTCTATGGACATATTCTACGTTATCCAAAACTGTTTGTCTCTCAACTTCTGCCTGCTGACCCAAGAACTTGTAACCAAGATTTAGTAACACATCATAGTTTGCATTAGTGTTTGAGAATTTTTTATTATCAGAATCCAAAGTTTCTAGCACGTTCCTTACTTTGCCAAGCTTCGCTTGCAGAGACTCAGGATCTTCGTTGGCATGATAGGCGTCGTCAAGCTCTTTTGTTAGTTTGTTAAAATCCTCCATGTCTTCTTCAACCCTACCACGGACACGTTCTAGCCGCTCCTTTACGTCTTCGAATTCTTCCTCAAATCTTTTTCTCTCGACATCCTTTTCGGCTTCCTCTTGCCTCTTCACTTCTTCAGCCCTCGAAAAACTGGCTTTAAGGAACGATAGTGCTTCACCATCCATCGTTTCAAAATATTCAGCAATGAGTTGCTTGTCTTTTGCCGGGGTATTCGGATCTTCAAATTTTGTACGCAACTTTGAGTAATCATCGGTTAAACTTTCACGCAAATTCTCCGCGCCGTCCCTAAGATTCTTACCATGGGTAGCATCAATCATGGCTAAGTCGCTCGACAGCCCCATGAATGCTAAATCAATATCAGTGTTGTCCGTCGACTGTAGTTCTGGATGCGAATCCCTAAATTGGTTAGCCAATCTAAAATAATCACTTTCGAGTACTACTTTTTTCTCGCCATTCTCATTTTCACTACGATAAATCGTGGTTTTCTCGCCAGAAGATAGTTTTTCGAGTTTTTCTTCAGGAACGGTTTCTTCAATCTTTTCACTCTCGGCGCCCTTCTCGACATTTTCAGCCTTCTCGTATGCGGTCTCCGTAGTATGTGGCTGTTCGTTCAGCACCTCCTGAGCCATCTTCTCCCACGGATTTAATTCTGCTGGAGCTTGCTCAGACGAAGCTTCCTGCTGTTCTTCCTGATAATTGCTTGAGCCTTTAAAGAGACGTTCAAACTTATTATAATTATCTTGTCCACTTTTGTATGATGCATTCCAGTTCATGCTTAAATTATATAACAAAAGCATTATCATAAGTAAAGATTGCGCTCATGTTAAAGCTTATACAATATATTTGCTAAAAATCAAAAACTATGCTATTATAACAGATAATAAAGGCACCAAAACATGGAAGAGTTTGATTTTAAAGGACTATTAAAATATATCTGGTCTAGGTTCTATCTCGTGATTATTATTTTTGCAGCCAGTGTGGATACCGGTGAATCCTACACTATTCACCTTCAAACTCCAGAATACATCTCTTCCACCAAACTTGTTCTCATTAACGACACCAACAAAGACATTACCGTCTCCGATATTCAAATTAGCAACAACCTCATCTCTACTTATTCCGAAATCGCCAAGAGCGAAGGCGTGCTCTCTAAAGCTATCGATAGTCTAAACCTCCAAACCACCACTAGCAAACTCCGCTCACGTGTCACCGTCAAACCAACTAGTGGTACCCAGATTCTTACCATTTCTGTCACCGACGAAGATCCAACCACGGCCGAGCGCCTAGCCAACAACATCGCCGCAATTTTTAAAAACGAAATCATTCGCATCTACAAAATCGACAACATTCAAATCGTTGATTCCGCCAACGTCCCTACCGCACCGTATAATATTAACGTCGTTAAACAAACCGTCTACTATGCCGCCATCGGTCTTTTCCTTGGTCTTGGCGTAGTAGTCTTAATTTACTGTCTCGATAATACTGTCAAAGATAGTGAAACTGTCGAGCGCGAATCCGACCTAATCGTGATTGGTAAAATTCCAAACATGGAGAAAAAATAATGGAACGTCTAATTAGTAGCGATAGCAGCAAAGACTTAATCATTGCTAACAATCCAAAATCCGCTTTTGCAGAAGCTATTAAGTCTGTCAAAACCAATATCCAGTTTTCTGCTATCAACCAAGATCTTAAGACTATTTTGATTACGTCTCCAGCTCCTGGCGATGGCAAAAGTTTTGTTGCGGCCAACCTCGCTCTCGCTTTTGCACAAGACGACAAGAATGTCCTCATCATCGACGCTGACCTTCGTCGTGGTCGCCAACATCATATCTTCAAGCCAAAAGCTACTACCGACAACAAAACCGAAGTTCGTGCCAAGCTTGGCTATTCAAACCTAATCGTTCGTTGCAAACGCAAAGGCGCCAGTGTTAGTAGTGTCAACTTGAGTGATTACATTTATCAAACTCAATACGACAACGTTTCACTTTTGCCAGCTGGCTACACTCCACCAAACCCACTCGAACTACTCGCATCCGCTCAGAACCAACGCATTCTTAACCGCCTCAAAGGGAATTACGATATTGTGTTAATCGACTGTCCGCCAATCCTTGGCCTCAGCGACACCATCGTGATGTCTAAACTCAGCGACGTCAACTTACTCGTAGTGAGTTACGCCAAAACCAAAAAAGAACAACTTTCCGATTCGAAGAAAGCTTTTGAACGTGTCGGCTCCAAAATCACTGGTGTCATCATTAACCGCGCCAACAATATCAAGAGTTCTTACTACTCTTCGTACTACACCAAGGATAGATAATGATTGATATTCACTGCCACATTTTACCGGGTATTGATGATGGTGCCAAAAGTTTGGCCGATAGTTTTGTCATGTTACAAAACGCCATCCAGGCTGGCATTCACGAAGTTATTCTCACTCCACACTATATCAAAGGCAGTCGCTACGACACGGACAACGCCGCTAAGCGCAAACTCATGAGTGAGCTTAATGCGCTTATCAAAAAGAACCATCTTGATATCAAAGTTCATCTCGGCAACGAAATTTTTCTCGACGACAATATTTTGGATTCGCTAAAACACGGCCAGGCCGCCACGCTCGCCAAATCGCGCTATGTTCTAATTGAACTTCCGGTTCATTCCGAAACTCTAAATTCGATCAGTATCATGTTTGAACTCGTTTCCAATGGTTACGTGCCAATCATTGCTCATCCAGAACGCTACGAGTACTTCCAAGAAAATCCAAGTAGAATTGAAAAATATTTTGAAATCGGTTGTCTCGCACAGGGCGACTATCGTTCACTTTTGGGTAAGTACGGCCGTCACGCCAAACGTACTTTGAAATACTTAATTAAACATCATCAAATCGATTTCCTCGCTTCCGACGTACACCACCCAAGCGACGATTACAATCTTAAAAAAGCTAAGAAAAAAGTTACTCGTCTCACTAAAAGTTCCGCTATCACCAAACGTCTTTTTGAAGTTAACCCAGACAAACTCATCAAAAACGAGATTATCTAGTAATCAGTGTTATAATAATACAAATTACTGGAGGTAAATTATGTGTGGAATCGTGGGCTACGTGGGCAATAAAAATGCGCAAGACTTTTTAATTAGCGGACTCAAACGCCTGGAATATCGTGGCTACGATTCGGCCGGCATTGTGACTGTTGCCGAAAATGGTGAAGCCACCTTGCTGCGCGCCAAAGGCAAAATCGCCAATCTTGAAACCAAAATGGCCAAAGCCAAACGCGAAGACAAAATTGGTATTGGACACACTCGTTGGGCTACGCATGGCGAACCTTCCGAGGCCAACGCTCATCCACACCAAGCTGGCCACATTTATCTTGTTCATAACGGCATTATCGAAAATTACAAAGAACTCAAAAAGAAACTTACCGCGCACGAGTTTCAGTCTGAGACCGATACCGAAGTCCTTGCCGCTTTGATCGACTCGTTTTATAAAGATGGCGAATATCCGCTCACGAACGCCGTCGTCCAAGCTCTCAAACTCGTTCACGGCACTTACGGCATCGCCGCTGTTTCTACCTTGAATCCAAACGAAGTTGTCGTTGCTCGTGCTGGTTCGCCGCTCGTGATTGGCGTTGGCCATGGCGAGACTTTGATTGCTAGTGACGCCTCTGCATTGATCGGTCACACCAAGCGTGCCATTTATTTGAACGATGGCGAAGTTGCTACTATCACCAAGAAAAGCATCGAAATCAAAACTCTTGCTGCTGAGCCAGTCTCCGCCAAAGTTGAAGAAATCCAAACCGATCTTTCTGCCATCCAAAAAGGCGGCTACGACCATTTCTTGCTCAAAGAAATTATGGAGCAGCCAGATTCTCTTACCGAGACTTTACGTGGTCGTATTAACCTCGACAACAACACCGTGCATCTTGGTGGCCCAGGCTTGTCGCAAGAAGAACTAAAGAACATCAAGCACCTCATCATCGTAGGTTGCGGCACGGCTTATCATGCTGGCATGTTGGCTGGATATTATATCGAGCAATTCACGCCAGAAATTACCATCGAGCCAGTCATTGCTTCTGAGTATCGTTATCGTCATACTTACATTCCAGAAGATTCCGTTGCGCTCATTGTTTCACAATCTGGCGAAACTGCCGATACGCTCGCCTGCTTGCGTGAGATTAAAGCGCAGGGAATTAAGACCATTGGTATCGTTAATGCCATTGGCTCCACCATTGCTCGCGAGGTAGATGGTGGCACCTACATTCACGTTGGCCCAGAAATTTCCGTCGCTTCTACCAAGGCCTTCACTTCGCAAGTTATCGCCATGACTATCTTTGGTCTTACCATTGCGCAAGCCAAAGGCGTTAAGCCAGCCGTGCTCGCACCATATATTAAAGAAATCGCTGCTTTGCCAGACGAAATTCGCAGCACCCTCAAAGTCATTCCAAAACAAATCAAAAAAATCGCTGGCAAATATCAAAAATACGAACATGCGATTTATCTTGGCCGTGACGTTGCTTATCCTACCGCCATGGAAGGCGCACTTAAGCTCAAAGAAATTTCTTACGTCGATGCCAACGCCTACGCTCTCGGCGAACTCAAACACGGCCCACTCGCACTAATCGATGATCGTTTCTTCGAACTTGCACTTGTTCCAGAAGGTCCACTCTATGACAAAGCAATTTCCGGCATTCAAGAAGTTCTCGCCAGAAACGGTCACGTCGTGGTGGTAACCAATGCCAAGAAATTCGATCTTCGTGTCAAAGACGTTATCAAACTAAACACTTCGCTCGAAATCTTCACTCCAATTCTCATGAATCTCGTCAGCCAATTATTGGCCTACTATATTACTACCGCCAAAGGCTACAACGTTGATCAGCCACGCAATCTCGCCAAATCGGTTACGGTCGAATAAACCAGGTAATATGCTATAATAATCATATGCAGAAAAAATCAGATTTTTTCTTAAGACTCGCATTTATCATTGGTGATTCAATTGCGATTACACTCTCTTTTGCATTCGCCTACTTTATTCGCACGCACGTCATCAAGTTGCCATACTATTTTGAATCCGAAATCACTAGCTTCACTATTTCGGTAATTTATCTCGTGCCGATTTTGATTGTGATTCTTGCTGCGCTCGGACTTTATCGCAAAGACATCTACTTAAGCAAACGTTTTGCTGAGCTTGGTCGCATTTTTATTTCTGCCATTCTTAGCGTCACTACGCTAATCACCTACGGCTATTTTACTGGTGAGGAATTTTTCCCAGTCCGTCCAATCGCTCTCATCGCTATGGCGCTTTGTCTTGTGATGCTCATTATTGAGCGTACCATCATTCGCCTTACCGCTCGCCAAATTTTCAAAAAAGATTTTGGCACCAAACGCGTAGTAATTATTGGTAACAACAAAAACACCAAGTATCTTGCCGATTACATTGCCAATACTCCAGAATCCGGCTATCGTCTAAATGGTGTCGTCGCAAACAAAAAGAATATTCCTAAAGGTCTCAAAATTCATCAGTATTCTTCGCTCAAAGAAGCTATTAAAAAATCTCATCCAGACGTCATTTTCCAAACCGACGAGAAAAACACTGAATACGTCTACAAGCAAGCTATCGATCACCATATATTATATTATTTCGTACCAAGCGAATCGGCTTTGTCTAGCAGCCTTGGTGAACTCGAACTCGTTGGCAACACGCCAGCCATGCTAGTCAAACCAACTCCGCTCGGCGGCGGTTTCGCCGTGCTAAAACGCGCCTTCGATATTGTCTTTGCTATTGTCGCTATTATTGTTACCGCCATTCCAATGCTCATCATTTGGATTATTAGTAAACTCACCGACATTAAACATTCACCAATCTACGTCGACAATCGTCTCACGCGCTACAACCGCCGTTTCAAATGCTACAAGTTCCGCTCTATGAAACCAGAATATAGTGGCATGACTGCCGAAGCAGCCTTCACCAAAATGGGCCGCAAAGAACTTATTGAAAAATATCGCAAAAATGGCGACTATATCAAAAACGATCCACGCATTACTAGACTCGGCAAATTCATCCGCCGCACTTCACTCGACGAACTTCCGCAATTATTTAACGTTCTAAAAGGCGACATTTCTTTGATTGGGCCACGCGCTTTGCTTCCAAACGAACTCAAAACCTACGGCGACCGTTCGCTCATTCTGTCCGTCAAGTCCGGCCTCACCGGCCTCGCTCAAGTTTCTGGCCGTCGCGACATTTCCTTTGAAGAACGCCGCGCACTAGATATTTACTATGTTCGCAACTGGTCTATTACTATGGACTTACAAATCTTTTTCAAGACCATCATTACTGTCCTTAAGGGTAACGGAGCTAAGTAATGAAAGTTGCGCTCGTTTGTGATTGGCTAACCAACGTTGGTGGTGCCGAAAAAGTTTTGCTCGAATTTCACAAACTTTTTCCAGACGCACCAATTTATACTTCCAAATACGACAAAAGGAAAATCGATTGGTTCAACGATGCTACGGTCAAAACCGGCTGGCTACAAATTTTTCCTACCAGCCTTCGTCGTTTTCTTGGTCCACTTCGCCAACTTTATTTCAATCATTTAAATCTTAGCAAATACGACGTCATCATTTCGGTGACTGGCGCCGAGGCTAAATCCGTCAAAAAAGGCCGCGCTTTACATTTTTGTTATTGCCATGTACCGACCCAATATTATTGGGGCATGTATGATGACTACGTCAAAAATCCAGGCTTCGGTATTCTAAATCCAATCGTGCGTTTCTTTTTCAAACTTTTTGTTGGTCCGCTTCGTCACGCCGATTTCAAAGCCGCCAAAAAACCAGACTATTTTATCACGATTTCCGAACATGCCAAAGAACAAATCAAAACTTACTATCATCGCGACGCAATCGTGATTCATCCAAACGTTGACGTTGAAAATTTTGAACACGCCAAACCACTAGCCGACGACATCAAAGTTTCCGAATCATTTATCGTCACTTCGCGTCAAGTTAACTGGAAACGTCTCGATCTTGCTATCAAAGCCTGCATTAAAGCTGGCGAGCCGCTCATTGTCATTGGTGAAGGCCCAGAACACGCACAGCTAGTTAAGCTTGCTGGCGATTCAGAACTTATTACTTTTCTTCCGCTCATGCAACAAACCGAACTAGCCAGCTACTTAAAATCCGCCAAAGGTTTTATCTTCCCGAGCATGGAACCATTCGGTATTGCGCCGGTCGAAGCGCTTGCTGCCGGCTGTCCAGTTGTAGCCTACGGCAAAGGTGGTGCCCTGGACTATATTAAAGATGGCGAAAATGGCCTGCTATTTAGCAAGCAAACTTCCGACTCGCTCGCCGAAGCTCTCACTAAGTTTTCACAAACTAAATTCGATCGCGCCGTCGTCACTAAATCTGCCGCTGCTTTTTCTACCAAACGTTTTGATCAAGAAGTCATGGAGTTCGTTCATGAAAAAACTCGTTAAAGTTTATGAATGGTTAATTTATTTATTGCCAGCAATTTTGTTTTGCTCGTATTATCCACTCATTTCGCTCGGCGCTAACACCAACATGAATTTCGAACTTTCTTTGCCGCTAATTTGGTTAGTTATTTTTGATATTTATTCGTTCGTACTTTTTCTTGCTGCGCTCAAATTCAAAAAACAATATCCTGGCATTACTGATCGCCGTTTCTTCTTCATTTCGTTTGTTCCATTTTTTGCCACGGTTTCAATTTTCTGGTCGCCGAATCCAATCCGCGGCATTCTGACCGCCGGCATTTTGTGGGCAATTTTCTTCGCCGCCTTTTTCATTGTTTATCTCACCAAGTATTTACCAAACGTCAAAATCACTCGTGCCAAAATTTTAAAATCCATTTTTATTCCAGCCATTATCATTTCAATTTGGTGTTGGCTCCAAAGCATTCTTGATCTTGCCGGCGTGTCGAGCGAACAAACTTTAATGTGTAGCGGTTGCGTTTACCAAGCCTTTGGTTTTCCGCATCCAAATGGTCTTGCTATCGAACCGCAATTTATGGGCAACCTCCTACTCGCGCCAGCTATTCTCGCACTCTACGGTTTCTTGCAAAATTATAAATCCAAAAAATATCTTTGCCTTAGCGCATTTTTCATTACGACTTTATTTATCGTCTTTTCGCGCGGAGCAATTTATTCATTCATTATTGCGAGCACGCTTCTAGTTATTTACTACATCGCCAAACAGAAAACCGCCAAGCCGATGCTTAGCTTTGCAATCATTGCCGGAGCATTCTTGTTCGCGTTAAACGCGCAGGGAATTATGGCTGCAATCTCGCCAACTAATGATACTTACTACACCGGCATTAGTAAATCCATCAACCAACTAACGCTCGGCAAAATTTCTTTGCCAGAACTATCAAAACAGGAAACTCCAGTAGAAGAAGTTGCTACAGAAGAATCCCGCTTCACAGGCTACGTTCAAGAATCCACTGACGTTCGCATCAGCTTGTCTGACGCCGCCATTAAGATTTGGTCTGGCAATCCAAAAATCCTTTTGTTTGGCGTCGGTCTTGGCGGCTCTGGTACAGTTTTGCAACGTAGCGGCGCCACGGCATTGTCTAAAGAAATCATCCAAAATGAATTTCTCGCTATTTTACTAGAAACCGGTTTAATCGGAATGATTATTTTATTAATCTCCGCCACCACCGTCATGAAACTCGTCATCAAAACTTCCGACCGTATGCTCATCATTATTCTTGCGGTCGCCTACGTAGTTAGCCTGATGTTTTTCTCAGGCTTACCAAACGCGGTGCATATTTATTTAATGCCAGCTTTAATAGCTTACAGTTCTACACGGAAGAAATTCGTATCGTAAATTTCGGCACCGTGTTTTTTGTAAAACGCCTGCGCCACTTCGCGTCCATGCCCGCAAGTAAACTCCATTTTTGAGCAACCTTTTTCGGCGGCCCATTTTAGCATCTCGTCCCACAAAGCCGACCCTACGCCTTTGGTACGTACGGTACTGTCTACCACAAAATCTTCGAGGTAGGCATTTTTCAAAATTCCAGGACCCATCGTTACGCTCACAGTGGCAATACCAATAATTTGTCCTTCGTCTTCAGCAATTAATAAATCGTGCCACGGGGAATTAATAATATCCACAAACCACGACTCTGGAATTTCACCTTTATCCTTGCCGCTGCGTGAAAGTTGAATCAAAAGCTCACGCACGCGTGCCGCAACTTCTGGAGTATATTCAGTCAAACGTTTTACAATCATTAGGCCTCCTTAATGCAGGTGGTTAATTCGTCTGCTAGCATGTTTGCAAAATTAGTAATCTCATTTTCGTCTTTGCCCCACATCGTTACGCGGAGTAAATTCTCGGTGCCACTTGGGCGCACCAATACACGTCCGCCTACCGCTGCAAGCTTTGCGTCATAGTCGGCCAAAATTTGTTTTACTTTTTCAGATGTATTGAAAACTTCTTTTTCAGCTGCCGTAGCTGGAACGTTCACTACGACTTGTGGATACTTAGTCATCGCCTCAGCAAGCTCAGCCAAACTCTTACCACTTTCGGCTACGATTTTAGCAATTACGTTCGCCACACAAAGTCCATCACCTGCTGTCTTGTGCGGAAGGAGTACGTGTCCATTTTGTTCACCACCTACTTGCACACCAAGTTCTTGCATTGCCACTGCAATATTATGATCACCTACTGGTGTAGTTTCTACTTTCACATTATGTTCTTTGGCCCAGTTCAAAATACCTTGGTTTGCCACTACGGTTACACCAATGTAATTTAGCTTGAGTGCTGTCGCAATAATTACTACGAGCTCATCACCATCCACAAGTTCACCTTTAGCATCCACAAATAGTGACCTATCGCCATCACCATCAAATGCCACGCCAAAATCTAGTCCGTTTTCAACTACAAACTTGGACAAAACTTCGATATGCAAGCTGCCACAATTGTCGTTAATTTTGCGACTATAATTAGTATCAATATTAATTACTTCAACTTTTGCGCCGAGTTTTTCGAGTACGGTTTTATTAATCACGCCCGTCGCGCCGTTTGCGCAGTCCATACCAATATGTAGTCCAGACAAATCGCAATCGCCAATGTATTCAAGTAAATGTTCACGATAAATTTCTACGGCTTCGTCATGCAAATCTTCGCGCAAGCTAACAGTCGCAAGTTCACTTGGCACGATTTCATTGTCGATAGCATCCTCAATTGCGGCGCAGCCAGCTTCACTTAATTTGCCACCTGTCGCACGTTCAAAAATCTTCAAACCATTATCAGTATATGGGTTATGTGAAGCCGTTACGTCGATTGCAAAATCAAATCCCATCGCAAAGAAACAATGATTGATTCCAGGAGTTGGTAATACGCCGGCGCTAGCATATTCTATGCCAAGCGTTTCAAACGCTGCCGCGAGGTCTTGCAAAATCCATTCAGTAGATTCACGCGTATCGCCAGCTAGCAAAACTTTAATGTTGTCGCCACCATAATTTACAATACCTTTAGCTACCTTGTATAAAAAATCTTGCGTAAAGAAATCAGCTTCTCTACGAATTCCATCGGTACCAAAATATTTCATATTATTCTCCTAACTCCTTTAAAATTTTAATTACGTTAACCACATCATCCACCGTGCTCCCGCGCGATAAATCGGACAGTAGCGGCGTTTTAAATCCTTGCAAAATTGGCCCAGCCGCCGTCCACCCACCCAAGCGCTCAAGACCTTTATACAGGACATTTCCACAATTTAAGTCCGGACAAATTAGCACGTTGGCCTCGCCCGCTACGATTGACTCTGGTGCCTTTTTCTGAGCCACGGTTTTGTCCACTGCTACGTCTAGTTGCATTTCGCCGTCAATGATAATTTCTGGATGGTTAGCACGCACGCGTGTGATTACTTCGCGAATCAAATCGATCGACTCGTCGCGCCCGCTACCAAAAGTAGAGAACGATAGCATCGCGATTTTTGGCTCGGTCTTAAGAATTCTTGCCGCCGTCACGTAAGTTTGCACCACGACATGATATAGCATCTCCGCATCAGGCTTCTTGCAAACACCTGCATCGGCCAGGATAAATTTTTCCTCACCGCGCGTCATTACGAAACAGCTTGAGAAATATTTATAATTCGAACCAATAATATCACGGCAAGCTACTACCACGTCGCGCGTAGTGTGGTTAATACCAGCAATCATGCCGTCTACTTCGCCACGTGCTACGAGTGAAGCACCGTCCTCCAAACTGGTCGCCGGGATTGCCTCAATCTCTGGACACGCCTGAATGGCTGCCTGAATTGTTGTGTCTTCTATCTCTGGAAAAACAATCTTCATAATCTTATTATAGCATTGCTTTAATCTCATTGACTAATATTGACTAGTCGACACGTTTATGCTTAAATTAAAGCGATTCATAATAATTGGAGAACGTATGAATGAAACAACTTATGTCGGCGAGCCAGTCACAACACGACTAAAGATTATTGCCGGCGACGAGGCGAACATCACTGTTCCGGAAGAGGAAAACGTCTCCACTCCGAACACTGGTGCTGCTAGCATTGGCGATATTGGCCTAATCTTCGGCGGCATCATCGCTCTCGCCATTGTCATGATGACTATCTTAAGCCGCATCCGCCGCAAACGCGGTCTCCAACTCTCCAAACATACTCCAATTATTATTCTCTTTGTCATTCTCGGCATAGCAGCACCAATCAGCGCCGCTAAAGCTGCCAACAACGTCACTCTAAATGTCACCTCAAAGGGCGAAGTTACCCTCGATCTTAATGATTTTGAGGCTGGCCAAATCGCCTACGTTAAAGACACAGTCACAATTGCAAACGCTATTAATAGCCCAATCGTGATTTATCTCACCGCTTCCAGCAATAAACTTGTCGACGCTAACAACGCTACCGTTGCGCAGTCCATTCAAGCTGCTGGCGATTTGACCAACAACACATTAGGATATACTGCCGCTACTACGGTGTCGGAAAGTACTAGCTGGTCGCCACTTCCTACTGCCAAAACTTCAATTATCGAAGCCCATTCCAATACTGCCAACAAAACCTACGACATATATTATGGTATTAAACCAAAAGATCTCGCAGCTGGCACTTACACTATCGACTTTACTTATGAAGTTGAAGTACTAAATAGCGAGGGCCTCTCAGACATCTCGTCTATGCAACAAATCACTCCACAAATCGTCGCCGCCACACCAACTGACACTGTTCATAAGCTCGTTGACGATCGCGACGGCAAAGTCTATGCTGTTGCCAAAATGGCTGACGGCCATATCTGGATGACTCAAAACCTAGATTATGATATCCAGCCTTCTCGCAACATTATTTCTAATAATGACGGCACTACCAGTACTTGGTCTCCTGGCACTCCTACATACGAAATGCCATTTAATGATCAAGCCAATTTTGGTACCTTCTCGTTCGACCCTGGTAACTACGCCATGTTGGACGGGTACGGCGAAGTAGTAGAAATGTATTGTGATGAATATGATTTCGATCCAGACTGTGTCTATCATGTAGGTAATCTCTACCAATGGAATGCGGCTACGGCTGGCACCGGCGGCGTGCTTACGAGCCAAGATGCTCCAAGCTCCATTTGTCCTAAAGGCTGGCGCTTGCCGTCATCCAATAGTTATACCGACGATCATAGTTTCGGTAAATTCCTGAACGCCATGGGTATTACTAACGATGATAATGCCACAAGCGACGAAGCTGTCCTCCAAGCTCCATTCTACTTCGTTCGTGGCGGCGCAGTTTATGCTGGTGGCTCCTTCAGCTCGCATAATGAATGCGGACGCTATTGGTCATCGACCGCAGCCTCCGACGCTGCTCATGCTTACGCTTTAGGCTTTGACAGTACCTTTGTTGACCCATCCCGTAGTAGCTACCGCTATCGTGGCTTCTCAGTCCGCTGCGTCTCTATCTAAGCCTCGCATTTTCTAATATTATTACTCTTATGGTATAATATATATCTATGAAGGAGTTAAAAGTGGAGATATCTAGCATATTGACGCTTTTTGCTCTCGCCTTCTTTTTGCCACAAGCCTTTATCAGTACTGACACTTCAGCTGGTACCGCCGACGTTACGCTAAGCGTTGCGACCAACCTGACCTTCGCGCTTTCTTCGCACAACCTCACCATTAGCAACCTCGCTCCTGGCGCCGTTGCCAACAGTAACGTTATTACAATTAGTACCAATACTAATAATTCTACCGGCTATACGCTAGCCGCCACTGTGGGCGATGCTTCGCACAATACCACTAGTCTAATTAGATCATCTACCGCTGATGCGTTTGAAGGGTTAGCTACTGACTCGTCGCTAGCTATGAATAATATTCCAGACTCCAAATGGGGTTTCTCAAGTGACTCCGGCCTCACTTTTTCCGGCTTGCCGCTTTATACAGACACTCCCAAAATCCTCGATCTCTCTTCTTTGCCAGTAGCCGGCGGCACGATCAACTTTTCTATCGCCGCTCACGCGCCATCTGATATGTCTGCCGGTACTTACGAAAACGTCATTACTTTCTCAGTCGTAGCTAACTACGACACTATGACGCTAAGCGATGCATATGCGCTTGCCGGCCGAACCCCAGTTTCTACAGCATCCGGCAGCTACTATACCATGCAGGATATGAGTATGGATATCTGCAACAACGTAGACACTCTAAACTCTTCACTGCAACTGCTCGACACTCGCGACAACAAGCTCTACTGGGTCACCAAGTTAGCCGACGGCAATTGCTGGATGACGCAGAATCTGGACTACGACATCGCGGGCGATAGTAGCGATATATATTCAGGGCTAGATGGTAGTGCGATTACACTCATGGGAAATAATAATGCTTACTCAACATATAATTTTGATGGGATAGAAGATCTGGGTAGCTTTTCCAACGCTTCTGACCGCATATGCTTTTTTGGGCCTTCTTTGTCATCATCAAAACAAGGAGGGTGTTCATTTAATGTTGGCAACTATTATGCCGCAAATGGGACTAGCACAACTCCGCTTCCAATTAGTTGCAATACTACAACTAATGATGGCGAGAATTGTCATTATCACCTAGGAAACTACTATACCTCAAACGCTACCACCGTCACTGATTTAATTGATTCAGGAATGGAGGCCAGTATTTGTCCTCAGCATTGGGCGTTGCCACAGCAATCTTTGTATTCTTCACTATACTCACTATTAGGGTCGAACATATCGACGGCCCCAGCATCTTATTTTAATTTTGTCGGAAAAGTTCATGATAGTGTCACTATGACCGAAACGTCTCCTGTGCTAAGCCTAGCATCCTCTGGATACGGAAGCGAAGCCGATATTATAACTATCGACGGAGGCTTTATTAAATTAGATTCTAGTAGTCTGACGTTAGAAACATCATCCGATGAAAAAACGGCGTATTCGGTAAGATGTATTGCTTCGGCGCCAGTGCCGCTAGTGGAAATCCAATTAACGTTTGATCTCCAGGGCGGTTCAGTATCGTCTGGCCTCGATACGATGACTCAGGTCGTCATGGAAGGTAAACAGGCAACATTCACGTTTCCTACTAAAGCTAGTAATATTCCAACGAAAAGTTCTTATAAATTCCTTGGTTGGGATACGAACCCTAACGCTTCAACTCCAACATATGTACTAAGCAGTAGTACATATAGTGGTGGAGGCGGAGGGGGAGGCTTGGGCCCGCTTAATCCTACTGCTGGTGGCGACCTTGGCGGTGGCAGTATTGTGATCTATTCTTATTCTCCGTCTAGCATCACAACTAACGAGAGCATTACTCTTTATGCCATTTGGAAATACAACGAATGTACGAACTGTTCCACGTCTTGACATCTCATCCCGCTTGTGCTAACATAGACCCATAAAGGTCATCAATATAAACAGGTAAAATAAAATGTCCACAACAACATCCCTTAATGTTGTGCTAAGTCTTTCAGACGACGTCGAGATTACCGTTCCAAACACCGGTATTCTCAGCGGCTCCAACACAGGAATTTTCTTTGGCGGTTTCGCCATTCTTGTCGTTTCTGCCTTTGTCATTTCTAGGCTCATCAAGCACAAAACCAGTACTAACTTTCACATCAAAAAGAAGAAG
>JAEEGL010258117.1_pt1 | contig 18939 bp, 16 predicted proteins | sample 9134231 | NCBI WGS metagenome assembly JAEEGL01 (sample SAMN16246548, study PRJNA631951) | gut metagenome | biome: gut microbiome; feature: rumen; material: fiber-attached | host: Bos | place: Iran: Karaj | collected 2018-10 | reverse complement strand
ATCTGCTTCATGGATTCAAGGTACATCTCGAAATCGATCTTACCTTTTTTCATCTTGGAAGCCATCTCGCGCTCTTTTTCTTCATCGCGCTCACGATTTGCTTCCACAGCCTTATCTATCAGACTAAGGACATCACCCATTCCGAGGATTCTGCTCGCCATACGATCCGGATAAAACTGTTCCAGATCCGAGAGCTTCTCTCCCATACCTACGTAAAGAATAGGCTTACCTGTAACCTGTCTTGCTGAAAGTGCAGCACCACCTCGTGTATCACCGTCCATCTTACTAAGGACTATACCATCGATACCGATACGGTCATTGAACTGAACTGCCACATCAACTGCAGCCTGTCCGGTCATAGCATCAACAACAAGGAGTGACTGATGTACAGTAACAGCATTCTTGATGTTGATAAGCTCCTGCATCATATCTTCATCGATCTGCAGACGACCTGCAGTATCGAGAATTACCACATTCTCATTATTCTTCTCAGCATGGGCAATTGCAGCCTTGGCAATCTCTACGGGATTAACATCCGTTCCCATTGAGAAGAAATCAACCTCCTGCTTCTCAGCGTTTATCTTAAGCTGATCTATCGCAGCCGGTCTGTATATATCGCAGGCAACAAGCAGGGGCTTTTTACCCTTAAGCTTAACCTTACCTGCTATCTTAGCAGCGGTGGTTGTCTTACCTGTACCCTGAAGACCACACATCATGATAACAGTGATACTCTTACCGGGCTGGAACTGAATCTCAGTAATATCAGATCCCATGAGCTCTGTGAGCTCCTCATCAACTATCTTAACAACCATCTGAGCGGGATTAAGTCCATTTAAAACGTCTTCACCTACCGCTCTCTCCTGAACCTTGTTAACAAAATACTTAACAACGCGGAAGTTAACATCAGCTTCAAGAAGCGCCATCTTGACTTCCTTCATGGCTGTCTTGACATCTTCCTCGGAAAGACGCCCCTTACCGCGCAGATTCTTGAATACGTTCTGCAGTTTATCAGATAAACTCTCAAATGCCATCTATTAAGACAACTCCTCTGTAATTGAATCTATAGTTTCAAGGATTCTCGCTTTAAGCTCATCCACTTTAATATCCTTATCAGATGCAGCATCTCTTAATTTATTAAGCTGTCTTCTGATTCTGTCTGTTCTCTCGATCATATGAAGTCTCTTCTCATATCCTTCAAGAGAATTGGTGCATCTCTTCAAAAGATCATGTACACCTTGCTTGCTGATATCATATTCCTCAGCAATCTCAACAAGTGACAGATCATTGTAGACCGCATCCTCATATACTTTCTTCTGATGATCCGTCAGAAGCTCACCATAAAAATCATATAAGAGCCCCTGCTCAACTATCTTCTCCATATCTGCTCCGAATCACTTTTTTACAAAGAGTCGCATAAATAAGAAATGCGATACTATACGCACGAAGCATATAATATCGCATAATTATTTTTGTGTCAAGTATTTTTACTTTACTTAATGTTTATACAGATATCCAGATTGACATCTCCATCAATTCCGTCAACAATTCCATTCTTTGAATACTGCCACATCTGATATTTATATGGATAGTACTGGGGAAAATCGTAGTAAACAACCCATATCGGAAAATTCTGAAGTTCTTCCTTATCCAACAGTTCCATAAAAGTTCTGATATTTCCCTGAAGCATGGGAGTATACCCGGCTTCGCTTATTTTCCTGCAGAAAGTATCTGCTATCTCTGAATAAAGCGTACCTGACAGCTTAGCAGTCCTTGCATCCGAAGTACTTATCTGCTCTAAATCTATTGCCACAGGATAAGTGATTTCCGCTCCGTTTAACAGCTCTATTACATAATCAGCTTCTTCCTCTGCCTCAGCTGTGTTAATAGCCTGAGAATAAAAATACACTCCGATCCCAAGCTCTGCTTTCATAGCCTTTTTCAAATTTGTCTTAAAATAATCATCCTCAAGCAGTTGTCCTTCAGCTGTACCTCTAAGGCCTGCCCTTATCATTACAAAATCGATACCGTCTTCTTTTACTTTGGCAAAGTCAATATCACCCTGAGTTCTTGAAACATCGATTCCATGTGTGACTTCTATGTTCTCATCAGCACCGATATAGGATAAATAGCCATCGCCATCTATGGTCATATCTTCATCTGCAATGGGATTCTTATCCAAATTCTTATCTATCGGAGTAAAGTAATACTGCCCTGCGAACTCCGTAACTATATCATCAGGAAATATTCTTCTGATTGCTCCAAGCTTGTCACCTTCATCAAGCTTTTCCCTGAATTTCGAACGCAGTTCATCTCCAGCCTGCTTCATAGCTTCTGAAACAGCCTGATCCATAAGCTGCTGCGCCTGCGCCTTGGTATAATACCCCTCGCTCTCAAGAGCATCGAGCTCACTTTGGGATGCCTCTGCCTGCCTCTTGGTTGCTGCATTACTCAAAAGAAGCGCAATACAAGTAGACAGTGATAATATGCTCACCAGACTGAGAAAGATTACCGAAATGAGAATTTTGGTATTTCTTACCATCTTGCTGTATTTTTTTTGATTATCAGTATTTTTCATAAGTCTTATATTCGCTCATCAAAATAGCTCTTATAGCCTTCACCAAAAATCTCTGAAGCACTTGTTACTATCATAAATGCATCCGGATCCTCCTCGCGAACTATATCCTCTGCCAGAGGAGAAAGCCTCTTTTTAATAGCGCAGAGAATAACCTTCTTCTCTTCGCCACTATATGCACCCTGTCCAAAGACATGTGTAACACCTACATCGAGTTCTTCAAGAAGTCTTCCGGTTATCTGATCCGTATTATCGGAAATAATATAGATCAGCTTAGCCTCATCTCTACCGTAAAGAACAAAATCTATCACATAGGATGTTATCATCACACCAAGGAAGGAATACAGTACTACCTTAATATCCTTCAGGACAATCCCGGCAAACGCTATAACAAAAATATCTATAATAAGAAACAGCACACCGGTCTTGATATGAGGATATTTTATTCTCAGTATCTTAATTATAACATCTGTTCCGCCGGTCGTCGCATGACATTTGAAAGTAATTCCTATACCAACCGCAACAAATATACTTCCGAAGATAACACCCAGGATAACATCCTTAACAATAAATCCTGTCGCATATTTTGCGAGAATATCTGTAAAAATTGAATTCGCAACCGTAGCATAGACAGTTGAAATAGTAAACCTTATACCAAATTTATAAATCGCCAGGAACAGTATGGGAATGTTCATTAGCATAAACCATATACCTGTTCCTATAGGTAGAATCCTGTTTAAAACAATAGCAGCACCGGTCATTCCACCCGGCGCTATATTGTTAGGATCATTGAACATACTCGTTCCTATTGCATAAAGAAAAGCTCCAAATGTAATAAGTAAATAGTCTGTTCCCTTTTTTGATATTTTTTCAACGTAAGTCATATATTAAATATTTGTACGAACAAGCTTTGGCTTATATCCATTTTCCTCAAGGATTTTGATTATCTCTTCCTTGTGCTCGCTACCAAATGCCTCCAAAGTAATTCGCAGTTCCACTGCTGCGTTTCTATTAATTGATACAAACTGATTATGCTCAAGTTTGATAACATTACCACCAGTCTTAGCAACAACTCCTGCAACTGCAGCAAGCTGTCCCGGCTTGTCGGGAAGAAGTACTGAAACTGTAAATATACGGTTTCTCATTATGAGTCCCTGCTGAACAACGGAAGACATTGTGATAATATCCATGTTTCCGCCGGAAAGTACACATACAATGCGTTTATCCTTAACATTAAGCTGTTTCAGAGCTGCAACAGACAAAAGTCCTGAGTTCTCTACAACCATCTTGTGATTTTCAACCATATCAAGGAATGAAACAACAAGGTCCTCATCAGGTACCGCAATTATGTCATCTATGTTTTCCTGAATATAAGGGAAAATCTTCTCACCAGGAGTTTTAACCGCTGTACCGTCGGCTATTGTATTAACAACGGGAAGTGTAGTTACCTTGCCATTCTTTATGCTCTCCTGCATGCAATTAGCTCCTGCAGGCTCTACACCAATAACCTTAATCTTAGGATTAAGGAGTTTGGCAAGAGTGCCAACACCTGTAGCAAGTCCGCCACCACCAATTGGCACCAGAATAATATCTACCGTGGGAAGCTCCTTGATAATCTCCATCGCAATGGTTCCCTGACCTGTTGCAACATCAAGGTCATCAAACGGATGAACGAATGTATATCCCTTCTCTTCGGCAAGCTTAAGCGCATGCTCGCATGCTTCATCATAAACATCGCCATGAAGAATTACTTCCGCTCCAAGAGCCTTTGTTCTGTTTACTTTGATAAGAGGTGTGGACGTAGGCATTACGATAGTAGCCTTCACTCCATAGCTCTTTGCTGCATAAGCAACACCCTGTGCGTGGTTACCTGCTGAAGCGGTAATGAGTCCCTTTTTTCTCTCCTCTTCAGACATAGTGGATATCTTGTAATAAGCACCTCTTACCTTGTAGGCACCTGTTCTCTGAAGATTCTCGGGTTTAAGGTATACTTTGTTACCTGTGGTTCCACTCCAGTAGTCACTGAAAATAAGCTTTGTTTCAAGTGTTACCTTTTTTACATCCTCATATGCTTCCTCAAATGCAGGAAGTGTAAGGCTCTTGTTGTTCTCAGACATGGTTTTCTCCTCCCGGTATTATGTTATGAAAATAACGCATCAACAAATTGATCCGACTCAAATCTCTCAAGGTCCTCGAGTCCTTCACCGACTCCGATATACTTAACAGGTACATTCAGCTCAGAAACTATCGCAACAGCGATTCCCCCCTTGGCTGTACCATCAAGCTTTGTGAGAACTATACCGGTAAGATCTGCAACCTCACCGAATTCTCTCGCCTGTGAAATAGCATTCTGACCGGTTGTCCCATCAAGGACAATGAAATTCTCACGATGAATATCCGGCAGCTCCTTATCAAGAATTCTGTTCATCTTGGCAAGCTCTTCCATCAGGTTCTTCTTGTTGTGAAGTCGTCCGGCTGTATCAATCATAAGGATATCACAATCTCTGGATCTGAAAGCGGCAACTGCATCATAAATTACACTTGCGGGATCAGCACCTTCCCTGCCTGCAACGATCGGAACCTCAGCACGCTCTGTCCACTGTCTTAGCTGTTCCGTAGCACCTGCTCTGTAAGTATCAGCTGCTGCAACAAGCACTTTCTTGCCTTTTCGTCTGAAATGAGCTGCCAGCTTACCAACCGAAGTTGTCTTTCCAACACCGTTTACACCGATAACAAATATAACCGACTTATGATTTTCAAATTCATAGGTATTGTCATCTGTTTTCATCTGCTCACGAATATTGGAAATAAGCAAAGTCTTGCATGCCCATGTATCCGTAATGTGATTATCCCTTACCTGCTCTCTGAGCTTATCCATTATGCGGCTGGTGGCATTAACGCCTATGTCACCCATAATCAGAGTCTCTTCAAGCTCTTCATAAAAATCCTCATCAACAGTAGAAAAGTTACTAAGGACATTGTTTATGCCCTTAACAACCCCCTCTTTAGTTTTACTAAGACCATTCTGCAGTTTTTGAAAAAATCCGCCTGCCATTAATCAGTCAACTCCTTATCAATCAAATTAACGCTAACAAGCGTCGATACGCCCTTTTCCTGCATGGTAATACCGTAGAGCCTGTCAGCACTTTCCATTGTACCACGCCTATGAGTAATTACAATAAACTGCGTAGACTTAAGCTTGTGCAGATACTGTGCAAATCTTACTACGTTATTTTCATCCAGCGCAGCCTCAATCTCATCAAGCAGACAGAAAGGTGATGGCTTAAGATTCTGGATTGCGAAAAGCAGGGCAATTGCTGCAAGTGCCTTCTCGCCACCGGAGAGCTGCATCATATTAACAAGCTTCTTTCCGGGTGGCTGTGCATTGATTCTGATACCTGCCTCAAGGATATCCTCATCCTCAACAAGTTCAAGAGTACCCTTACCGCCTCCAAACATCTCCTTAAATACCTTGTCAAATTCTGTCTGTATCTTTGTGAACTGTTCCATGAACTGTTTTCTCATGGATTCATCGAGTTCGGTAATAATCGCGCGAAGCTGCTGTTCAGCCGCAACAAGATCGTCATGCTGAGTCTTCATGAAGGTATATCTCTCCATGAGCACTCTGTAGTCCTCAATAGCATTAACATTGACATCGCCAAGCTTTCTGATTGCATCCTTCAAGCTTGTAATCTGCTTCTTCATAGCAGATACATCTGTCATGTTTTCATCACGCATAGTAGCAGCATCGCTAAGAGTTATCTCATACTCATCCCACATGTAATTGATCTGAGTCTCGATGGCTTCCTTAGCACGCTCACATCTTGCGCCAAGTCTCGTTACCTCTTTATCCAGACCATTCATGGTCTGGTTTAATTCCTCTGTGAGTTTGAAGAAGTTTTTCTGTGCTGCTGTAAGTTCTTCCTTTCTTGCTCTCTTCTCGTCAAGTTCTTTGCTGACATCTGTCTGAACGTCCTTTGAACTCTCGATTGTAAGCTTAATTTCTTCGATGTCCTTCTTTCTCTGAGCAAGAATCTCATCGTTCTTTTTGATGGATTCCAAAATCTCATCAAGAGCTGCCTTCTCAGTTTCTATCTCGCTGTTAATTCGGTCAAGGTTCTGCTGTTCGAAGGTTTCCTTCTGAAGAATCTTCTCATATTCAATATCCCATGATGATACATTCTCAGACTCTTTTTCCTCCTCAATATGAAGACCTTCCAGCTTTGCCTGATATTCCGTTACCTTCTGAGATTCATCCTTTTCAGTCTTCTCGGAAAGTTCGAGCGCTTTCTTATACTCATCGCGCTCGTTCCTTATTGTTTCCATCTGCTGTTCGATTGCTTCGCTCTCAGCCTTGAGATCGGAGTAATCGCCCTTCTGCTGGTTCTGTCTCTCCTTTTCATTCTCAACATTTATTCTTGCGGTATTCTGCTCAATGAACTTGCTTTGAAGAGTAGTTCTGAGTTCCTCGATAACAACACGAAGTTCATTTCTGCGCTTTTTTGTATCATCGATTTCTTTCTGGAAAAGAGCAATATCTTCTTTACACTTCTTAATGCTCTTCTCCAAGTCTTCCATCTCTCTACGTCTGCCAAGAAGATTGGAATTATTACGGAAAGTACCACCACTTATGGCACCTCCCGGAACAAGAAGTTCTCCCTCAAGAGTAACCATTCTTATGGTATATTTGTACTTTCTCGCTATCTGAACCGCATTATCAACCGTATCTACAACAACAATTCGTCCGAGCATTGCCTTAGCAACACTTCTGTACTTCTCCTCAGTATCAACGAGTTCATCAGCCATACCAAGGACACCCTTTTCATTAAGTGCCTCCTGAGCCTTGAACTCCTGTGGCTCACGAATACTGGTAAGAGGAAGGAAAGTAGCACGTCCTGCCCTTGTTTTCTTAAGGTATGCGATCATCTCCTTAGCTGTATCTTCATCGTCTGTTACAATGTTCTGAATATTACCGCCAAGAGCTATTTCTATAGCAGTCTCATACTTAGGCTGTGTCTTGATAATATCAGCAACAACACCGATGATACCAGGATTGTCATCCTTCTTTTCCATGACCTTCTTTACACTTCCGCCATAACCCTCATAGCGCTCTGTCAGGTTACTGAGTGCTTCAAGCTTGGATTTCTGCTGTGTGTAAAGATTCTGTACGTCACGGAGCTTTGTATCCTTCTGAGAAAGCTTATCCCTTATTCCATCGAGCTCATTCTGTGAATCCTTCTGTTTCTGATTCATAGTACGAATCTCATCTGTAATCTGGTCAAATTCCGCCTGGAGTTTTTTGATAATCTCTTCCTGCTGTGACTCATCTGAACGAGCCTTAACAAGCTTGCCGGTAAGCTCAGCCTTGCGGATGTTTATCTGCTCCTGTCTGGTGTCAAGTGAACTCAGCTTTGACTTAATTGTGGAACGATCAGACAGCGTCTCAATAATCTTACTCTTGCAGTTTTCAATCTCGTTATTTATATCACTGATCTGAGCAAGAATTCCGTCGAGTTTTTTTCTTGCTTCCTGTCTGTCTGCAGAAAGTATTTCAAGTTCCTTATCTATTTCACCCTTTACAATAAGGACTTTATCCTTTTCCTTCTGCTTCTCGGCAATTTTAGCTTCCTCGTCAGTCTTTCTTTTTGAAAAATGTTCAGCATCACTTGTTGCAGAACGGATCTGCTCATTCATGATACCGATCTGACCTTCCAGCTTCTCTCGCATTACAGAAGTATCTGTAATCTTAGCTCTTGCTTCTTCAATTGCCTTATCGAGGCTCTCCAATTCTGTCTGGATTTCCTCATACTGGTTCTTGGTATCTTCGTATTTTGCCTTGGCCTCGTCAAGGTTTTTGGAAGCTATCTGAAGGTTTGCCTCTGAATCCTCCAGGTTCTTCTTCTGAGCCTGGTTATCAAGGAGGAACATATTCACGTCAAGAGTTTTCAGTTCTTCCTTGTGCTTTAAGTAAACCTTAGCAACCTCGGACTGTTTCTCCAAGGGCCCAACCTGTTTCTCAAGCTCTGAGAGAATATCGTTAACACGAGTCAGGTTTTGTTTCTCCTGATCCAGCTTTTTAATGGCAGCTTCCTTACGGGATTTGAATTTAACAATACCGGCAGCTTCATCAAAAAGGTTACGTCTGTCCTCAGGTTTACTTGAAAGAATCTGTTCAATCTGGCCCTGACCGATGATAGAGTATCCCTCTTTACCGATACCGGTATCAAAAAACAGCTCATTGACATCCTTAAGTCTGCAAGTATTGCCATTAATCATATATTCACTCTCTCCGGAGCGATATAATCTTCTGGAGACAGTTACTTCATCATATTCGATAGGAAGCGCATGATCCGAATTGTCAAGCGTTATAGCGACATAAGCGTAGCCCAGGGGTTTCCTGAGCTCCGTTCCTGCAAAGATTACATCCTGCATTGTACCGCCACGAAGCTGCTTGATTCTCTGTTCACCGAGAACCCATCTTACAGCATCGCCGACGTTACTTTTTCCTGAACCGTTAGGTCCAACAATTCCTGATATTCCATTGTGGAATTCAAGTTTTATCTTATTAGCAAATGACTTAAAGCCATGAATTTCAATGCTTTTTAAATACATGTTACTCTTTTTTCAATTCCAGGATTGCCTGATATGCAGCCTTCTGTTCAGCTGACTTTTTGGTCCTTCCTGACCCCTCTCCCAATTTTTTATCTCCTACGTAAACCGCAGCTTCAAATATTTTATCATGCTCAGGACCTTTTTCGCCACAAATTTCATAGCGCAGTTCAAGAGCGCTGTCTCTCTGCACCATCTCCTGAAGCACAGACTTGCTGTCATAGAAGATCTGTTTTTCCTCGGGGTTATCCAGGATAAATTTCTCAATATGAGCTTTGGCCGCATCAATGCCGCTATCAAGGTAAATAGCGCCAATGATAGCCTCCATTACGTCAGATATAATAGATTCCCTGTAGCGACCACCTGTAGCCTCTTCGCCTTTTCCCAGAATAAGATATTTCTCAAGATGAATCTCTGCAGCACAATAAGCAAGAGCAGGCTCACATACCATTGATGCTCTCATCTTGGTCATCTCACCCTCTTTTTTATCAGGGTATTTCATATATAAATAATCACTTGATACAAGCTCAAGAACAGCATCACCCAGAAACTCCAGTCTCTCATAGTCACCGCGCTTGTTTATTTTCTGCTCATTGGCATAAGAGCTGTGTGTAAGCGCCTGAAGCAAAAGATTCTTATTTTCAAAATGATATCCGATGCTATTCTGTAATTCCTCAAGTTCATTATCGCCTATCATAGTGTTCGTTCTCCTAAAAAGAAAATTTATCGTCAGATAAACAACAAAGTGATATGATGCAGAAGAAACACTCCTGCCTCATACCACCTTCATTACGTAAAGTATTTATAAATCAGCCTTCATTTCTGGCTTTTTTCAGAAGCTCTACTGCCTCACCTACTGTTGAAATCTTTTCAGCAAGTTCTGCGTCAATCTTTACATCAAACTCATCCTCGATTCCCATGATGATCTGAAATACATCAAGTGAATCAGCCCCAAGATCATCTGTGAAAGTTGAGTCCATTGTGATCTCGTTCACGTCAACATTAAGAACATTGGCAATAACTTCCTTAAGCTTTTCGAATTCCATAACTTCTCCATTCCTTTTAAACGAATTCACATATTTAATCTGTGTTCTAAAACTATAATACGATTTACAGTATCTTTACAAGTACTTTTCTGCAAATATTATTTATTTATGAATCCGCTGTGATTGATTCTCTTATTTTCTCAGCAATATTCTGCTCTTTAAAGGTTACACACTGTAAAATACTATTTTTTACTTCAACAAAGTTCGCACTTCCATGAGTCTTAACAACAAGTCCTTCAAGTCCGAGCATAGGCGCTCCTCCATACTGATCCATGTCATATGCCTTAAGAACCTTTTTAAGCGTGGGCTTTATAAGAAGTCCACCGATTTTCGCACGAAGGTTGCTCATAAGTCCCTGCTTAACAACCTTAAGCAGTGTTGTTGCAACACCCTCATACATCTTAAGCACCACATTACCTGTAAATGCCTCACAGACAATTACATCTGCAACTCCCTGCGGGATATCTCTTGCCTCAACCGAGCCTATAAAGTTTATATCAGGACAATTCTTCAGCAAAGGGAAAGTCTCCTTAACCAGAGCATTTCCTTTTTCCTCCTCGGCACCAATGTTAACAATACCCACTCTGGGATTCTTAACACCGCAGAAATTCTCCATATATATGGAACCCATCTTGGCAAACTGAACAAGATGAGAAGGTCTCGCATCAACGTTTGCGCCGCAATCAATAAGTAGTGATACTCCATTCTGTGTCGGGATAAGCGGTGCAAGAGGTGATCTCTCAACTCCTTTTATCCTTCCGATAATAACCTGTCCTCCGACAAGAGTAGCTCCGGTACTTCCTGCTGAAACATACGCATCACATTCGCCATGTTTTACAAGGAACATTGCCTTTACTATAGAAGAATCCTTCTTGGTTCTTATAGCCATTACAGGTGGCTCAGCCATCTCGATTACTTCTTCGGCATTTACAACTTCTACTCTGTCAGCATCATAAGTATATTTAGAAAGTTCATCCTTTACTATCTGCTGCTTACCGACAAGAAAAATCTTAAGCCTGTCGGATTCCTTTAAAGCTTCAACCGCTCCCTTAATTATCTCTCCGGGGGCATTGTCACCTCCCATTGCGTCAACCGCAACTCTAACTAATTCTGCCATTTTTTCTCCCCAAGTTTATGTAATTTATTACTCAAACCAAAGATTATAATCACTTTAGTTTGCATTAAAACACCCAAAAAAGAGTTTACTAGAAAACACCATAAAAAGCAACAGACCCGAGACTTCTAAAGTCTCGGGTCTGATAAGATCTAATTAGTTATTAATCTTCGTTAGTTACAACGCTCTTCTTGTTGTAATAGCCACATTTCTTGCATACCTTGTGAGGCTGCATAAGCGCGCCACAGTGGCTGCACTTAACCAGTGTGGGAGCAGTCATTTTCCAGTTTGCTCTTCTCTGGTCTCTGTGACCCTTAGAAGACTTATTCTTAGGGCAGATAGACATTCGGTAACACCTCCTTACAGCGTTATATCAATAACCACGAAAGTGATCATTCATTGCATTTGTTAACACACTTAAAATATTATATGCACACTTGCCTTCATTGTCAACAAAGATTTTATTAATTCTGTATTTGTGGCCGTTCTTATTGGATTATCTTCCTTCATAACGTCCAAATAAAAGGTAATGTTTGTAATACTGTGCAAGATCATCACCATATACTGCAGCTACATCTGCATTCTTTGTTTTGTAGCTTGAAGGGTTAAATGCAGCATTTCCCTGGCGGCCTTCCTTCATTCCGTACTTCACAAAATGTGTAAACAGCGCAGTTGCATCATTGCCAACAGCAGCCTGAAGATCAGCATTATGATTAAAATAATATGTAGGATCAAATACGCCTGCAATATCGGTAGCAGTAAGTGCCTCCCCTGTCACACACTTGTAGGTATAAGAAGAAATAAGCCCGTCATTATAAAGCATTTTCATTGCATCTGCAGGAACATTCATTGTCTTATCAAAGTAAAAATGATTAACTGTTGCCTCATTTATCTGCTCATATTTAAGTGCAAGTCGAAGCTGTCTGTATACACCGTTTGCATCAGTTCTTTTTGCCATAGCAGGTGCCATAAGTTCTTCTCCGGTATAGAACTTTTTAAGATCTGCCGCATCTGCACTTATAGAAAATGCAGAGCCCGCAATTGTCAATGCCATAGCCATTCCTATGCCTGTAATTCCAAGTCTTTTTAAGATTTTTGTTGTTTTCATACCTTGTATCCTCCATTATCTTTTTTCAATCGATATAAATCATTCACTTCTAAGTGCATCTATAGGATTAAGCTGACTCGCCCTCTTGGCGGGCATCCATCCAAAAATAATCCCGACCATTGCAGAAAATCCTGTTCCCAACGCGATCGCGCCATAGGATATTTTAAAAGCGATATCCATCAATGCCGAACCCACAAATGCAATAAGTAGTCCAAGGGCAATACCTATTACTCCTCCAATCATTGACAAAACGATTGATTCAATCAAAAACTGCATCTGTATTCTGACGGGCTCAGCCCCAAGAGCTTTTCTAAGTCCAATCTCCCTCGTTCTCTCAGATACCGACACCAGCATCATGTTCATAATACCGATACCACCTACAAGAAGCGCTATTGATGCGATTCCTCCCAGCATGGCAGTCATCATATCCGTAACTGTACTCATTGTGGTCATCAGGCTTTCCATATTGAAAATCGAATAACTGTTATCAGCATCATTATATATTCCATCCAGTACTTCACGGAGGGAATTCTCCACTGTAGTACTCTCATATCCGTCTTTAATATAGACCTCTACACTGGATACATTCTGCTTTCCGCTCATACGAAGAACATTTTTGTAGGGGACAATAACCGTTCCATCAGAATCACTATTGTCCACCATGGCATTAAGCAGACTGTCATCGCTCTTCCTTACACCTATTATCGTATACTCATAACCGTTAAGTTTGAATGACTTCCCCAGTACATCCGGATTTCTGAAAACATTATCAACGAAATCCTTGTCCACTATGCACACCTTAACATCTCCGCTCATATCCTGATTATTGAAAATCCGTCCTCTGTCAAGGATATCATTGTGCTCAAAATAGACAACATCATTACCGGAGATGGAAACCTTATCATAAACCTCATTGTTAAGACTGGCAGCCCCATTCAATGATGCAGTAGGAGCTATTCCATCCACACCATCAACAGCTCTTAGCCTGCCAAGATCATTTTCCGTAAGTCCCTGCTTTAGTGCCGTGCCATTCGCATTTAACGTAAGTGTTCCCGCACCAAGACTTGAAAACTGGTCAAGGACGGAATTGGTAACGCCCTGAACTATGGTTATAAGTCCAATTACGGATGCAACACCTATTACTATTCCAAGCATCGTCAGAAACGATCTCATCTTATTTGCTTTTATATTCTGCAGAGACATTTTAAAGCTCTGCTTTATCAATGAAAAATTACGCATCTGACAGATCTCCTTCACTTAACTCTCCATCAAGAATCCTCACAATTCTGGATGCATGGGACGCTATGTGTCTGTCATGTGTGATCATTATTATTGTTCTGCCCTCATCGTTCAGACTGTGGAACAAATCTATAATCTGTGCTCCCGTCTTCTGATCAAGCGCACCTGTAGGCTCATCTGCCAGAAGGATTGTCGGATTGGCTGCTATCGCTCGTGCAATCGCCACTCTCTGCTGCTGTCCACCTGAGAGCTGATTGGGATAATGATTGACTTTATGAGCAAGCTGTACCTTATCCAGCATTTCAATCACCCTGTCATGTCGTTCTTTTTCAGGCATATTGGCATATATGAGAGGAAGCTCTACATTTTCATAAGCTGTCTGTCTCTGAAGGAGCTGGAACTGCTGAAAAATAAATCCAACCTCCTTATTTCTGATCTGCGCCAGAGAAGCTTCATCCTGATCAGCAATAAGTTTGCCACTAAGTCTGTACTCACCTTCTGTTGGAACATCCAGGCATCCGATTATATTCATAAGGGTGGATTTACCCGATCCTGATGGTCCAAGAATCGCCAGAAACTCTCCTCTTTTAACCGACAGATTGATTCCTTTCAGAACTCTCGAAACCTCATCTCCAAGAACATAATCCTTCACAATGCCTTTCATATTGAGAATCTCATTATCACTCATCGTCTGCCACCCATCTGTCCATAGGGCGTATTAAGTGCAAGTGCATTCTCAAGTACTACATCTCCTTCTGATAATCCCTCCACAATCTGTATATAAGTTCCGTCTGTTTCACCAACAGTGACCTCCTGCTTAACAGGATTCTTCCCGGTGCCCTTTACCAAAACGTAGGAAGAACCGTCATCATTGGTATTAACTGCTGTACTTGGTACAGTGAGAACCTGCTTCAAATCGTTGATTGCAAGACGGATTTCTACGCTCATACCACTTTTTATATCCTCATCAGCGTCGAAGTCCACTTCTGCTTCAAAATAAGAAACACCATTATCGATTGTAGCTGTTTTTGCTATATGTTTTAATGCCCCGGTATATTTCTTATTCGTTGCATTAACATCTATCTCAACTTCTTTTCCTTCTGTCACTCCGAGAGTGTCATACTCATTGATTTTTATATCAACCTTCATCTTGTCAAAGCTTGTTACCTGCGCAAGCTTGGTAGATAATGTTGTAGCATCTCCGATTTTAACGGGGACATCTGTTATAACACCATCAACAGGTGCCTTAACTTCGCAATCATTTATCTGCCTATGATAGTTTTCCAGTCTAATGTGATTTACAGTGTTATCGCTCTGAAGCTTCGCCTGTTCTATCTTCAGAGCATATGCTTCAAGCTGCTGACGTGAACTTGTAACTGCGGCATTGTAATTATCAATTGCATTCAGATAAGACTGCTGTGCCTGCAGTAACTGGTCAAATAAATTGGTCAGGCTGTTTTGCTCGTTTATTTTTGCGGCTTCATAGCTTGCAAGAGTATCATTATAGCTGGTCCATGCATTTTCAAGAGTAAGAGATGACTGATCCATTTGATTATTGGCAGCTTTTACCGCATCCTCAGCTGATTCCACCGCTTTTTTTGCAGAATCTTTTGCTGCTCTCGCAGTCTCCAAAGCACTCTTATTTGCTGCACTTTTATCAGCGTTATATTTATCCTTCGCGTCCGATACATCATCCTTGGCATCTTCCAGATCTTTTTTTGCATCATCAAGTTTACTATCAGCATCGGAAACGGAGCTTTCGGCCTGTTCATAAGAAAGCTGACTGTTCCTTACATTATTATAGGAACTATCCAGGCCGGAAATCGCATTAAGCATAGTTGCGGATAATCCCTGATTGTTCAGCCCAACCTCATTATTATAATTTTCCTGAGCTGATACCAGCTGAGCATATGAGCTGTCTATAGCCTGCTCTGCACTGAGTATGGTTGTATTGAGATCATTATCAAGATTATATTTATAATCACTATAGCTCTTTTGAGCTTCCTTAAGGCTAAGTGCACCAGACTCCTCGGTTGAAGCCATTGTCGCTTCAAGCTCTTCCACAGACTCTTCGATAGTACTGGGATCAAGTCTGAAAAGTACATCTCCCTTCTTGACCGAATCGCCTTCTTCCACAAGAATCTCTTTTATCTTGGGACCCGCCACATCAGGATATACATTTCTCTCATCTACAGGAGCTATGGTTCCCGTAAAGCTGTGGTAAGTCTTAATATCTCTAAGCTGGGCAGTATCCTCAATGTACATACCGTTATCCCCACCCCGAGGCATAAGAAAAAGCCCTGCAACAAGTGCTATAGCAGCCACTATCACAACAGGCTTAAACCACTTCTTTTTCCTGATATTCAAAAACTTCTTCAACATTACTTACTACTCCTCCCAAAAACATTGCATTTCTATTATATCCAAGAAACCAACTGCGCACAATGAAAATGATAATTATTGTGAAATACAATAATAAAAAATACTCTCTCTGGAAACAACAAGCTCCAAAGAGAGTATTCTACAATTCATATATTTAGCTTATTTGCAAAGCTCATTTGTGTCACGTGCAATTGCAAGCTCCTCATTTGTAGGAACTACAAGAACCTTAACCTTGGAATCGGGAGTAGATACTTCCTTATCCTTGCCATGAACCTCATTAGCTTCCTTGTCAAGCTTAACGCCAAGGAAACCAAGTTTCTCGCAGATGATGCTTCTTACAAGAGGTCCGTTCTCTCCGACACCTGCTGTAAAGCAGATGCAGTCAACACCATCCATGGCAGCAGCGTAAGCACCGATATACTTGGAAACTCTGTAGCAGAAAGTATTGATTGCACGGATGCAACCCTCATCTCCATTGTTATAGCCATCCTCAAGATCTCTGAAATCAGAGGACACATCTCCTGAAAGACCGTAAACACCTGACTTCTTATTAAGAAGATTCTCAGCTCCGGCTACATCGCAACCCTCTTTTTTCATAATAAATTCAACTACTGAAGGATCAATGTCACCGCTTCGTGTTCCCATGATAAGGCCTTCAAGGGGAGTAAGTCCCATAGAAGTATCTACACACTTACCGTTCTTAACAGCTGATACGGACGCTCCGTTACCAAGGTGGCAAACGATAGTCTTAAGCTCGCTGTAATCCTTACCAAGCATCTCTGCTGCTCTCTTACTTACATAAGAATGGCTTGTTCCATGGAAACCGTATCTGCGGATCTTGTACTTCTCATAAAGAGTATAGGGAATTCCGTAGAGATAAGCTTCTTCAGGCATTGTCTGATGGAAAGCTGTATCAAATACCGCAACCATAGGTACTCCGGGCATAGCCTTCTGACAAGCTCTGATACCAATAAGGTTGGCCGGGTTGTGAAGAGGTGCAAGATCTGAAACCTCTTCTATAGCCTTAATTACATCCTCATCAATAACTACAGACTTAGTAAACTTCTCTCCGCCATGTACAATTCTGTGTCCAACTGCACCGATCTCATCAAGTGATCCGATAACTCCTGTTTCCTTATTGGTAAGTGCCTCGATAACAAGCTCAATTGCACGATTATGATCAGGAATAGCTGTGTCATTTGTAATCTTATTGCCATCACCGGGAGTGAATACTATTCTGCCGTCGATGCCGATTCTCTCACAAATGCCCTTTCCAAGTACTTTTTCTGTCTCTGAATCAATAAGCTGAAATTTAAGTGATGAACTTCCGCAATTGATAACCAGTATTTTCATTATGTAACCTCCATGATAATATATTTTTTATGAAGACCGTAGGAATCATTGCTGAATTTAACCCCTTCCACAAGGGACACGAATACCTGATCCGTACTCTGAAAAAAGAGACCGGGTCCGATTATGCTGTCATTGTAATGAGCGGTGATTACACTCAGCGTGGAGCTCCTGCAATCCTCGATAAATATACAAGAACAAAAATGGCCCTGCTATGCGGAGCCGACCTTGTATTAGAATTGCCTATCTATTATAGCACATCCAGCGCAGAATTTTTCGCAGGAGGTGCAGTTTCTTTATTAAATAATCTTGGGTGCATTGACTTTCTCGGATTCGGCTCCGAATCAGAAGATATAGAATCCATGAAAAAAGTTTCCGCTGTTCTTGCTGACGAACCAAAAGACTTTTCAGAACATATAAAAAGGAATCTGAAGAGTGGGATGAGTTATCCTGCAGCAAGATCTGATGCACTCTCCAAATATATCGAAAAAAGCAGCAATGCAAATGGTATGCCATTTGATGCCTCACTTATTTCAAGTCCTAATGATATTCTCGGAACCGAATACATAAAGGCACTGATATTACAGCACAGCACTATAACTCCCTATGCCGTAAAAAGAGTAGGAGCCAGGTATGATGATGCAGAGCTTAGTTCCGATTCAGACCATTACGCTTCTGCTAAAGCTATACGATCCGTCCTGGAAAAACTTGACAATGACAAAAACGTTTCAGACAGTACTTTGTCACAGGAAGATGCATTTTCTCAGCTTCCTGTTGCTGTAAAGAATTATCTTATTTCTTTAGATAAAGAGGGGAAACTCTCTTATACTTCTGCAGATAGTTTTTCAGAACTTTTGCACTATAAATTATTACTTGGAAAAAATGAAGGCTTTTCCGATTTTCTTGATGTCACACCTGACTTATCCGATAAAATCCTGGGGAATCTGAATAGTTTTTCTTCATTTTCAGATTACATTATGAAGCTCAAATCCAAGGATCTGACATATACCAGAATAAGTCGTGCGCTTTTGCATATTGTTCTTGGGATGACCTCAGATAAATTAAAGCTATACACCGAAGACCGCAGTGCTTTCACATCGTATGCACGAATTCTGGGCTTTAACAAAAGCGCTTCTCCTCTTATGAAAAAAATACAGGAATGTTCTCACATTCCTGTTATTTCCACGCTCTCTGATGCATATAAGGCACTTGACAAAACTGCATATATGCTTCTTTGTGATACCATATCCGCATCAAATATTTATGACCTTGTAAGAGGTACTGCACCGATAAACGAATATGCAAAGCCTCCGGTCATTTTATAAGCCTTAGTTTATTTCTTTGCGCTGTCAGTCTGCTCTTTTATATGCATAAGGGCTAAATTCCTGAATCTCACCACTTCCAAACATAGCAGCTTCAATCAGGATTACCATCCAGAATATTTTCCATGCAAGCTTACTTTTTTCACCATAAGAGGCTTTCTCAGCTTTTTTTAATAATTCATTGAACATTACTAATT
>JAEEGL015630716.1_pt1 | contig 18940 bp, 10 predicted proteins | sample 9134231 | NCBI WGS metagenome assembly JAEEGL01 (sample SAMN16246548, study PRJNA631951) | gut metagenome | biome: gut microbiome; feature: rumen; material: fiber-attached | host: Bos | place: Iran: Karaj | collected 2018-10 | reverse complement strand
TCTAATAATTCTTCTTCAAGACAAAATACAAATAGTACAATTAAAAAAAAAAGTTATAGAACAATTAATCATAGAACTTTTTTTAGTAATGATAAAAGTAATTATAATATAAATAATACTCAAAGTGATTTTAAATCAAGAATAAAGAAAGTGAATAATTTAAATCCAAAAATATTTCCAAATAAAAAAAATATTATTAAAGGTTTTCAAATTAAAAATTTTCATAAAGTTTTAGGATTAAGTGATAGTTTATCACCTAAAAGAGAAAGTTCAAATAGATTTAAAAATAAAGTAAAGATAATAAAAAGTAATCAAAAAAATACATCTAAACCAAAAACAACAAGAGTAAATCAAAATAAAAAATTATAAAATTTATGAATTATAATATTTAATTATTAAAACAAATATTATTTTCTTATTATATTTAAAATAATATTTATCTTTTATTATTTTTATTTTCAATCAATCATAAAAAAATATAAATTTGAAAAACCAAAAATTTCAAAATTAAAAAAGTAAAAAATTATACTCAATAATAAATATTAATATTAAAATTATATAAATATACTTTTTAAAAATTTAATCTTTTGTAAAACTTCTAAAATCACTTCCAAAATTTCTCATTGACTGAGAAAAAATATTATTATGCATTTCTCTTTTTCTAAGAATAACTCTACCTTTTCCCATTTCTCTTTCAATTTCCATTTTTAAAGGTTTAATTGGAACTTTTAATGGTTGTAATTTTTTCCCATTACTATGACTTCCTTTCCATTTTTCTTTTGATAATAAAGTAGAAGTAAATATATTCATTTCAGTTAAATTATTTTTTGGAATTTTTTTTAATGAAGTTTTATTTACTATTTTTTCTTTAAAAATATTAATTCTTTTTATTTTATTTTCTATTAATCCTCTTTCACTTAATAAATCCAAATCATTAATTGTTGTTCTTAAAGAATTAATTCCATTTAATTTTATTGAAGGATTTAAATTTGAAATTAAATTCATCTCTGATTTGTTTTTTAAAAAGTTATTATTTGTTAAATTATTCTTTTTATATATTGTTGAATAATGTAAAGTATTATTAAAATTATTATTATTATAATTTGTATTATTTAAATTACTATCTAAACTAGAATTTAATTTTTTTTGAATATCAATATTAGACATTTCATTATATTGTGTTTTTAAAAAAGAATTTGAATTTACAGTATCTTGTAATTTTTGATTAAATGTATCTACAGAATATTTATGATATTTATTAAAAAAATCTTTTCCTCCTGTTTTAAAATTTTTATCTTCTTTCATTGAAACTCCTATTTCTAAATTTATTTTATTAAAACATGAACCACTTGGTGTGATTGGTCCTTTTTCCATTTTTTTTTTTAAAAAATTGATTTTTTTCTCATGAGCATCAATTTCTATATTTGGTAATTCTATACTATTTTGATTATTATTTTTGAATTTTGGTAAAGAAGAAGTTTTCCTCATTTTATTCTCTTTTTTTTCACTTTGCAATTTTTCTTTATCTTTTTCTTCATTTTCTTCTTTTTTTTCTTTTTTTTCTTTTTTTTTTGGAGATAAATTTAATTTTTGAGGTTCTATTTTTAAAATTTTCATATTTGTTTTTCCTGATAAAAATTCTTTTGATAAAGCTTCAACTTTAAATGATTTTATAAACACTATATTTCCATTTGGATCAATTGTTAATTTCTTATTTTCATATTGTTTTAGAAAATTACTTTCTTCTTTTTTTTTATCTTCTTCTTTTTTTACATTTTTATTTTTTAATTGTTTTTCTATTTCTTTTTTCTTTAATTCATCTTTTTTTTCTTGTCTAAGAATTGTAATATTCTCAATTTCTTTTCTTTCAAAATCTTCTTTTGGTAAATCATAAAAGGAAAATTTATTCATAATTTCACCTAATTTTTTTCTTTTATTAATATCATTTTCATCAATATTACTTTTATTAAAATGAATTTTATGTCTATACCTATTTATATTATGAGATAAAGTTTTTTCATCTTCTATTTTTTCTAATATACTTTCTGGAATAGTATTATCTGGAATAACATAATTTATCAATGATGAACAATATCTATCATTTATATTATTATTTGGTTCATTTATCACATTCCATTTATTTTCTCCTCTAAAATAATTTGAATAATATTTATTTGATAAATCTATAAATGGTATTTCATTATGATTTAAGAAATTCAAACTATTTAAATTTGTTTTTGTTTTTTTAATATATAAATTAGATTCTTCATTTTCATTTATAAAATTTGGTAATGTTGAAATTTTTCTATTTTCATCATCTTTATCAATTGAGATAAATTGAGAACTTATAAAAGTATTTAATATTGTTTTAATATAGGAAAATACTTCTTTGTTTAATTGGTTATCTATTTTATTTTTAAATAATTTTGAAATTGCTAATGATATTAATTTTTCTACCATATATAATGATACTATTTCTGCTTCATTTTGAAATGGTTTTGGTTCACTAGTTAATAAATTTTTTGTTGAATGTTTTCTTGGTTTATAATACATTTTTTTTACTTACTTTTTTTATTTATTTTTAATTTCTTTTTTATGGTATTTTTTTATAGATTTTTTTTATATGAATAAAAATAAAATTATATTTTTGTTTATAAATTATTTATTATTTTTAATATTTTTTTAAAAAGTTATATGATATTTTACTTTATTTATTTATTAATATTTATTTTTAAATATTCTTTTTTCTCTTTCATTAACTTATCTTTCTTATATTTCTAATTTAATAGTAGCAATATAAACATCTAAAGCATATTCAGGTTCTAATTGATAATCTTCATTAATTACTAAACTAATATCTTTCATATTTTCCCAATAATACTAATATATTATAAAATAATTCTAAGTACTTTATGATTAAGATAATCCATAACTATTTCAATTGTTTTTCCTGTCATATCATTTAATTTTATTTCTATTGGTTTTTCTTTATCAAAATCCTCTTTTATTATATTAATTTATATTTTACCTTGTGATATAATGTGAGATATTTCTTTTTTTAATACTGGAGATATTTCTACTATTGGTCTTGGAATGTAAAGATTTGTTTCATCAGAACTAGTTTTATATATTGTTATTTGTAAAATTTACCATATGAGTTTCACATATTGATCCATTTATTAATTTATTTAAAAATTATTATTTTATTATTATATTTTCATTTTTTAATTTTTATATTAAAATCAAAATAAAAATACTTTACTTTTGTTATTTTTTTTCTAAAATACTCTAATAAATGTTTTCTTTTCTTAAATATCTTTTTACTTTTCAATAATATTAAATTTTTATTTTAAAACAAAAATAAATTTAAAAATAATTATTAATTCCATAACTTAACTAATTATAAAATTTTCAAATAAAACTAATTATTAAATATAAAATGATTAATGAAATAAAACTTTTATATTAATAAATATATATAATCTAAAAGTATATAATGATATTCAATAACAATTTGTATTTCTGAATAAAGTAAATAATATTTATTTATCTATTAGATAAAAATGAATAATGCTAAAAGAATTATATCAAATTATATTTTTAATATTTTAATATAAAAAAGTATTCTTTTAGTTAATAATAAATATAAAAATAGATATTATTTTTATATCAAATTCTTTTTTTTAATTTTAAAAATTAAATTTCAATAATTGGGCAAAAGATATATTTTTATTTCAATCTAATAATTCTGAATTGTCATTAAAGTATTTAAATATAAATGATAATTTATTTATTCTATTATAGGATTTCACAAAAAAAAAATAAAATTGTTTAAATAACAAGCAATTTTTTAAAAAATTCAAAAAAGTATTTGTTTTAGAATATAAATTATATATTAAAAAGAAATAATTATAAAACAATATAAAATAAATATGATGAATTTGAAAAAGAAGTTATACTAAAATTGAAAAAAATAATCATGAAAATCAAATAACTTAACTTTAAAAACAATGAAAAATAATTAAAAAAGAAAAAGTTTTAACACTTCAAAAAGAAATAAATATTTTTATTTGAATTATTATATTTCTTTTTTTTCATTTTTGTTATTAATTTACAAAATAAATTAAATAAAGTTGAATTAAGAAAATCAAAAGGTATTATATAATATCATCAAATTTAAAAAAAAAAATATTTTTTATATATAATTTCTATAATCAAATTTAGTTTTTCAAATTAAAAATATTTTTTTAATTATTAAATTATAAAATTTAAAATGAATAAAAAAGATAAATCTAAAGATGAAATTTCAAAGGAAGTAATGTTGGCCATGGAATCTATTAATCATCAAATTACAAAAGAGAGAAATGAAAGAAAAGAAGAAAAAAATAAATTTTTGCATGAGATTGAAAATTTAAAAAAAAATATTGAAATTTTAAATAATAATATAAAAACAAATGATAATGAATATAAAAATAATATTGCTGAAAAAGAAGAAAAATATAAGGATTTATTAGAAAAATTAAAAAATCAAGAAGAAATTAATAGAAAATTAAAAGAAGAAAATGAGTTATTAAAAAAAGAAAATGAGAAATTAAACCAATTAAAAGAAGAAAATGAAAAACAAATAAAAGAAAATAAACAACTACTAGAAAGTATTCAAGAAGAAAAAACAAAAATAGAATTAGAATTTCAACAAAAAATAGATGATTTAAATAAAGAAAAATTAGAAATGGTAGAAAAAAATAATAAAAACATAGAATTAATAAATAAAAAAAGAGAAGAAGATATAAAATTAAACAATGAATTAGAAAAAAAAAAAGAAAAAATAAAAAAAGAAATAGATAAAGAAAAATCATTATCAATAGATAATGATACTTCTAAGTTATTAATAGAAATTGTTTCTGATTATGTATTTAGATTAATAAATCAACATTTATATATAAATGTATTTGATTATATTGAACAATGTGAAAAAAATTATGAATTATTAAATTATTTTTCACAATTAAATCCTTTTGATAATTATTCAATTGATGATTATTTATTAAAATTTTTTAATAATTTACAAAGTTATATTAATATTAAAGGAAATAAGGCAAGTTTAGATGATTTACTTAATCAAAAAAGTTTTAAATTTAGTCAAACTAAACCTAATATTGAATTTGTAAAAAAAATTATGAAATTAAATATAGGAAATGAAAAAAAAATAATGGATATTTGTCAAGAAAAAAAAAATATAATAATGAAAAGTATTTCTTCTTCTTTTGATTCTATTAAAAATAAAATTGAAAAAAATAAAAATAATATTCCATTAGAAAGTGATAAAACACAATTTTTAAAAATGGAAAAATCAAATAAAACTTTAACAATTAATATGAATGAAATAAATGTATTTAAATTTTTCCCTTTATTCAAATATCAATTATTAAATTTAATCCATAATGTTCAAACATTAACTATAATAACATCATCACCTCATCTTTTAATATTATATGATATATTACTTTATTCAGAAAAATTAACTTCTTTAAAAATAATTGGTGGATTTGATGAAAATTTTGATGAAAATAATACAAATAATAATATTTCTCTTTTAGGTGATGTCTTACCAACAATTGTAGAAAATATAAAAAAACTAACTTCATTTTCAATTTCTCATATACCAATTGAAAAAAATATAATAGATAATCTAAAAGATAATTTAATAAATAGTAATATTACAAATTTTGGTTTAAGTTATATAAATATTCCTGAAAATAAATTTAAAGATTTTTCTTCTTATTTTAAAAATAATACTAAATTAACTGAATTAGATTTATCAGGTTATAATTTTGATATACTATCAATATTAAATGATACTTTATTTCAAATTGAAAATAATTTAACTTCATTAACTTTATCAGATAATAATTTAAATGATAATAATATTAAAATGATATATGATATATTATTAAAAAATCAAAAAATAAAAATATTAAATTTATCAAAGAATAAATTAGAAAACAAATCATGTGAAATATTATCAAACATTTTAAATAATTCAAAAACATTAGAAGAAATAAATTTAAGTTCATGTGGATTAACAAAAGATACAATATCATTGCTAATTAATGAAAAAGGTTCATTGATAAAAAAATTATATTTAGATAATAATGAAATTGGAGATGTTGGTGTAGTTTTAATTGGTAGTTTTATACAAAATGCATTTAATTTAAATTTAATTTCATTAAAAAATATTTCTTGTTCTGATATTGGATTAAATATAATTATTACTAGTACTTCACATTGTAAATCTCCTTTAAAGGAAATTCATATTGAAAAGAATAAATTAATTACTGAGACAATTATAAATAAAATTATTAAAAATGGAGATACATTTGATAAGAAAGGGATTGTTTTTTATACAAATGTTGCTTGTACTAAAAGTATAGTTGATGTTAAATATTTAAAGTTTGTTGATTAGTTTTTTCATAATTGTTAACAATTATTTTTTTCCTAATATATTTAAATACGTTTTATTTAAAATCTAAAAAGTTTATTTTTATATTTTTCAAAAATATATTTAAAAATTTAGATTTAATTTTTTGGCAATATTTTTTTTTTGTTGATTTGAAAAATATTCATTGTTTGTTTTTTCATTGTTTTTCATAAATTTATCAATTATTCTGTCTCTTTCATCTTTAATATAAATTTTATTATAGTTATTATTAGGACTTTTTAAAGATTTAGATTTAATATAATTTCTATTTATATAAGAATTATTATTATCATATCTATTTTGAGATAAATTTATATTATTATTTTTTGAACTTAAATATCCTTTTGATAAAGATAGTATATTTAAATGTGAATTGTTATCTAAATTTAAAAATTTTTTACTTTTATTTTTTTCTAAAAAAGAATTTTCAGCTCCTATTTCTGATGTAAATTTAAATATTTTGTTTAATAAATTATTATTGTTAGAATTTTTTAATATATTATTTTGGCTAATATTTTTCCTCATCTTATTGAATGTATTCTCATTTTTATCTTTATTTAATTTATTCAAACTTTTTTGTTTTCTTTTTTCTATCATTTTTGATAAAAAATTATTATAATCAAATTCTTTATGTGGGACAATGATATTATTTTTATTAAAAGAAGTTTTAATGTTATCAAAATAACTTTTTTTATTTAAATTTTTATTAGTATTTATTATAAAATCACTTAATGATTTATTTAAAATTTCTTCTATATTTTCTTTAGTTTTATTTTTATATTTAGGAGAAGAGAAAGAACTTTTAAAAGTGTATTGTTCAGTATTAATAAAAATGTTACTTTGAGATTTCCCAATTGAATTTTCATAATAATTTGAATTAATAAAATCAAACATCTTATTTTTAATTTTGGAATTCATTTTTTTAAATTTTTAATTTAAAAATGATACAATCAAGGAATCATAATGAAAATTTTTTTTTAAAAAAATTATCAAATGAAAGTGAATATAACGATTTTTATGATGGAAAAGATTTATTTCAAAGAGCAAAAATACAATATCATACAAATAAACTATTAGATGAGAAAAATAAAAATAAAATAAATGCTATTAAGAAATTCAAATTAAATAAAAGTTGTTCTGTTGATTTTATAAAATATAATAATCATCAAAATTTTTTTCAAAGAATTCAATATTTAAAATTAAAAAAATCGAAATTTATAAATCAAATATCATTAATAAATAAAAATGATAACTTATTCAGATCAAAAAAAAAATTGGATTTGAATAATATAAAAATATTTATCCAAAAACAAAGAACAAAACTCTATAATTATAGAAAAAATAATTGTTTGAAAAAAAATGAAAATAAAGAAAATACTCCTCAAAAATTAATTTTATTTGGTAGTAAAATAGGATTAAAAAATAATAATAATGAAGATATAGAATACTCAAATAGTATTGATTCATTTATTCATTATTATGGGACATCAATCAAAAAAAAAGTTATTGTTAAAAATAAGAAAAATAATTCTACAAATATGATAACTAATTCAACTTTATCATTTAATAATATGATTCCTGAAATTAAAAAAAAAATACTAAATAATTCAGACAAGAAAATTAACAACACTAGTTCAAAAAAATTTCCAATTATATTATTAAGAAATAAAATAAAAATATAAATAGAAAAATATTATTGAGAATAAAATATAATCATCTTTCTTTATCTTTAATATATATATGTAGAAAATAGAATTTTGAATGATTTCTTTATTAATAGATAATGTGAAAATTGAATTTTGATTATATTTTTAAAAATCAATAATTATATTATTTTCTATAATTTTTTAAAATAAGGAATATATAAACAATATTCATATAAATTAGTATTATTAAAAAAAAAAAATATTTATATATATTAATTTAATATATGTATTTTTTATTTAATAAAAATATAATAATAATATGAATAATAAAAAAAGAATAAAAATTTTTATTCCACCGAATCAGTTTATAAAAGTCAAAATTTCAGAAAACGAAAACATATTTATATCTACATTATCAAAAATATTAAATATAAAACCATTTCAAATCAAAGGATTAAAAGATTCAAAAGGAAATTATTTTACTTTATCTTCTTTTTTAAGAAAGGATAATATTGAAAGAGATTATTCAGATACATATTTTGAATTAATATTAAGTAAAAATATATATAATCAAAATGGAATATTTGAAGACAATAAAGAAACTTCAATAATTCCACCTAACTTTCCTATTCAAAAAATACATAGACATTCAAAAACTATTTCTATGGATTCAATAAGTGTAAATGAAATTCAAAATTTTTTTTCTTACTTATTACAATTACTTAATTCAAAACAAATTAATGAATCTCAATTTTTTGAATTAAATAAAATGATGAGTGAAAATAATCAACAATTAATTACACAATTTAAATATTTTTTAAATGGTAAAATTAATAATGAAAACTTTATTTTTTTATTAAAATTGTTATATGAAAATAGAACAAATAATTTTTTAATAAATCAAAATGAACAATTTCAAGATTATTATTTTACAAATGGAGTATTTGAAAAAATGAAAGAATTTTTTCCTTCTAATATTCATTATATTTTAAAAGAAGTAATAAATACTGAAGAATATAAAAGAAATATAAATAAAGTTAATTTAGAAGGAAATTTAAATTTATTAATTAATTATTTTCAAGAAGAAATTAATAAAATTAAAAAAATTCCAAAGAAATTAGAAAGTTTTCCTGGTTTAATTAGTAAAAATATTTTGCTTGATGGTGATATAAAGAATAAAAAATTATATAGGACAAATTCTTCTCCAGAAAATATTATTCTGAATAATATAATGAATGTTAAACAATTAAATGATATTAAAAATTTAGTAAATAAATGTTATGGATTTTTAATCCAATTAATTTTTGAAAATCATAAAAAAGACTTTTTAAATATTATAAAAATCTATGATAAACAATCAATATCAGATTCAATTAATTTATTAAATAATTATTGTAAAGAATATCTTAATAAAAAAATAGCACATTATATTAAAAGAAAAAATATAAATTTCCCTCAGAAAAAAATTGATTTAATACATGATTTAATAGAATCAAATAATCCAAATATTATTTTAAAATTTTCAAAATCCAAATCCATAAAATCATTAATAAAAAAATTAATTTCTTTTATAAATAATGAAACAAATGATAAAATAATAGAAAATTTCATAAAAAATTTAAGTGAAATTAATTATGATAATGCTCAAATAAACATAATAAAACAATTAATAAAAATAAAAGAACCAAAAATATTAGAAATAATAGAAAATTATAAAAAAAACAAATATAATATAAATTCTGTAGAACAAGAAATAAAATCAGTAATTAGGAAAGAATCTTTTTCAACATTAACAATATGTAAATTAAAAGTAAAAGACTCAAAGGAAACTACAATATGTCCAAAGATAAATGAAAGAAAAAAATATATAGATATACATTATGATGAACAAAAAGAATTAGAAGAATTTAAAAAAATAATTACAAACAATTATTTAAAAGATTATGCATCATTTTTAATTGAAAAATATGTGGAAAAAAATTCAATAATAAAATCAATATTTGATGTTTATTTAAGAGAATGGAATTTTAATGAATTAATATCTTCATTAAATATATTTTTAAAAAAAGAATTAAAATTAGACAATACACCGATAAATATAAGCAATAATAATAATATATTATCATTATCTAATCTAAATGAAAATATACCTAAAGAAGTAGAAGAAATAAAGAAAAATTTATCTTTATTTATTAATCCAAATAATAATAATAGAACAGAGAATATAACTATTAAACAAAAAGAAATTATTTCTATATTATTTGAAAATCAATGTATTGATAATTCGACTTATGATATTATTTATAAAAAAATTGATGAAGATGATAAAAATTTAATTTCTGCTTTTGAAGTTTATTCAATTAATAAAGATCATCATGATTTTATTGAAACATTAAATATTATTGCTATGAATATTAAAAATTATAAAATTGATTTTTATCATTTACTTAATTTATCTCATTTTAATCATACTAAAAGAGAGGAATTAATTTCTTTATATAATAAAAAAGATAAAGATTTATTTAAAATATTAAGTGATTATGACGATAATCAAGATGTTGCCTATAATTTAGATTTAATGAAAGATTTATTAGAAAAAAGAAACAAATTTATAAAAATAAAATAGTTGTAATCAATTGTTTATAAAATAATATTTTGTAAATAAAAATAATTTTTTAGGTAGAAAAAAATAATATATATTTTTTATTATCAAATTTTAATCTTATCTATGATTTAATTTGAATTAATTTAAAAAATAGCTTAATAAATAATTTCTTAGTTGTTTTGAAAAAATTATATAATTTGAAATATAATAAATTGGTAAAAATTTGATGAATAATAGTTATATTATAGAATTTAAAATAAATCTTATGAAAATTTTAGAAAATATTTATAAATCTCAGGAAACTGAATTGAATTTTTTTCTTTTTTATTATTATTATGATTTATCTTATTTTTTTTCTCATTTACAATATTATTTTTTTCATGTAAATCATCATTACTTTCTTCATCTTCATTTTCAGGTTCTTCAATAATATCTTTTCTAAATTTAAAAAAATTCTTTTGATTAGTATTAAACAAATTTTCATTTTCATTATTTTTATTACAATCATTTATGATATTTTTTTTTTCTTTATTTTCTTTTTTATTAATACCTTTATTATAATTTATTTCTAAATTTTTTTTCTTTCCTTTATTAATATTATTTTCATAAAAATTATCATAATTTTTTTTTCTTGTATCAATGATTGGAATATTAATATGATCTTTAAAGCCAAATTCTGTTTTAAATTTAGAGTCAATTAATATATTAGGCCAAAGATTTAAATTTGGATTTCTATTTTTTTTAATATTAATATTATCTTTTAAATCAGTTTTAATTGGATTATTCCAAGGAGAATTTGTCTTAATTGCATTAGTTAAAACTAATTTTTTTTTGTTCATTCTTGCAGTATGATTTCTTTTTTTTTTGAATCTTTCAATTTCTTTTAAATAAATATAAGCAGGATTATTTTTATTTATTGTTAAATTTTGTTTACTTGTTGTTTTATTTGTTTTTGAACTTTGTTTTGATGTAGATGAAATAGCTGATTTTATTTTTTGATTTGAATTAAACCCTGTTTTATAAAAAATATCTTCATTTTCGAAATTATTTTTTTTTATTTTTTTAAACCATTCATTTTCTTTTTCTTCTTCTGAATCTAAAATATTTTTTATTTCTTCTTCTTTTTCTTTTTTTAATTTTTCTGAATTTAAATCATTTTCCATTTTTAGTTATATAAAAATAAACTATATCATTTTATTTAAATTTTGAATTTTTCCTTTTTATGATTTTATTCAAAAAAATATTAAAAAAATATTGGATTAAATAAATAATTAAATCAAAAAATATTTTAAAATAAAAAAAATTTATTTAAAAGTTTTATTATTTTAAATCATAAAAATTAATTAATGTCAATTCAAAATGATTGGAAATTACTTCAGAATTATTCTAAAAAAATTAATTTTGCAACAATAGAAATTGAAGAAAAAGAAAAAAAAATGGAAGAAGAATTAAATTCATTTATTGATTTATATTATAAATATAAAAGGAAAATAAGAATTTTAAATGATGATAATTTAAGTTTATTAGGTTTCTTGCCAAAAGATAATATTAAAAAAAAAATTAAAATAACTTCATCTGAATTAAGTTTAAATTTTCATTCTCAAATAAAAAATTATCTTTTTGATATTAGAAATAATAATTCTCTTCTTTTTAAATTTATAGATACTATAAATAATGATAATAATAGTGAGAATGATAAAAATATTATAGCCAAAGTTTTTGTTCATTTTTTTTTTGAAGATATTACAAAAAGTGAATGTTCATATAAATTAAGTTATTTTATTTCATCTTTAATTAATCATGAAATAAGTAAAAATAATTTAGATTTTGATGAGAATTTTTTTGAAGAAAATTCATTTATTCATAAAATTTTTACTGAATATTTAAATAGACATGAAATAAAATTATATACCAAACATTTATTTGAAGATTTAATAAAAGAATTAATAAAAAATGATAGTGAAAATTCTTATATTTCATTATATTTACAAGATATAGAAACACAATTAGAAACAATTAACAAAAAAAGTTATGAAGTAATAGATATTGTGAAAAAACAATCTTCAGATAGTCCTATAAAACATCATTTTTCAAATTCTACTTCTACAATGAGAGAATTTTTTAGACAAAAAAGAAATACTACAATTACTTCAAAAATAATGAAAAGTTTTGAATATTCAAAAGATTTATTAAAATTAAATAATATAGATGAAACAGAATTAATCCAATGTGAAGATATTGTTGAAAATAAATTAAGAAAATTATTTAATACAGAAAAAGATGAAATTAAAAAAGGTTATATTAATAAACAATTATTAAGATTGAGTTATTATAAAAAACAAGAAAGTTGTTTTTTTTATTCATATCAAGATTTTATTATTACATTTCAAAATTCAAATAACTATTTTAAAGTTCTTCCAATGTATATGGCAAATTTTAGGGAAATAAAAAAATTTTTTACTAAATTTATTGAAAATTTAAGAGTTTATTATTTAAATTTACCAATAATTATTAAAGAAACAATGAATAATATATATAAATGTATTAAAGCAAAATATAAATCAAAAACAAAATTTGAAATTAGCTGTTATGTTTTAAATTATTTTATTAATTATGTAATTATCCCTATATTAAAAATTCCAGAAAAAAATGAAATATTATCAAAAAAATTAGAATTAAATAAGAAAGTACATAAAAATTTAGAAACAATTATTTTAATTTTTCAAATCATTGCTAGAAGTGATTTATTTGATAAATATTTATATAAAGAATTTACACCATTAAATAGTTTTATAATGAATATTACAATTGATTTACATAAAATTTTATTAAATTATATATTAAATCCTGAAAAAGAAGGTATTTTTGAAGATGATAATATTGATAAACAATATGATTATTATCAAACAATTTGTTTATCAAAAAAAGAAATGGAAATTTTTTTAGATAAATTTAAAGATTTAGAAATAAATAATAATGAAAATTATTCTGATATTATTTCAAATAAAAATATGGTATTTCATGATGATAATGAAAAAGAATTTGACACTTATTATGTTTTCTTAAATAAAAATTTTAATGAATCAAGAAAATCAAAATTATCAATTAAAAAAGTAAAACAATTAATTCAAGAAAAATCACAAAGTGAATATGTAGAAGAAATTAAAATTTGTATGAGACATGTTTTATGTAATTCACCAGAATTATCACAGAAGGCCAATTTATTATCATTTAGAGATATTGTTGCAATATTAAATAATAAAATAAATTATCTTCATGAAGAATATAAAAATGTATTAATATCAAATAGTATCCCTATATCTTGGTATTCTGATTATATTCAAATACATATGAATGAATTACCAAAAGATTATCAAATTGATAGTTTTAATAAATTATTTAATGAAATGAAATATGATGCTGAAAAACAATTGGAAATTTTATCAGATAAAAATATATTATTAATTTCTGATATTTCATCTGAAATTGATTTATTGAAAAAATATGTTCTTTTAACTAAAAATCATTTAAACTTTATTAAAAAATATCGATTAAAACTTCATTCAAAAATATTTATAAACACTGAAAAAGTAGAGGTTTGTTTATTAAATGGAAAGGATAAATTTAATATAATGTTTTTAACAAAAAAAGTAACAGATCAAATAGACAAAATTAAAGGAAAAGAATTAATTTTAAGTAGTCCAAAAACTTGTATTCATAATACTATAAATATCAATGGAATTTCTAATAATAAAGCAATAATTGGTCATTGTTCTTATATTAATCAATTTATAAATAGAATATTATATTATAAAAGTGATATTTGTAATGATATAGAAAATGAAAATGAAATAAATGAAACAAAAGCAAATGAAGTAATTGAATTATATATGGAATATATTGAACAAATTTTAGTAAATGAAAAAAGTAACAAATGGCATTTTCATGGAAAAAATAAAGAAAAATCAGAGAAAAAATTCTCTGATTTTTTAAAAGAAATTAAAATTTATATTTTGAATAAAATATTATCAGGATTGAAAATTGAAACAATTGAAACAGATGATAAATTTTTTAATCAAAAATGTAAAAAGTATTGTAATTATGTTCAATTAAATAAATTAAATATTAATCCTAATCAAATTTCGAATACACAAATAAATATGGCAACAACAGAAATAAAAAAAATGGATAACGAAAAATATTATATTAATTATTTAAAATATTTATTAAAAGCAATTAATATTATATCAAAAATGATTGAATTTACAACAGGAGATTCTGGTGTAAGTATTGAAGAATTTTTACCTATTCTTGTACATATTGTGATTAATTCTATTCCATTACATATGATTTCTAATTTGAAATTTGGTAAATATTTTATCAATAAAAATGATTTAGGTTCTATGTATGGATATACTTTGGCTAATTATGAAACTTGTATTAATTATTTTAATAAAATTACTGAAAATATAAATGAAAAGAATAATATTGCACCTAATAATGGTTAATATTTTATATTTAACTAATTTTTCCAACAATCAAAAATTTATGTTTACTTGATTTATAAATTTTAAATATTCTAATTAAAAAAACTAGAAAAAAATTTATAAAAATTGAAAAATATGATATTTTTAATTTTTACTAAAGAAATATATTACGATAAGAAAATAATCTATATAAAATAATAATTCAAAATATTATCTAAAGAAAATTTTTTAAGACTTATTTTCAGTTATTGATTTTTTCAAAATAATATTTTCTTTTATCCAATTTAAACAAAATGTATATATAAATTTATATTGTGATATATCTGTAACCATTGAATATCTTTGTTCTCTTAATTTTCTTACCACATTAAATATATTTATAATATAATCTTTTTTAATTTCTTTGATTAATTCTAAACATTTAATAATTTGATATATTGCAATAAAAGTTCCTGTTTTTCCTACACCTCCAATACAATGAATTAAAATAGGAATATCTTTATATTTTATTCTATTCTCATTTATTTTATTAATTAATGTATTTATAATATTTTTTACTAATATTTCATCTTTTGGAATTTCATGTTCATCCCAATTTAAAATTTGAATTTGATTTATTTCAATTTCTTCATTGATTTTTATTATTCTTAAAATAAGTGAATTTTCAATTAAAATTTCTTCATTTTTCAAAGATAAAATAATTTTTTCATTTTCATTATTTATATTAGTAATTATTAAATTTTCTTCTTTTTTAATTGGAAAATAAATTTGATTTATTATTTCAGGAGTATTTGAAAAATTAATAATTAAATTTATTTTATTTAAAATTATCATCTTCCAAAAAAAAAAAAATTGTTTCTTTTAAAGGATCTTGTGTTGCAATAAATAATTTTTTATCTTCATCAAAAGGACCATCGATATAACTTGCATTAATATAATTATCAAAAATTTTATTATTATCATCAATATATACACAATTATATTCATAAGGTAAAATATCATCATATTTATTTAATTTCTTTTTTAAATTTGGCATTTGTATTAAAGATTTTTTATGTTCTAAATCTTCAGTAATCCATTTAATTAATTTTAATTCACATGGATAATCTCTTCTTTGAATTATTTTATTAATTCCTTCTTCATTATTTGGAATATTTATATGAGAACATAAAATTTTTATATTTTTATCAGTTTTTACCCATTTATTGTATGATATATCATAATCTTCTTTTTTATTATTTATATATGGGTCATTATAAAAATTTATAATCTTATTATAAATATCAATATTATTTTCCATTTAAATTATTATATTTAAAATTTTTTTTGAAAATTAATTGATATTTCATTTATAAAATTTATATCATATTTATTAATTATTCATGAATAGTTTTTTTATTATTTTCAATTCAAAATTTTAAATTGTTTTTTAATTTTAACAATTAGGATTATATTTAGAAAAATAATAATTCTTGAATCATTATTAATGTATAGATAGTAGAAAACAAAAAACAATTCTCTAGAAAAAAAATGATAATCAAAAAACTGACGATAAATAATATCTCACTTTAATATAATAATCTAAATCAAAAATAAAGAATAAAAACTTATTATTAAAAAAATAAATCTCAATACAAATTAACAAAATAATAAATAATTTAAAAAAAAAAATTAATTTAAAACACAAAACAAAATATCTCAAAAAAAAAAATCATTTAAAAAAAAAAAAAAATGGATAACGAAGATAACGAAGACTTAGACCCAAACCAGAACGAAGAGGACATAGAAAACAACGAAATAAACAACGAAATGCAAAACTACGAAGAAAACGATTCAGGAAGTGACAAAAGATTCCCAGACATAAACGACGGAGGTTGGATTCAATGGTTTTGTCAATTATCAGGTAATGAATACTTCGTAGAAATATCAGAAGAATTTTTAAAAAATAAAACAAATTTAATAGGAATAAAATGTAAAGCATACATAGAAACAATGTTATCTCAAGAATATCCTCAAGATGCTCTCTCAGAAGAAAATATAGAAAATTTACAATCAATAAAAGAAATTTATGGTTTAATACATAAAAGATTTATAACTACACCAAAAGGATTAGCATTAATGAGAGAAAAATATTTAAATGGTGTTTTTGGTCATTGTCCGAGAATTTTATGTGATAAACAAATTTTATTACCTGTTGGTTTAAGTGAAGATTTAAATTATAGTAGAGTTAAAGTTTATTGTCCTGTTTGTTGTGAGATTTATAAACCTAGAGTTAGAAATAATGATATTGATGGAGCTTATTTTGGGACTGGTTTCCCTCAAGCTTTTCTTTTAGCTTATCCTGATTTAAATCCTAAAGTTAATAAACCTAAACCTTATATTCCTAAATTGTATGGATTTAGGATTTTTGGGAAAAGAGGTAGTAAGTATTATTGTGAAGATAGGAAAGAGTTGTTTGAAAAAATGAAAATGCTTGGGATTAAACCTAATTATTATTGAATTTTGATTTTTTTTTTTTCTTCTTTTTTTGGATTGTAGAGTTTTTTTTTTTTATTTTTTTTTAATGTGGTTTTTTTTATTTTTGGTTTGGGTTTTTTTATAATTGTTTTTTTGGCTTTTTTTTTTTTGGAATAGGATTTTTTTTTTTTTATGGTTTTTATTTTTGTTTATTGGCTTTTTTTTTTTATTGTTGTTTTTTTTTTGTTTTTTTTTTTTTAAATATGATAAAAGGAAATTTTAATTAAATTAAATTTTATTTTTTATTTTTTATATTTTTTTTAATTAATAGGAAATATTGAAATAAAATGCAATATGAAAATAATGATTTAACTGAAATGGAAAATATAGATTCAAATAAACTTTTTCATCAAATAAAATATAAAAAAAGAGAATCAAGTTTAAATTTAGAAAAAACAATATCTAAAAAAGAAAGAAAATTTAGAAATTTGATAATAAATGCATTTGGAAGAGAGACAATAAAAGAAAAACCAAATATATTAAAAAAATTAGAAAAACAATTAGCTACATATTTTTTTGGAAAAGATGGAAGTTTAATTCATTTAATTCCTAAATTAAGAAAAGAAATAGTTAAAAAAGAAAAGACAAAAAATGAAAAATTAAATAATAAAATTGAAACTGGAGATTTAATTTTTTTCAATCATAAAATAAATGAATCAATGACAAAAGAACAAAGAGATAAATTATATTTTCAAAGAAAAGAAATTTTATATAGTTCAAATTTTACTAAATCAAATTATGAATCAATAAAAGAAAAAAATTATATAAATAAATCATCTGGTTTTAGAAAAAAAAATCATATTAAAAAAATTAAATCTATTTCACCTAATGAAAATAAAATAAATAATATAAAAACAATTTATTATAAATATAATAAACAAATTAATAATAATTCAAATGATGATGATTTAAGTCAAATAAATGGAAATGAAAAATTAAAAAATTCAATTCAAAAAACAATAACAAAAATGTCTAAAAGTAAAGTTTATAATACTAATTCTAGTATTGAAAGTATATCTTCTTTTAGTCCTTATTTAACTCATTGTAATTCAAATTTAATTAAAAATTTAAAAAGTTCACATTATCGTAATTTCTTTAAAAAAAGGAGAATTAATTTATTAAATATATCATCAAGTGAAAGAAGAAATAAAATTGAACAATATTCAGTTAGGAAACCTATAATGATTGTTGATTATTTTAAAAATTC
>JAEEGL011150004.1_pt1 | contig 18940 bp, 11 predicted proteins | sample 9134231 | NCBI WGS metagenome assembly JAEEGL01 (sample SAMN16246548, study PRJNA631951) | gut metagenome | biome: gut microbiome; feature: rumen; material: fiber-attached | host: Bos | place: Iran: Karaj | collected 2018-10 | reverse complement strand
GTGCGCCGACGTATTGTTTGAGGGCGACAGGCAGTGTGTAGTTGATTTCGTTGTTCATGAAAGTGGCGGCGAGGATGAACTCGTTCCATGCGGTCATGAAGCTGAAGAGCGCGGTGATGGCGATGGCGGGACGGGCGAGCGGCAAGACAATCGTGACAAAGATCTTGGCTCGCGAGGCGCCGTCGACGATGGCGGCTTCTTCGAGTTCTTTGGGTATGGTGTCGAAATAGCCTTTAAGATTCCAGACACAGAACGGAAGGGCAGAAACGCTGTAGACGAGGACGAGGCCGAGAACGTTATCGGTGAGACCGAGTTTGCCGAGAATGATGTAGAGGGGGATCATCATGACGACGCCGGGGAACATCTGTGTGACGAGGAAAGCCTGAAGCCCCATCTGGCGTCCGATGAAGTTGAGTCGTGCGAAACCGTAGGCGGCTGTGCAGGCGAGGAGTACGCCGATGATCGTCGTAATGAAGGAAACGATGACGGAATTGGCGAGCTGGTGGAAGAAAAGGTAGTCGCCATTTTGGTTTTGGTTGAGAACGACGTGCTTGAAATTATCGAGTGTGAATTGGATTTGTGATGTATCGCCGCCGATACCGGCGAGTTCGTTTGGGGTGAGTGCCATTTTGACGACCCAGACAACCGGGTAGAGCACGGCGATGCAAACGAGGATGAGAATGAGATTGTAAACAATCTGTTTGATGATGCGATCACGCTTGTTGAGACCGACGGAGTCTTCGACCCATTCTTGTTTCTTCGCCATTATTTTGCCTCCACGGTGTTATCGTTGAGCACGAGTTGTGTGAGTTTTGAATAGAGCACGAGGATGACGAAGACGACCATAGCGTAGGCGGCTGCGTATCCATATTGATACTGGCGTTCGAAGGCCCATTTGTATGCTTCGGAAACGAGGATTTCGGTGGAGCCATCGGGCGATCCCTTGCTGACGAGGTAAATGATATTGAATGCATTGAATGTCCAGATGGAGCCGAGCACGACAGAAGGCATGAGTGCGGGCTTGAGCAATGGGAAAGTGACGTGACGGAATCGCTGCCATGCGCTTGCGCCATCGACTGCAGCGGCATCTTCGAGATCGCGTGGAATTGCCTGGAGTGCGCCGAGTGTGACGACCATCATGAACGGGAATCCGAGCCATGTGTTGGTCGTGAGATTTGCTGCGAAAGAGGTGAGGAATTCGTTATACCATTCGACGCGGTCGAGCCCAAGGGTTTCGAGCAAACTGTTGATGGCACCGAAATTGTGATCGAACATACCTCGCCAAATCAATGCGGTGATGTAGTTTGGCATGGCCCATGGCACGATAAGGAGAACGCGGTAGACGCCTTTAAGCTTGAGCCAGGGTTCACGGAGCAGCAGGGCCAGACACATACCGATGCCGACATGGAGTGCGACGTTTGTCATTGTCCACAGAACGGTGACGACGAACGTGAAATAAATCGACATGGAATCGAGGAAAGAAGCCTGATCGGATGAGAAGAGGCGTGCGAAATTCTGGAGACCGACATAGGTGAATTCGCCGTTTTCGTAGGCATAGAAGGAAAGAAATGCGCCGATGATAAATGGCAGGAAAACGAGCACGATCATGCCGATGATTGCGGGCGCAACGAAAGCAGCAGCGGTTTTATTATCGGTGTATTCGATGTTTGCGGCCTTGTGTTTTTTGTATGCGCGGATGCCAAGAATGCAGAGAACTGCAACGATACCGAGGATAATGGTGATGAGGACCCATGGGTTACCTTCTTCGACCGCTGGCGGCTTGAGCATCGAAACGCGGCTTTGGGCTTCGGCCAATGCGCTCATCACGTCGATATTTTTGTTGTTGCCCTGAACACTGCGCAGCCAGATAAAGACGGGGACTGCAAGCACAAACGAGGCGATGGTGCCGGCGATGTGCATCATGTGTTTTTTGGGGGTTGTGACGCTAGGGTTTGTGGCTTTGGCAAGGAATACGAAACCTGCAACGATTAGGGAGAGGAGAAGAAAAAGGAGGTAGGGTGTTTCACCGGAAGGGCCGCCGAACAGGGATTTGGAGAGCGCCTGCTGCATGGATGCCCAGAGCGAACCCATTTCGGGGCGATTGCTGGAAGGTTGGGCGTGATCAAGCTGTGCGAGGAAAACGGGCGCAACTTCCTTGATAAATGCGGTATTGGGAGAATCGTCGAGTTTGAGCTGATCGTATGCGGCTTTGTAGGCCACCATTTGTTTGCCTTCGATCATGCGTTTGTAAGCACCATCGGAAGCCACAAATTTCATGAGTTTGAGGGTCGCGGCACGGCGGGCCTCTTCGGCTGCTTTTGCTGCCGGATAGTTCGGATCGCTTTCCTTCATTTTGGCCAGAGCAATACTGGACTTGGTATCGCGGGCCATATAGATGCCTTCGGCAGTGACATAAGGTGTGCCGTAGGCATTGGCAGGTGCGCCTGGTTCGGTGATCTGCGGCAGCGTGACGACGCCGTAATGCAGCCCGGGACCGCCATTCTGCTCTGGAAGTTCGGCCATGAACCATGGGCCGTTGATGACCATATCGGCATTGCCGTCGTTAAATAATGTTTTGATGCGAGCGCCATCAATGCCGCTTGGAATATAGTGGCTTAGCTTTTTGGCAAACTCGATGGATTTGGCATTGCCTTCGTTTTTAAGCTGGATCTGGCCATTTTCGTCGAACAGCGACCCGCCAAAACCATTCAGCCAGACGCTGTGGAAGAAGAGATTGGTGTTTTCGTAGACGATGCCAAAATGCGGTTTGCAGTTGGGGGCGGCTTTGTCACAGCTCATCACGGTATTTTTGTCGAGATACTGCAACAATTCGTCGGTCGTTTTGGGCGGATTTTTAACGGTGTCTTTGTTGTAAAAGAGTACAGCGCTTTTATAGGTGAGGGGGAGGGCGTAGATGCCTTCTTTGGCATTTCCGTCTTTGGTATTTGGGGTATAGCGCAGTGCTTTTACGGTTGTTTCGTGATAGACACTGAGATCGCTTTGAGAAATAAAGGGGGTGAGATCGGTGATGATCTTGTTATCGGCCCAGTTTCCGATGACATCGTGTGCGGTGATGAAAGCATCGGGGCCGCTGCCCTGGGGAACGCCAGTAAAAACTTTATTGGCGAAGGTTTCGTCTGGGACCTGAAGCAGCGTGACGTGGATTGCGCCTTTATTTGCGGCATTAAAGTCGTCGGCAACGCTTTGGAGCGCTTTGGCCTCGTCGCCTCGATAGGCGTGCCACAGGCTGAGTTCGATATCCTGTGCGCTGGCTGCAAGCGGGAACAGACAGAGCAGCGAGACAAAACAGAACAGCATCGCAGCAATTCTGTGTCCCTGTTGTAAAAAGATGTTTTTCAGATGCATGTTGGTCACTCCTCAAAAAGATCAGTTCGCGTCTGAAATTTCATCGCTAGCGGAGGCAATGACTTCGTTAAGTGCAGTGAAATGGGGATCGGCGTCGTTCGACGATTTGGGTTCACCTTTAAGCCCACCGCCGTGCGCAATGGCCGTACCATGTTCGTCGTGATTGAAGAGGTGAACGACTTCGGGCGCCACATAAAGACCGACTTCCTGTTCCTCTTTGATGTCTGCGAGTTTCTGGGCTTCGATAACGGCGAGGAACTGGTGTTCGCCGTATTTAAAATGCACATGGCATTCCCAGCCGAGGGTTTCGATGACATCGACTTTGACGTGCATATTGGCGGGATGCGATGCATCGGCAAGGATGACATCCTGCGGACGAATACCGAGGCACAGTTCCTGGCCATCTTTAACGGCATCAGCGCATTCCTGCGTGAGATCGATGGCATCCCAGCCTTCAAGTGCGACGCACTTTTTGCCGTTTCGGACTTCGATTTTTGCATCGAGGAAATTCATCGAAGGACTGCCGATAAAGCCGGCAACGAATTTGTTGACGGGGCGCTGGAAGAGTTCGAGCGGTGTGCCGACTTGCTGCAGATAACCGGCATTTTTTGTGCCGTTTTCTTTGTCGCGGCCGCTTAAAACCGCGATGCGATCGGCAAGCGTCATGGCTTCGACCTGATCGTGGGTGACGTAGATGATCGTGGTCTTGAGTTTTTTGTGCAGACGGCGGATTTCAACGCGCATTTGTGTACGCAGTGCGGCGTCGAGATTTGACAGCGGCTCGTCGAACAAAAAGACTTTGGGTCTTCGGACAATCGCCCGGCCCATCGCAACACGCTGGCGCTGTCCACCCGAAAGCATTTTGGGGAGCTTGTCGAGGTATTCGTCCAACCCAAGCATCTGACTGGCTTCGGCAACAAGACGATCGATTTCATCCTTGGGCATTTTGCGAACTTCGAGACCAAATGCCATGTTGCGACGTATCGTCATGTGCGGGTAAAGTGCGTAGCTTTGGAAAACCATTGCAATATCGCGATCTTTTGGATGCACATCGTTGACGCGTCTGTCGCCGATGTAAAGATCGCCGCTTGTAATGGATTCGAGACCGGCAATTGAACGCAGTAATGTCGATTTTCCGCAGCCACTCGGGCCGACAAGCACCAGAAATTCGCCGTCGCGAATGTCCAGGTTAATGCCTTTTAACGTCGGTTCTGCGTTGCCGTAACGTTTGATGATGTTTTTCAAAGTCAGACCAGCCATTCCTACTCCTCACCAGCTGAGTTAATGATATTGTGTGTATCCAACGGTTACCCGCAGGATAGATCATCCCTTATGGTAAACCCCGCAGATTCTACGCTTTGAATTATTTTATATCAATAATTACAATTTATGAATTATTATACCAAATGTGGGTTTAACTACGACATGGAGTTGTGAATGCATCCCGTTGATATCGTCATTGTAATCGCATTTTTAGTTTTGATGCTTTGGCTTGGGCTGAGGCAGAAGAGCTCGGAAAACAGCGGCGAACAGTATCTACTTGGCGGGCGGCTGCTGACGCTTCCGGCGTTTATTGCAACCACGGTATCGACCTGGTATGGGGGGATTCTTGGTGTCGGCGAATATACCTATTTATATGGTATCTCGAATTGGCTGGTTTTTGGTGTGCCGTATTACGTCGGTGCAATTTTGTTTGCGCTGTTGCTGAGCAAGCGTGCGCGTAAGGGCGAATCGCTGACAATCCCGCACCGCTTTGAGAATCATTATGGCAAAGGCGCAGGTCGTCTGGCAGCGGTATTGATTTTTCTGACGACGATTCCAGGCGCTTATATGCTGATTATGGGCATATTGAGTGCGGAGGTGTTTGGTATCGGCGAAGCGGCCGGAATCGTTGCGTCTGCAGTATTTGTCGTCGTTTATTTATGGCGCGGCGGATTTAAAGCCGTGGTGCGCACCGATGCATTACAAATCGTGCTGATGTTCGGTGGGTTTGTTGCGCTATCCACAATTTTGCTCGTCAATTATGGTCTGTCGCCGCTTGAACAATTGCCGCCGACGCATTTGTCCGCGACTGGCGGGCTTCCGATCGGCAGCGTTTTGGTGTGGTATGTGATCGCGTTATCGACACTTGCGGAGCCCAATTTTTTTCAGCGATGCTTTGCTGCAAAAACGCCTGAAATCGCGCGAAATGGTTTGTTGATCAGCGTTTTATGCTGGTTGTGTTTTGATGCGATGACGACGTTCTGCGGTCTTTATGCGCGCGTGTTGCTTCCGGATTTGTCCAATCCGTTATACGCGTTTCCGAAATTGGCTAAACAGGTGCTTCCGCTGGGGCTGACGGGGATCTTTTTTACCGGCATGTTTGCGACGGTATTGTCGACACTCGATTCGAATCTGTTTACGACGGCGACGACATTTGGGCATGATTTATGGCCACAGACAGACGATGCACGCATGAAATCCCGAACGCGCATCGGCCTGATCGTGGGCGCAATTGCGGCATCATGTATTGCTCTTGCCTCGGGATCGGTCGTTAAAATCTGGAAACTTTTTGGATCGATATCGGCTGCATCCCTGATGATTCCTATACTTTCGACGTATTATCCGCGCATGAAACTGTCCGGCAAAGGCGCTGTGATGGTGATGATTGCAGGGAGTCTGACAACGATTATATGGCATATTTCTGCGCAGATAATGGGGCATAATCCACTGGATTTGGAGCCACTTTTTGCGGGGTTGATCATTTCTGTGATTTGTTATGCCGGCGACAGACTGGTGGTGCAAATTTCGCGGAAACCCATATAAATTCAATAGATAACGGCGAATGTGGCGCAATTATCCGCTGTGATACGAGGGGGTAGCGGCGTATTTGCGCATGCAAATAGCCGCGTAGGGGGAGACGTCCCCCACATAAAAAAAAGAAAAAAAGGGGCAAAATGTGCGGATGCCCGGTCACGCCTGTGTTTAACAAAATGTCTGTAAAATCAATGCGTTAGCTTGCGGTGACAGGCTATTTTTAAGGGGTTGGGCAATGTGACCATAAAAAAAATCAACATTATTGCGGTTTTCCAATTACTATTTAGTTGACAGATTTGTTTTAGAATTTTACAAGTGGCTTGTTTGCAAGCGCGGGTGCGCTTGTTGTCGAAAAAACTCCCTTTTTTCTGGAGATTTTAAGCTATGACGAAAGCTGAACTTCTGAACAATGTTTCTTCCAAAGTTGCCAACCTGACCAAAAAACAGACCGGCGAAGTTGTCGACGCTGTTTTTGCTGCTCTGACCGAAGCCATCACAACCAGTGAACGTTTCTCATATCCTGGTTTTGGTACCTTCACCGTTAAGAATCGTGCAGCTCGCGAAGGCCGCAATCCTCGTACAAACGAGCCAATCAAAATTAAAGCCTCCAAGACGGTTGGTTTTAAACCCGCTCCCAAACTCAAAGACGTCATCAATGGCGTAGACAAGGACAAAAAAGACGCTAAAGCCGACAAGAAAGCCGACAAGAAAGTTGCCAAGAAAGCCAAGAAATAATTGATCTTTTTTCATCAGGGATGCACCGCGAATTGTGCATTCCTGTTAAAATATTTAAACGCATCCTTCGGGGTGCGTTTTTTTTGTTTTTACGGCGACCGCGGCTTCGTTTTCCGGGTACACTTGTGTATCGCAACCGGTTATTTATTTTGCCGTGCTTTTGGCCGTTGGCCAATACGCACGTCTCAACGCCGCTATCCCTGCGGGATACGCGTCGTTTATGCATGATGATTCGCTATTTGGGGGCGCTGGGATGTCCCGATGATACATTTACTCGATATCGATATCGGCGCATCCATGTTCATAGATGGCTTCGAGTACCCAGGCCGCAGTATCGTAATCGGCTTTATTGTGAATCGACAGACGTGGTGCAGGTGTGCAGAGGGCGGGCAGATGCTTGTCGAGAAAATTGGCAAAGTCATTCTTTGACATGGCCTGGTCGTTGACGATGAGGACATTATTCTCGTTCACTTTGATGACGATCCGATCTGCCGTAAGTGATTTGGCGCTGTTGAATTCCGTTTTGTCGAGTACCTGGCTTTGGATGCTTTCGTATTTTTTTTCGAGTTCGCTTGTTTCGGCTTCAAGCGCATCGAGGTCGTTGTCGATTTCGGCGTATTCCGGGGCTGATTTGACGCGGGCAGCAAATGCGTCCTGATCGCGGGCATCGGAGCTGTTTTTGCCGCACGAAGCAACCAGACAGAAGATTATGAGAATTGGCATTAAGTGTCGCATAATGGCTTACTTTATAGGGTTTCGGGTATAGAGATTGGTGTGTAGCTTAAAGTCACCGTTGTTGGTGAGCACGAGGATATTTTCGTCGAGATGGTCTTTGAGTCTGAACGTCAATTTTACCTGGCCGGTTGGCGGAACTGCAATCTGGCATGGGGTTTTGAGTGGGTAAAGCTGATTGTTGACATAGACTTCTGCGCCTTCTGGAGTGGTTTCGGCGTAAATCATCGGGCGCGCGGATGGCACGCTCGGGAAATTGACAGCGAATCCTGCAACATCTTCGGGATAATTGTCTACTGTGAATGCATAGGACTGGTTATCGTTGCTTCGAAAAGTGATTGTAAATGGCGGATTTGTATAGAGTTCACACCTGTAGGGCGTGATGGCCAGATGTTCGTCGTTGATGCGGATTTGTGCGGGTATATTGGAGAAGAATTTATAAATGCCAAAGCGCGATTGAGGAATTTCGACCCTGGTCGGAATCATCAGATAAATTGTAGAGACAATGGCACCAATACACAAGATGGAGATCGCACCTATCACCATGAGTTTGAATGGCGATATGCTGTGAATGAAGTCGATAATGGGGAGAGATGGATGCGTTTGAATGCTTTTGCGCTTGTTGTGGTCAGGAAAATCTTCATTCTGAATCTGCTCCAGTGCACGCAGAAAAGACTGCATGGAGTCGTAACGATTTTTGAGTTTTTTCTGAAGCGCTTTTTTGAGAACGGCATAAATGCGCTGCCATTTTCGGTCTGATCGCAAGTCGCGCCGGAGTTTGGGGAGTTTCTGCTGGATTGCAGATGTAAAGATATCGACGATGGTTTTTCCGCCGTAGGGTGGTGATCCGAACAAACATTCCCAAAGGATCACGCCCATGCTGTAGACATCGGCGCGGCCGTCCACTTCCAGCCCCTGAATCTGTTCGGGAGACATATAATATGGTGTGCCGAGTGTTGACCCCGAATTTGTGAGCTTATTCTCAGGATTCGTGGGGTTTTCCTGAAGTTTTGCCACGCCGAAATCGAGCAATTTTGCGGTTTCTCGGCCATCTGCATCCCAAACAATAAAGATGTTGGCTGGCTTGAGATCGCGGTGAATGATGTTGTGGTTATGGGCATCACACAGTGCGGCGGCGATATCGATGGTATAGCGAAGAGCGGTTTCGGGCGGTAGGGTATGCTGTTCCTGAAGTATCTTGTCCAGAGGCTGTCCCTCGAGAAATTCCATGGTAAAATAATGGATCTTTTCCGGTGAGCAGCCGATATCATAAAGCTGGCAGATGTTGGGATGGTGCAGATTTTGGATGGCGTGCGCTTCTCTTTCGAATCGCTTGAGGATGATATCATCGTCATCGAATTCTGTGCGCAGCATCTTTATGGCAACGATATGTCCTGCCTTGATATCGTTCGCCTGATAAATGTTTCCCATGCCACCGCGAGCAACCAGATGGTTGATGAGGTAACGGCCGTCGAACAGCGTGCCCGCCATTGAATCTGTTTCGGCATGGGAATACATCGGAAATGCAGCCTTTGCGAGGGTGAGCGTTTGGTATCAGGCCAGATCCAGCCTGTCGAGATAGATCTGAATTTTATCACAAGCGTCTTCAAATCCCAAACCATGCAGCAGATCCTGGAGCTTCTGGAAAGCCTTGCGCGCATCCGCGAAGTCGTGCATGTTCATGTGATAGTTGGCGTATAAGGCCAGAAGTTCGCACATATAAAGCGGCGGCAATTTGGGATAGCTGCACAAATGCGCAAAGATCCTCTCTGCAGCCCAGATACTGCGTTTGGAAGGTTTACATTTGCTATAGCAGTTGAAGCGTGTCATGAGCGTGTGGATGCACACCGAATGATTTCTGAGCGCATGCGCACTTTTGTGAGCTCTCTGCAGGCTTCTCAGCGCCTTGTCCTGCTGTTCTGCGGCCAGCTGCAGGCAGGCTGTATGCCCCATACATTTGGCGATCAGTGCTTTCTGATGCGTTTGCTGGGACATATGCATGCATTGTTCGGATGCGCTTCGGGCTGTACGGTTCGCTTCGAGCACGAGGGCACTGTCTGCAATATCTGCCAGTAACGAAGCATGCAGAATGATATCGTTCATTTCCTGTGCAAGGCCGAGGGCTTTGTTCCATGCATCCAGTGCTTCCGTGATATCGCCGATTTTCAGGTAAATCTGTCCCGCTTCACACAGGCAGAGACTTTCCATCTGAATGTCTCCGGAAGCATCGGATGCATCTGCCATTTGAAGAAATTGTGTCAGCGCCTGTGCCGGATGATTCGTCATGACATCCATCCTGGCATCGAGGAAACTCAGATATCGCTGTTCATGCGGCGAGATTGAGAATTGGGATGCAGCCTGATGCGCCATAGCCAGCTGTTTGGACGCGCGGTCGAAAGAAAACCTCGCGATTTCATAGCGCACAGAAGTGGTGTGCAGCGCATATCTAGCCTGCGGATCCTGCTCGCGATTGAGCAGTTCGCGAGCATGTGACAAATAGCGGCGAACATGGCGTATGCTGCCGATTTCAATCAGCATGGATGCCATCTGTATATATGCGCGTGCGGATTGTGCATACGATGATAACTGCAGAGCATAATGGCTCGCTCTGCGGCATAACAGAAAGGCTTCATCGATGTTTCCGAGTCTGAAAACGATATCCGCATTGGCGAGCGTATATTGAATGCGACGCGCCATGCTGTGTTCGGGCATGCATAACAGTAGCTTTTTAAACAGGCGCCGGGCTTTGGGAAGCTGGGAATGCTGATATGCGCGATAGGCTGAGCGGACATAATAATGACAGGCTTCATCCGTCGATCCATTCCTGCGCCACAGATCGCCAATGGCCTCGTCAAACTGTTGATTGATATTGTGCATCGCATACCACTGCGGTGCGATGCGATAGACGTGATCGCGGATTTCCGGTGACGCGCTTTCGGCGATAATCATTCGCTCATATTCAAGGCTGAATACATAAGTCACCGCATTGGTGTGATATTGCTGTTTTGCCTTGTTGATAAAGCCTTTGTTACAAATGCGTCGCAGCGCATCCCGACAGTCCAGCCGTATCTGCATGCCTGAATACGGCCATGAATCATAAAGACATTCGATCGCAGAAACGGTAAACGGCGCATTCAGAAGGGATGCAAATCTCAGTATCAGACGCTCCGATTCGAGGCATTCCTTGAATCGCACAACCAGCTGATCGCATACCGTTCTGCGCACTGGTGTGCGTTTTAAATGCTCAAGCAATTCGGCATATCTTGGCAAATCGTTGAAATGCCTGAGCGTGAGCTGAATCGCATGTTTGGGGCTGCCGACCGAAAGCTGCGCAATTCTGCGGCAGATATCTTCGGGAACAATCACTTTTTCCCGCGATTTTGACAGCTGCATGATGACATGCTGTGTGAGCTGTTCAAGATCCTCATCGCTCAGCCTCTGCAGTGCGATAAAATCCACTGGAAGGCATTTCAGACAATCCGGCATCTGTTCTTGGGATGGCAGCGTAATGACAATAGTCAGCGGCAGATTTGGCAAAGATTGATAAACTCTGGCCAACAGCTCCAAGCTAGCCAGATCATAATGCATGACATCATCCAGCATAATGACCAGCGCATTGCTCACCAGATCTGCCCAAAACAGCCTTGTCAGCGCCCATGACAGCTCTTCCGGAACTTCTGACACCTGTATGCCGTCATTCTGCGTATCTGGCAACTGCGCGCTGGGATGTGTGGGTTCTTCGACAGCCAGCGTCTGCATCTCCGGAGCGCGGTTCGCATTCGGAACTGGCTGCGATACAGGCTTTTTTCGCCATAACCCCAAAACACATTCGCCGATCTGCTTTCCATCTGTCCCAGGCACCATCGACTCGATTGCGCTTACCACATGCCGTTTGATGGCATCGAACGTGGCAGTCCCCGATATATACAGCCGCTGTTCCAGGATGCTTCGAATCATCTCAAACGGCGTTCGGTTCGCAACCACCGGTGCAAGCGTCATCACGGGCTGCCGCGATCGGTCGAGCATCGCATGCAGTTCCGCCAGAACTGACGTTTTCCCCATTCCCGGTTCGGCGGTCAGCGCAATCACCCGCTTGTGACCTGCACGGTGATCCATCATGATCTGCCAGTAAATGCGCTTGCATTGCCGCGTGTGACTGCCCAGTTTCAGCGGCTCAAAATCGAACCATTCCGGCCGTTTTCCCGCGTGGCGCAAAGACAGATTCGTCAGCCGCATGCTCACTTCCGGGTTGTCGTGCAACCGATGCTTTCCGCCAAGCGTGACGTTCAAACGCGGTACCTTACGGTAAAAACGTTTGTGTGGACAGCAAATGCGACCATTTTTCCTGATTTGCGATTTTGAAATACGTTTCATGGCTCATCCCGGATAGTGTGTTTTTTGGGTGGCCACCGCTATGCACTGTCGTGCATACGCGGCTGGCTCCGGCCATCCGTGCTTATGCGCACGAATGGCCGGGCGCGCGGCTATTGGCTGATGCCAATACGCCGCGCTTATGTATTCCACGCCGATTGCCAAAATGCTGGCTCAACAGTTTCCTGCTGACATCGCGCCAATATGCTCAGATAGGATTTCCTTGGTATATCATAAGCGCCATACCGTGCCATATTGTCCGTATAGCACTGACAGTCTATCAGCTTTATACCATATAATGTGCAGCGTCTTGCAAACGTTACAAACGCCACTTTTGTTGCATCCGAAACCAGCGAAAACATTGACTCTCCGCCAAATATCGTTCCCAGACACAGGCCGTAAAATCCGCCGACCAGTTCGTCTCCCAGATAACATTCAACACTGTGCGCATAGCCTCTTCGATGAAGCTCGCAAAATGTCGATATCATGCCTTCGGTGATCCATGTGCCATCGCCCGAGCGATCCACCGTCGCACAGTGGCGAATCACTGCTTCAAACTGCCGGTCCGAACAAATCGTAAATGGATGATGTTTCATCGTACGGCGTAAACTATGCGATAAATGAACCTGGGCTGGATCAATCACAAATCGTTGTCTCGGGCTAAACCATGGGATGGGATCCTCTGAACCGCCGGATGGCCATGGGAATATGCCACGACGATATGCGGTTAAAAAACAGTCGGCCGTATATGTGCCGCCGAAAGCGATCAGGCCATTGCTGTCCGAAACAGATGGATCCGGCAAAGCCTGGTCTCGATACCATTGGCCTCTGTGATTTCGGCAAATAAACAATGTCACTTCGCTCCAGACAAATTTGTGCAACGAACTGTCGTGTCAATGCACAACAAAAAGCATGCATTCTTTATCAAAAATACATCATTTATAACATGATAAATTCGGTCTTTTATGGTGTGAACGGGATGGGGAATCGTGAATCGTGAATCGTGAATAATTTGGTGCGCCACGACGTGGCGCATACCACCAGCACGCTGAAAGCGTGCAATGATACAGCCCGGGGTGAGATTCAAACCGCGTAATGCCTGGGAATGAGGCATGCGGCTGTCGCATCATAAGGATGTCGCTGCGTATTGCGGGACGCAATAGCAGCGACGGCGAGCTGTAGTGGCGACCCAGCGGGGCGACACAAGGCGAGTTTGAATAAAATAAGAAATAGACAGATTTAAATCGGTAGCCCTGCATGGGATACCAAAAGGCTTTGCAAATGCTTAAATAATTGGGCTATGTAACCCAATTGGATGGCTTGGCTTTGAGCTTTGGGCTTTAAGCTTTGGGAATGGAATTCGGTTGATTCGGCTGGATGGGATATGACTCGAAAACGCCTTTGCATTGTGATTGCTTTGATTGTGCTTTTCATCGCTGTATCACTGGTGATTGGTGCAGGCATTGCGCAGAACCATGTCGTATCAAAGATTTCTGCCAAACTTCAGCACAAGCTTGAGCCTTTTCAGTGGCAGATTCAAATCGAAACCGCGTCATGGCTGCCGACTTCGCCCTGCATTCAATCCGTGACGCTGACAAATGATCACGATGATGTGATTGCAGTCCATCAGATTTGTGTGGACAGCGGCTTATCATCTGTGTTTGGCGATGCACTGGATTTGTCCGTTTCGTGTGACCGCATCGAAGCCAGCCTTCGGTGGGAATCATTTGAAGATTTGAAAAACAACAAGGATTTGGTCAAATCTTCGGGCGGTATTGGGGGAACGGGATTTTCTGAAAAGAACATTGTGGCTGAGGTCAGAAATACCCATATCCGGATTGGCGAAAAGGGAAAACAGGTCGAATTCAGGTCTGCGAATGATCATTATCAGCTTACCAATCAGACTGCATGGGCAGATCTCAGCGTGCATCCGGCCATTGATATCAAGAAGTTTCCTGTGGCTTTCAGGAATCTGCCGGAAATTCGCATCATTGCGATGGCCGATATCAGCCAGCGTCAGATTCATGCTTTTATCGATTCTACACCGGCAATGGAACTTGCCTATGCGTTCGGCGACAGAGTCGTGGAAACCGCGATCCATCAGTTGAACGTCATGGCTTCTGCGGATGGTGTTTCGGCGGAAATCGAAGATATCTGTATTCGCGGCGGTGAGAATGCAGATGAGGTGATGGAGATCCCCAGTGCATGCATCGATTCTGTTCAGGCCGATTTTAGTGCGCTCAAACCATCCAGAGAATCCTTAAAGAATTTTTATGTCAGGCATCCGGTGATCAGCATTGATATTCAGAAATTGCTGAAGAATAAATCTGTCACCGAGAATCCCATTCTTTCGGGGCTTGTGGGCTTCTGGAAACAGGATGCAGGCGCGATATTGGGCAGTGCACCGAACAAATCCGTCAAAAAAGCCGATGTCAAAAAGAATGTGCCCGTTGTTCAGAAAAATCCGATATCAGAGAAAACATTGCTGGCGGTACGGGAAGCTTTCGATCGGGTACAGCAGACGATTCTTAGATTGCCGGTTATCGATATCGAAGACGGCCACATGGATATTCTGAATGGCGATACCCATTTTGCTTTCGATGCGATTTCTTTTAATACTGCAGAGCTTTTTAAAAATAGTCAGCAGTTTCAGCTGGATTTCAATGTTCGACAGGCGAATGCCCAGTTTGTGATACAGTATTCCGATTCCAGTCCATTTCCGATGGTCGATCTCAAAATCGAGAATCTGCGTTCTGCAGATTTTCTGCGATTGCTGAATATGCCTGTTCCCGACAGCAATGACGGACGCGTGTCGCTGAATTTGAATCTGTCGATGGATAATGATGAAGCACGGATGGCGGGGAATATTGAGTTCAACGATTTTGCATTCTTTCATCAGAAAGTCAGCCCTAACCTCGTTCACGATATTCAGGCTGCAGCAAACGTAGATATTCACTACATTTTTAAACAGGACTTGCTCAAAATCGAACCAATTTCACTCACGAGCGGTCCGCTCACAGTCGCTGGGTATATCAACATTCAGAATGTGCGGAGCAATCCAACGATAGAATTTCAGCTGGGGGCAAAGGATTTTCCCTGCAAGGATCTTCCAAAAGCAATTCCCGCGGGTTTCTTCCCAACCATTACAGATCTGCAGTTTGCCGGTTCGACGATTTCACCCACTATTACCGGCAAAATTCCGTGGAAATATCCGCTCACAGCCACACTTCGTGAAACCGGATTTGAGGGAAAGTGCTATCCGCTTACGGTTGCACCGCATCAACCCGAGATGCTGAACAGCGATCAATACACATTTACGACGGATTATACCTATTTTGTGGATTCCATAACGGTGGGGCCGGGGACGTCGGGGTTTGTCGATCTCGAGGATATTCCGCCCTATGTGAAGGCTGCGATGTACCTAACAGAGGATAAGCGGATGTTCGATAATGGCCCGCTCAGAATCGGATTTATTGAACGCGCACTCAGACTCAATCTCAACCAGCGCAAATATGTCTATGGCGGATCAACCATCGCCCAGCAACTGACCAAGAATCTCTTTCTCAACCGCAACAAAAACCTCGCCAGAAAGCTGGAAGAGGCTTTTGTGACGTGGCGCCTGGTGTCGGTTGTCCCTAAATCGAGAATACTCGAACTCTATCTGAATGTGATTGAGTTCGGTCCGGATGTTTATGGGATTCAGAAAGCAGCAGATTTTTACTTCAATAAGAAAGCCAAGGATTTAACGCCGCTGGAAGGCGCATATCTGGCTTCTTTGAAGATATCGCCGTCCAAAGGCGGCAAATATTACAAATTGGGGTTTGCGAACTCGGGACGGTGGTGGAACAAACGGCTGCGATACATCATGCGTTTGTTGGGAGAAACAGGCTACATCACGGGGATTGATGTACTCAGCGCCTACGACTGGACGCCCAAGTTTTATTACCCCCCCGAATCACAGAGCAGCGATTACCGCAACATTTGGCTTAACAAATATGGCAATTATCTGCGGGACAAGGCTGCCGCAGAGAAATCGGCAAAACCCAAAACAAATTGAGGTGCGTATCGTTTGATTGATTGGGGTGATCTGATGACGATTAACCTCTGTTGCATGGCGTCGTACATCATCGCAAAAGACAAAAAGTGGGTGACAAAAGACCCCAAATGGTGAATAAAAAATCAAATCAGACATCCGGACGGTTCTGAATGTTTAGATTTGAGGTCGGTACACCCCAAATGCTGCAAAAAAAATGGCAACAAAGGACACGCGGTTGTCGGCCTGAGTGGGGATGTGAGTCTCACCTGGGATTTTCATTCGAATAAAAATCGGATGAATCAACGATGGTGGTGCATGGTGTGGAATAGAGAGGAAGGGTTGGGGCGGGGCACCCCAGAGTCGGGGACAAATGGATGGGTTTACCTATCCCCAGTGAGGTGAAAAAACGCAGAAAAAAGAACGGTTTGCGTTGTTTGTATTTTATAATGTGTTGAATTTTAAAGGGATTTTTAAAACAATTTTAACAACTCAAAATACAACAACTTGGTATGATGGTTGCAAAATACAGTAACCGCACTCGATGCGAGGAGTTTAGACCTCACGCTGGGTGTAATCCGGGAGAATCGGGAAGGATTTTTCGGTGAAAATCGTTGACAGTTTGGGTTGTGTGAGTTACCACATTGAGATGTGAAAGGGGAATAAATCAGACGTAATCGACGACGAGAACAGAGGAAAAGAAAGTGGGTCAGTTTGAGATAATCAAAGACGTGAGTACGACGCTTCAAAAGCTACTGGAGTCCAGTTTAAAGAATGCTGGATATAAGGATGTAGAGCTTTATACGACGATACCCACGGAAGAGAATATCAAGAAGTTACCGGCGCTTTCTCTGTTTCTGAGTGCGGTATGCATTGATCCGATAGTTCGTGAACGTGGTCAGAAGTTGATGAGCGTGAATGAAGAATCGGGGGAAGTTGTCGAATATTCTGTTGACCCGTCGTTGCTGTTGAAATTATACTATACAGTGTCGGCGTGGGGCAAAACACCCCAGGAAGAGCATGTCCTTCTGGCATTGGCCATCAAGGTGTTTTATGAGCACCCGGAGATAGGCGAAGGCCTTTTACAGGGATATTCCTTCCGGCAGCGTGAAATCATAGCATTGCGACCTGTAGAGGAAACGAAGTTTGGCTATGAGGAGACGATGTCGTTCTGGCGCAGCATGGGCGAGAAGGTAAGGCCTGCGGCTCAGTTTTGCGTATGGGCATATCTCGATAGTGATAGACGTAGTGATCCAATTCGTCGAACGTTTGATCGTTCGGTGAAGTTATCAGGTCAGGGCAGAAAATGATTTGAGTTTCGCGGCGTAAGCTGCGGATGGATAAGAAGACAGAGGATGGGCCTCTGTAGTTGATCAACCCAGTGTTAGTCACCGGAAAGTAATCAGGAGATCTCATGGCAACGACTTATTTGTCACCAGGCGTTTATGTTGAAGAAGTTGATCGTGGCACAAAGCCCATAGAGGCGGCAGGCACGAATACACTGGCATTCTTAGGCGAGTGCTCGGTAGGACCGGTGAATGAGCCGATCCTCGTCACGAACTGGAGCCAGTACACAAAGAACTTCGGAGACTTCCAGAACAGCGAGTATCTCGCACACGCAGTCTATGGTTTCTTTAACAATGGCGGCGGTCGCGCTTATATCGTCAACGTCGGCCAGTTCGATCCAGAGTCCAGTGTTGATCCCGATGGCGAAAAGATCGCCAGCAAAGCTGCACTCTACATCGGCAAGGATAATGGACCTGGTGCCCGTACCGGTCTGAAGCTCCTCGAAGAAATCGATGACATCTCCCTCGTCTGCGCCCCCGGCCAGACAGATCCCGCAATTCAGGATGCCCTCCTGAGCCACTGCGAGAACATGAAATATCGTTTCGCTATTCTCGATAGCCCCGAAACGATCGAAAAAGGCGGCGTCGACAGACTGCCGAAGCCCCGTGATTCAAAATACGGTGCATATTACTTCCCCTGGATCGAAGTTTATGATCCTCAGAAAGGTAACATCTATCAGCCACCATCGGGATTTATGGCTGGTATTTATGCCCGTAGCGATGAAGAACGCGGCGTTCATAAAGCCCCCGCAAACGAAATCGTTCGCGGCGCTCTCGGCCTGAAATACAACATCACCAAGGGTGAGCAGGATATCCTCAATCCGAAAGGCATCAACTGCATTCGCTATTTCCGCAATCGCGGTATCCGCGTTTGGGGTGCCCGCACCATCTCCAGCGATCCTTCGTGGCGTTATGTCAACGTTCGTCGTCTGTTCAACATGGTCGAACAGTCCATCGAAAACGGTACCCAGTGGGTCGTGTTCGAGCCCAATGATCACCGTCTGTGGAAACGTGTTGAAAGAACAATTACCGCTTTCCTCCTCCGTATTTGGCGTACAGGTGCCTTCCTCGGCCAGACCCCGGAACAGGCCTTCTATGTTAAGTGCGACGAAGAAACCAATCCACCCGAAGTTATTGATGCCGGCCAGCTCGTATGCGAAGTTGGTATCTGCCCAGTGAAGCCCGCTGAATTCGTCATCTTCCGTATCGGCCAGATGCCAGCCGGCGGTGACGTTTCCGAATAATCCAGTTTTTAAACCGTTTCCCCGCTGCCATGTCGGTAACCGGGGGGACACAGGAATAACGTTAAATCAGCAATGATTTAACACAACTAGGTAAGGAGAAAAAATATGCCTAGCCGTCGTACAGATCTCGATCATGTTGGTGCTTACAATTTCAAAGTCGATATCGCTGGTGTAACCGCTGGTTACTTCAAGGGTGTCGATGGTATCAATGCCGAACTCGAAGTCATCGAATTCCAGGATGGCGACGATTTGACACTCCGTAAACGTCCAGGCCGTGCAAAATTCGGCGATGTCACCCTTAAGAAAGGTTACATTGT
>JAEEGL012603884.1_pt1 | contig 18941 bp, 20 predicted proteins | sample 9134231 | NCBI WGS metagenome assembly JAEEGL01 (sample SAMN16246548, study PRJNA631951) | gut metagenome | biome: gut microbiome; feature: rumen; material: fiber-attached | host: Bos | place: Iran: Karaj | collected 2018-10 | reverse complement strand
TATTGTTTCGGTTAACGCCGGTATAGGCGATCTGCAGCACCCCGGAATCAAATGACGAATTCGCCTGCTTTAAATCCGACAATACGGAGGCAAATGTCAGTTTCATTATTTTGTTTTCCATTTCACCGCCCCCATTAAAATGTCAGATGATTGCTATAAAGAATACTCAGCCCCTCTTTGTTCTCGAAGAAATGAGAAGGCTTGTTCAAAAATACGTATAACCCCTTTTTGGGATCGCCTTTCATCAATGTATATCCCGCGGCCATCAGCTTGTCTCTCGCCGCGTCGCCAAATACATATATAAATTTTTCCACGTGGGATTACCCCCAATCGTCGCCGTCTTCGCGAGACTGTTCGCCGCTATCCGTAAGTTCCGTTCCGTCCTTTTGCGGCCTGCCCGGATCGTTGGTCGAATTCGCAGACAATGTCGCGGCGGACTGCAACGGACGCAGAACCTCTTTCAGTTTCAGAACGTCATTCTCAAGGAAGTTCATTGAGTCGAACTCGTCCTGACCTATTCCCTGAGATGCGCAATAGGCAGAAATAAAAGGCAAGCCGTAACCGATCGCCTTTATGTATGCGTCTCCCACCTCTTTGCGATTGAACGTACTTACGTCAAGGAAGTTGACCTTAAAATATTTGCCCCAGTTCTGATACTGAATATATCTGTTGACGGCATCCTCAATACTTTTAACGATCCCGTATGTGATCGCCTGATCTGCCTTGATAGAAAGAAGCAGGCTCGCCGCCGAAGCCTTCGGATTGTTAAACAATTGAGACGAAACGCCCGCGGCCGTAAAGAGATTCTCTTCCGCTTCCGCTATTGTATCTACCTCAGGCTCGGAACCCTCGAAGCTTATCTTCTCGATATCCATCGGGGTAAGAACAGAGCCAACCTCTTCAGGAAGAACGCTGTCAAGATTCTGCCAGAACTCTTTCGCTCTTTTATATTCGATAGCCCAGTTTCCATCCGCGTCCATAGGCAGCTTCATGAAGACCATAGCGTAGTTCTCGAGGGCGGCCTTATCAAGCCTCAAATCTTTGTAGATATCAAGATTAAGGATGTCCGGAACAAGCCCGGCAAAGGGCGGAATGGGATATCTGAGTATATCATTCGTACATTTGATGGCGAATGACGTTGGGGCGTCGAGCTCCATCCATTTATGGTTGTATCTGTCTTTCCAACTCTTATATTCCTCGTACTTAACTCTGAACTCGTCCGGGAAGAACTCCAGCTCCTTCGGATGGTTATCAAAATACGAGAAGTTGAACGTGACATTGCAGACATTATTCTCAACAGTAGATATGGCGCAATAATCGCTCGGCAGCTGTTGGATGATTATGCTGTCCGCGGACACCCGCATAGTAGCAAAATACACATCCTCGCGAAGACACACAGTTACGATTTTACGAAACTGTGTTTTTATATTCATTATCGAAAGCGTATTAAGAACCCGCCTGTAATTCCGGCTGACCGTTCCTTTGTTAGCTTTCAGCGGATCTATCCTGTACGGAGCGACTACGTACGCGAAATCGGTCAAAGACGCGAAGTACGCTATAAGCCTTCTGAAATGAGGGCTTGCCCCGTAAATATATCTTAGCACTCTGCGAAGCTGTCTGCTAAAATGATACGGATCGCCGAGATACCGAATGATATCATCTTTCTTATACAGATACTTCGGCTTCGGATGAGTGCGCCACCAACTATTCAAATCGCGCATCGTCATTTTATTAATCACGGCGTATTTCTCAGGATCGCTGAACACGCCGGATGGCAACGCCTCTAAATCCCGTTTGCTTTCGTCCATGCCACACTTCGACCTCCCTTCGGCATCCTTCCGCCACCACGCTTTGGCGCCCGGATAATAAACTGCTCCTCGCTGTTTTGCGAGAAGCTTTGTTTCTTGTTCATTTTATTTTCAATCTGAAGCGCGACCCAATAATTATAGGCAAGACTGGAATATCTGTCCTTCCTCATTCCGGTGCGCTCATGAAGTTTAATTCTTCCGTTGCTCTCGTCATGTTCAAGCTTAACGAGCTCTTCTATCAGCAATGTTGTCTGTATATACGGCAATTGAAGCTGCACCTTTTCCTGGGGGCTTAAATTGCTATACCCCTTTATGTCGCTCAGAGCCGTCTCCCCGTCATACTCATTATCGAGAAGTCTGATCCTTCCGCTGCGGAAGCCCTCTCTGAGCCCGATAGCTATATCGCTGTTAAACTGTGCGCTTGCCTTGATAGACCATATAACCTTCGGAGCGCCCTGAACCGTACATCTGCTCGCCATTTCCGAATCATTACAGCAGGATATGGCGGGATATATTTCTCCCGTTTCAGAGTCAACCAAATCCCTCATCAGAGCGTCAGCGACGCCCATGCCTATGCCCGCCGCATCCAGCACAAGATAATCACAAGAATATTCATCAAAGAGTTTTCTTATATTCAATGCCTGCTCTTCTGTTCTAAGTCCCTCGTCGGACGTGGCGTAAACAATATTATTGGAATAACGCCCGGCCTTCGTGGGAACCATCTTGTTTATAAAAATAGCCGTAGCGTCGTTATCGCGCTTACGGCTGGACATCAAAGCGATATCGGCTGATAATATTCGAATCTCGCCGTACGCTTTAGGCGTAATCTTTACGTGAGACGAATTGCCAAGCTTTGACGCAAGATTATCGGGGAGCATCGGATACTTAATATGCCTGTTCTTTGAAACTACGTCGAAATCGAAGAATGAATCTTCCGACGCTCCGAACCACAAGGCTCCCATTTCCATGCTCCAACGTATTTCGCTGAAGTCGCTTTCCGCCATTGCGTCGGCAACTTGCTCCACGCTGAGCAGATTCTCTCTTATCGCGAGCTCGTATGGCAGTCCACACACAAAGCTGTGCTTCGTATCGTCCATCATCAGATTAAATGTGCTTACACATTTATCATAAGCCCACGAATCCGAAAAGTATGCGCTGCTCAGGTACAGAGTTTTGTTTGGTTCTGATTTAATTGCGGCAATGCGTTCTTCCTTTGAGAGTTCGTCGAATTCCGGCATACGGTTGTTTGTAAGAAACTTGCTCAAAATTGTATCAACGGTATCCTTTGCGACGAGCCTGAACTCATCTATCAACAATATATTCGCCCGATTGCCTCTTGCAGAGTCTCCCGCCGTGACAACCTTTATAAAGGAACCGTTCTTAAAAACGATCTGAGCTTTGGTCCCGTTCATCTGGGATTCTTTTTCGTCTATTTCAAAAGCGAGCGCCGGCGACTTCGGTTTTAGTTCAAGCATTATCTTGTCAAGAATATTAGCCGCTTGTCCTCTCGTCCCGGACGCTATACAAATCTTACTACCGGGATATAGGATCGCTCGCGTAACACAAAATATCGCAGAAAGATAGGACTTTCCAAGCACTATGTTATCCAGCCGGCTTTTTATCCGGCTGTTCTTACGGTTTCCCGTAAGGTCAGCATACATCTTCTCCCCCCGCTCGGTAGGGAGGCGGACACTCTTGGCGACGTTATTGCTCCTCTTTCGCTCAGTCGCTATGCGTTACGATGCCGGAGAGTCTTCCGGTTATCTCGGCGTTGGCATATCTTCCGACTTAGCGTTCACCGATTTTGCCCGCTTTATTATTCGGCGTATTACTACGCCGCGAGGCCATAGAAGTTTAAATTATTAACCTCTTGAAGCGATAAATACAAACGAAAAAGCCCAGTTCATCATCATCAATAGTAATTTCTGAAATATCTTGAGATCTATATTCAGGAAGTCCCTCGCGAATCTGTGTGGATTGGCACGGTAGTAACCCGCCCACATCTCAACAGCTTTCAGGGTGTCTTTCCTGACGTTAACTTCGCTGATCATTAGGCACTCTCACCATCCTCTTCGGACGAAAGAACATCGGAGACGAACGTCTCATCGTCCTCGTCCATGAACTCAGGATGGTCTACCCGCAACCTTGCAATCTCGTCCTCATAGAGCTTAGAATATAAATTCTTTTTGCCCATCATCTTTGCAAGATGACCATACAACCATACGGTGATATATTTTCTTATTCCATCAACGTCTTTGAACTCTTCTTCGGGCTCAGCTATAGGTCTGTGCTTTTCGCACCATCCAATCCCGACGCCAAAAGGAACGTCATTCAAAGATGAACTGTCGTCCTTTTTCTGCGCGGGCCTTAGCTGAGCGCTTCCAAGCAGATTGTTCAAAGCATTTACGTTCTTGTCTATCGATTTGCCCGCCGCTCTGTCTCTGTTTATATCTATCTCCAGATTACATATCTGTCTGATGAGAGCTTCTGTACCAACGTCCAGATCCTTGCCGTTATTGGGATAACGGGACATCCATACCGTTCTTCTCTGTTCAAGCTCTTCGTACATATCCGCCGTATATCCCGGGCCCCAGAACGACACTACCTCTTCCGGTATGTTTTCTAAGGCCTCCTGCTCGCGTTCGTCATCAGAAGAGATTATCTGCGTATCTGTCACAGGCCACAACGCGCCCTCTTCCGACAGAGTGTCGTCGTACGTCTTTCTGTTATACGCCACTTTGTTGACCTTGGTCATATAAGCGGCCATCATTGATCTTCCGGCGCTCACAGTCTGAGCGGCGTTGTATATGTCATCGTTGTAATATATATCAAGCTTCCGGCAAACCTGCCTGATTGCGAGTTTAGTATCCCCGCATTGCTTAAAGTACATATTGTACAGATTGCCGAGACACTCCTTACATATGTTCAGAGTACCAGTGCCGTTATACATCGGACTATGATAAACAGGGAAGTTAGTCTGTCTTTTGGGATAAACCTTTCCGCAGACAGGACAGGTGACGCTCTCCGACGTAGATATACTAATCGCCATAATCGTCTATCTCCCCGTCGTCTTCGTCAGCCGCCTTAAGAAGATCCTCCGCCGTAGTTGCATTAATAAATCTCTGCATCTCGGTATGCGACTGAACAGCCTTCTGCATCTTCTCACAAGGGGAAAAACGGATGGTATAAGTTTCGGGAATAAACTTCACTTCCCCCGCGTTCACACTATAGGTGTGTCTCGCTTTTATCTTATGCACGGCAAACTTACCTATGTCCGGGACGTATACGGTATCGCCGCGTTTTACACTATCTGCTATAACCGCCCCGATTGCGCGACACATCACACGAAGATCGTCGTATGAATACGGAACCACTTTGCCCTTCTGAACAACACGAAAGTCATGAGCATCCCCGTTGTCGCTCGTGATATGCAGAGTGGTCTTCTGTTTCGGCAGCTCCTTGCCTATTCCATTGTCACGCAACACGTCCACGATCTTATTTAAAAAATCCGCTTTATGAAGCATTGTAACCTTTCCTTCCTTAATCCTTACAAATCCGTCAGATTCTTCTTGCCTTTTATGACGATCTCGCCGTCCTTAAAGTAGTCCGCAATCTGATCCTCAGCGTCAAGATCCGTGTAGAGCCTGACCATATCGCTGCTCTCCCACGCGACTATCGTCTGAATGACGCTGTCCGGTATACCCGCTCTCGCGAGGCAGGTCGTAAAATAGTGTCTGAATGAGTGAATATAGGCAGGCTTGCCGGTGATTCTCGAAAAAGTTACCGCCCAGCTGTTCGCCGTAGAAATCTCTATATGTTTTGTGGGATCATCTTTTTTCGGGAACAACCACTGGCTCTCTATTCCGCAATCCTCGCGTTCCTTGAGCCACAAGTCAAGCCAGGGCTTAAACTTCTTCGCAAGCGTGTAGCAGGGGATATACTTTCCTCCACCTCTGCCCTTGGTCTTGATGGGGTGTGATTTATATAAAGCCCCGTCGCACACGAGGCGGCTATCATTAAAGTCACTTACCAAAAACCTGCACAGCTCTGATTTGCGCCGTCCGCTATACATAGCCAGCGCCACAAAGCAAGCCTTTTCGTAAGACCTGTGCTTTGCGAGATTGGCTAATAAATCGTCTAATTCTTCATCAGACCACACCGTTTTCTCTTTAACCGGATGCGTCGGCGGGCTCTCAATTGTATTTATTATATTCCTGAAATTAGGATACTCATCGTCAAGAACCCTCATGACAAAATTTGCCATAGAGGACAGCGAAGCCTTGAAGCGTCTTATTCTTGTGGGCGAAAGTTCCCGATCTACGACGAGCCACTGCTGCAGGGCGAGGACATCGCGCTTAGACCACTTGATAAAATACTTATTGTCTATATTCTGCATAGCCCAGACAAAGGCCATATTTATGTCGGATATATAACCGGCTATCGTCATTTCGCTCCGCTCCGCAGCTCTCAGGTATGAGACAAAATCATCAAGTAGCCTTTTATTTTCCTTGTTGACCTTCTTGAGTAACTGAGGCGTTACATATACGTTCTCGTTATTAAATGGCGCCACGACGCTCACCTCTCTTTCTGAATAATATTTAAGCCCCGCCGGTCAGGGCGGGGCTTGTAGCGGGGAGTTCTCCCCGTCTGCGGTGTATACTCATAAGTATCTTAACCGACATTAAAGCAAAAGCACACACAAATCCGTCTCGCGTGTATGCGTTTTTTTGCACGGCCTTCCTTTTAAGGAAATTGCATTAAAAATGCCGTAACGAATAGGGTTTCGGAGACGCTTTAACACCCGCAAAGTGTCAATCGTCGAGCAGCGGCACGTCATAATGACATACTATTCCGTGCTTATCACATACACATACGAGCTGTTCCGGACGCCCAAGTAATCTCTTGGAAATGCAGAAGTTGTCTACCCCCACAAAGCTCCCTGCTCTGATCGTCTTTATCCCCTGAACAGCTCCCACCGCGTTGCGATGTTTGTGCCCAAGCAGCACCCCGTACAAGGGAACACCCGCCATTGTCTGTAATCGCAGTATGTTCGTCTCGGAATCATCGAAATCTCCATGAACCCCGCAGTAAGTTTTGCCGCGCACATCAAGAAGGTACATAGTAGAATCAATTTTTTCGCACCCGTCTATGTCGATATTCGGAAACTGAGCGAGTCTCGCCTTCAGATACCAGGGCACGATATCGTCAAGCCTTTCGTCTATGGGAGACTCTTCCTTGCTGGACAGCCTGGAGTGATTTCCGGCCACGCTGACATACGTTACTTTGGCGAAGCGATTGCCGAGGGCGGCAAGAAAGTCAGAGATAAGCTCGGAAGCGCCCATAACCTGTTTTACAGCATTCTCTTTATTCGCAAGCTGCAGCGTCTTGTGGATATTGCCGGATATAGTGTCTCCGTTATTGTATACATAGCAATTCTCGCTGCCGTGAGTTTCGGAGATTTTTACTATCGCGTCAAGATACGTATTCAGCATTTCCTTACAAATATCCGGATTGTAAGTACTCCACGCGTTATGCACATCGATACCGTAATGCATGTCGTTGAGGCTGACAAGCAGATCGTTATCTTCGTCTCCGTACGGATACGGGTCGTATTCGAGAAGAGGCAGATCTCCGGATTGTATCACACGCTCAATTATCTCATTAACTTCTTCCTGACGGGCTCTGTCTCTGATCTTGGTATTAAGCGCCGCGCGTTCGTCGAATAGTTTCTGACGCTCTTTCTTGAAGTCGTAAATTTTACTGTCGATACCGTCGTCGTTTTCAGCTCCGGCGCTGAGAGCGTCTTCCTCCAGAAGTTCCAGAGTCCGGCGACTGCCGTATATCATACGGCGGGCGACGTCTTCGGCATATCTTCTTCCATATAAGATCTCGCTGAGGTCTGAATACGTAAAATCATTAAGAGTCTTGTCTACAAGCTTTCCGTAAATCAGACGCTTATGAAAGTCAAGTTCTGACTCGTTAGGTTCCTTTACGAGAAGAGTCATAGATAACCCTCCCTTCAGCCTCATTCCTGATCTCCTTCAGATAATCCATAATGTGAGGCATTTCCTCTACGCAATAGTGATGCCTCTTGGACTTATGTTTGACCAGTCTGATAATAATCGCGTTCGGAAAGCGCTTAACGATCGCTTCCTTCTCTTCCTTGGTAACGTCTACCAATACATTCCATCCCTTCGTTCATTTATTTTTTTATATATGGCGTGCCCGAACGGCACACTTATGGCGGACCTTCGTCAACCTGATTTTCAGAACAACTCCCACCAGTAATCAAATACCCTTCTGTCCTGATTTCCCCGCATCAGTCTGTTCAGCTTGCGAACTTTGCGATGGGAAAGCCTCTTGAGATATTTTGGGAGTTTAGATTTATGAGACGGGGAATATCTGATATATCGTTTCTTCTGTTCGTCATACCAGACGCCGGTGCTTATATGGCGTTTTGTCTTGTCGTACAGTTTCTTTAAACGACGCTCATCTTCGACGCTTCTCTCATGGCTCATTGATCTCACACCGCCCTCAAACAAGACATTAAGTTTCAAAAACAGGACATTGTGTCTCAAAACAGGACATTCCCTATCCATAACAAGCGTAAGTTCACATATGTCTACACGCCTATCTATTGCGCCTGTTCGGAGACATAGTTTTTGTCATCACTTTGAAAAAATGTATGAACGGACTGTTCTCTCGCCGCGGCGCGCATGCGCCTGTTGGATTCTACCTGTTGTATTGCGTGTATCTTTTTAGCGCACTCAGGACAATACTTAGCGGGCCTTCCTACGTTAGACTTATTAGCTTTGACATACTTTCCGCATGAAGTGCACCTATAGAACGATCCGCCCTTATAAGCTTCGTACTGCCAGCCGAGATTCCGAAAGTCGTCTATCTTGAGTATCACATCTCCGTCCTCGTGCACGAACAATACCTGGCAGCTGAGATTGTCGATAGATTTCGGCAGGGCTATAAGCCCGTCTTTATATAAACTGTGATACATCATATCCTGACGCTCCACGGTCATGTTTATATTGGCCAGTTTCATTATGTGCTTGGCTTCTTCCTTGACCCAATAATTACTCTCGCTGTTGATGAGCGTATGATATTTTGCAAGACACAGTAACGTAAAAGCGAAACGTTTCTCCGCGGACGTCTTTATGGAGTCTATAATATCCATCTCAGGCTGCGTTACGCCCACGTATGGAATGTCTATCAAAGGATATCTCGTTGCCTTGGATACCGCTCTGTCAAGCGTATCGTCCCATTTGGGCACAGAAGCACGAGGATCGCATGACAATAGGTAAGCGGCGAGCTTTTCTCTCGCTTCTCGTTTGCTGATTTTCTCGACGTCGATATAATATTTCGCCACACGGGTCAAAGTCTCGAAAGGGAACGCACCCAATGAGTGTTCTTTTATTGACTGCTCGGCCTTCTCTCTCTCGTTCAATACGATCTCATTCATTCTTGTCAACCCTCTTTTCAACGACTCTGAAACGACGACCCGCGTATCTGATATCTCCGTCCGGATCGAGAATGGGTATAGACATCATATAATCGTTATTGCGCCATAAATTGTCTATTATAACGTCACCGCACATATCCCACACAAAACGCTTGGAGCCATTGCCTGCGTAACAGGCGTCAAGCAGAATATCCGTAAGCTCATATTCATTCGAACAAAGAGACAAACATCTGCGGCGAAACTCATCTCTTAAAACATTTCTGTCTGCCGATCTTGCCTTGCCGTCTAACTGTTTGTCCGATGCGTATATGCTGTAATCGGCAAGCAGTTGATTATACTCCTTATATATCTGCAATATTGAGTAATATAGCGAGTCAGGATATTCGATTCCGAACTTCAGCATGGTATAATCAAAGTCCGCAGCCTCTCTGCTTCTTTTTAAGAAGCCGTCGAATTCTTCCTCAAAACGCCAGCAGATCCTGTTCATCAGGCAGGTCGTCGTATCCACGGGCATACGCTCGCCGTATTTTACAAGCCTGCTCTCCATTTCGGGAGTAGCCTTCCCGTCCGGCAGACAGGAGAGCTCAGATATCGTATAGCCAAAGTATCGTTTTGATGCGCGCTCGCAATCGCCGACATACTTCTTGCGATCCCGCATGAGCGCGGGATAAATATACATCATGAAGTAGGGCTTGCGACTCGCGCAGACCCTGCCGTACAATTCCCTCTGACTTGCGTCCTCTATTTTACGGACAGCGCCAAGACTATACCAGGACGGCGGCATATCCTTCGCTATAATCCCCTTCGTCTTGTCTCCTTGCTACCCTCGGTTTCCCGATATTTATTAGGGGAGTAGATCATATCATCACCCATTGTTCAATGGGGCACGGCACTTCCCATTGCGGACTTTCACCGCAACAGTACGAGCATAGCTCTGATCGTTACACCTTCCCGCATCAGCGGGCTTGGCACGGGATTGTCATATGATTACGCCTATTCGATATCACTTAGATATTCCCCGTTAGCGGCTTTCGCCACACCCTGTATTTACAGGTTCACCGTGTTTGTCATCTGTCGTTACCGGCAGAGGCGACAATGTTGTTTATCGCATTCTGTTGGGCATTCTGCCCGGATTGTATTCTGTAAGACAGAACTTTGTACTCTTCGGAGTCCTGCGAGAATCCGGAACGAACACTGTACATAGACGTGACGTAGTTCGTAATCTTTCCGATCTCGCTGCCAAAGCTGTTTATGTTCGACTGGATCAGTGCTTCTTCGTCAGGAATAACTTTTTCTGCGCGTCGCTGAGCGCACATCAGAGCGGGCAACGGTTTCTGCCTTCGTAACATAACGGGGTTGTCGGTCAACATGATGATATCCCCGTCAAACCTTGATACTTTATGTCGCCATAAAGAGTAGACTATCTCTTCACCCCCGAAGGGTGTCGGGCGCTTCCGATAATCGAATTTCACGTTATCGTACAGACTTCATAATCTCAGAGAGATCGTATGTCTTAGTCGTTACACCTTCGTATTCGTCGCCGAATACGCTTGGCACGGTGTTGTCTGAACCTCTCAGAGTTTCACCGTTAGCGGCTTTCGCCACACCTTACATTTGTAAGTTCACCCGATGTAAATATATCGTTTCCGATATAAAGGACTATGTTGTTAATCCATCCCGTTGCAAGCCATCGGTATAGTATCCCACGCGTTTATTATCGTGCACGCGTCCGCATACTTAAACCATTGCTTGACCTTCTCTGACTTTGCGTTTCTGACACGCCTCATATTCTCCGCGCACGACATAGGCGACCGAAAACATAAAAGCTCTTCGGCGGGTTCGCTTGCCCAATAGCCGTTGTATATTTCTCCGGCTTTGAGCAGCCCCGTTACCGGCAACCCGAATATGTGCTGACACAGAGCGTACAGATCCCCGCCTACAATTGAGTAGTTTCCGTGAACCTTAATAGCCCCGGTCTTCGCGTCGTTGATCCGTTTGCGTATCGCGCTGAATATACTGGACTGGATATAAGGATCGTCGATAAGACGGTTGTCTACCATCAGAGCCTTCGCCAGATCGTTGTCGCTTTGCGGGGTATGCTCTTCGTCAAGTCCGACACCCCGAAGGAACAACACAGACTTTTTCCAGTCACCGCCAAGAACATCCTTAAATTCCTGTATGGTGGGCGCTATGAGCTCCTCAATATCCTCTCGCGCAAAATCGAACACCTGCAAATACTGGTAGTTCGTCCGGCGCTCATTTTCAAGTTTATCGGGGGCCGCCTTCGTGATCGCGAAAGTGTAGTGGTTCCGTTCGCAATTACTGAGATAATCGTCGAGAGACTTATAGGAGTCCCATAATTTAAGCATCGAGGTCGTTAACACAAGCTCTACGTTGCGTGTATCAACTTCATCGCCCCAGGCGTCCTTAACTATATACTTCCCGGCAACTTTCTCTGCGAAAGCCTGTAAGTCGAACTCGAACACAACGCCCTTCTCGAAGCTCAGCCTTGTGTTCATCGCGCAGGCGGTATACCCCAGACCAAGCTCTTTGCTCCAGCGCTCCGCGAGTTCCGGCGTCATCAGACCACACCCGTCAGAAGCATTGTTGAATATGTGCTCAGAGGGACGGTACGTAATTTCCGGCTCATCGCTGTTTTCGTCCGTGAGATATATAACCTCGTCGTCGAATTCCGTCTCGCAGTCACTGACTACCAATATGCCCTTCGGCATCGATACGGGCGCGGACGCACTGCACGCGAGAGCCTTATACGCCTCGAACTTAGCAGGCACCAAGGGAATGTTCGGATCTCGCCCGTTTTCTATCCTGCGTTTTATTTCCGGAGCAAGACGCTTGCTTACAAAGACTATAGTGCTGTTCTTGATGCCGCCATTGGTTCCGAGAAGTCGTTCATATTCTACGCCGTTGATCTTAAACCCTTTGCACGCATCGCGGTAATCCTTAATGCGGTCGATGATCAGCTCCATATAATCAGGCTTATACTGGAGGGCGTCGAGTTCGGAGTTGATCTCTCTGAACCTGTGTCTGTTAGCCACAGAGTTCTCTTCCTTGCGAAGAGCCTTAAGCTCTCTCTTCAGTTCAGCAACCTGATCATCGGAGTCGGGCATTCCGTTGAGTTCGTCGATCCATCTGAGTACCTGGCTGCTTGCGAGAGTCACTATCTCCTCGTTTCGTTTCGCTTCGCGAAGGGGGAGCGAGAGATCCCATTTTGCGCGTCTCAGACGTGATGACCGGATCTTGAGTATTTGTCTTTGATATGTTCTTTGCTTATGAATAAGACATCACCACATTATTACTGCCACGAGACGGGAGGGACGGTCACATACCGCCATATCCCAGAAGAAGAAGTCGTTCACCGCGTCAATGTTAGATACAAGTCGCTTAGCCGTCTCAAGACTTCCTCCCGGAGACACAAACGAACGATACTTGCAGTGCGCCATCTTCGCCTCACGCACAGACGCCGGCAAGTCTTCAAAATCATAATCCGAGAACACGTCCCCTTCGTTCAGCTCGCCCGTCTTCTGATAATTGTCCCACACTTCGTTATCGATCCATCCGGACGAATCGCCGCTCTTTTTTGCAAAATTTCTGAGAGCCGCTTCGTCAATGAGCTTGAATTCAACGTATTTAAGAAACTCTTCGGGGTCAAAGTCTTCCTCTCCGTCATCGTAATGGCCGCTGCACATCTCTTTCACAAGATCTTCTGAAAGTTCCTTGTGGCTCACTTTCTGTGCAATACCTTCGTAGTCCATATCTTCCACAAACGAATTGAGCCAGCTCTGTCCCGTGAGCAAGGTCACGGCCTGCATCACGTCCTTATGCACCGGACTGTTTGTTTTTTTGAAGAGGGGAGTGAGACGCCACTTGTTGTCTTTGTCCAAGTATTCCCTGTAGATATCGACATATACACTCATTCCGGAATCACCCGCCTTTTATTTCGTCAAACGTTTCGCTAAGTTCTCTCTTGCCAATGCCGCGGCTCTTTTTTTCTGTTCCGCGGACAGCACCCTTGGACGTCTGATCTTGATCCACTTCTTCGGTATCTCATACGATACCGCCGGAGGATCGTCGTTAAATGTTTCGACAAGCCTGACATCCTCCGGGCACTCCTTCGCCAACTTGCTGAGCCGCCTTTTGAGGTAGTCGTTGTACGTGAAGATGTATGCCGTCTTCTCGCCATCATTGAAGTTGAACACGGTCTCCCGTTCGGATAACGAAAGTTTGTTTTGCAAAGCGCAAACCCTCTTTCTTCTTAGAATTAAAAATCAGGGGCGATCGCCCCCGCAAGAATCGGGCGACTGAACCATAACACATCCTGGTAGAGTAACTTGTCGCCTAAACGGTATAATATCCAGTGCTACGGCAATAGCCGTGCAGCAGCCCTGTATATTCTTATGTCCGATGCGGGGCGTATGCTCCGCATCGGTTTAGAAAGGAATGACAATCATGAAAAACAGAAGGAGTTAAAACATGGTGTGCAATACAAGCGCCACGGCGTTTGATTAAGCGCCAAGGCGTATCGCAAGAAGAAACGTGGCCTTTGCTCCTGTCCTGCGATACGCCTGCGACCGTTCTCGTCACAGTGCACATCGACGGAAGTTTTGTCGCTGAGCGCGTAACACCCTCTTATTTACGGGGTCATCCTTTGTTCGAGCTCGGGTTCCTGATGTCCGACCTTGCGAATAGACGTCCTGTTCTCATCCCTGTCGTCCGTGAACTTCTCCGCGAGAGAGTGACAGTTCTCCAAGTTGCGCCTTCCGGCTTTTACGCAGGGTCGCCCTTTGCTGCACGTGGGGCTCCTCACCCACACCCGCATTTCTTCATCTAAGCAACTGCCGCCCGACGGCATATCCAAGACCCTACCTTGACGGTTCCGTTTACGGAACACAGGAATAAGAACGATCGCAAGTTTGTCACGGCTCATCGGAGCCCTGAGACTCGGAAATATATTCATCAAACTCTTCCAAGAATTTCAGCCTGTTGGCTTCGATGAGAGCCTCGACTTGGCCTTCGTCAAGTTCATCAAATCCGACCGGCAAAAAATACTCACAAAGCGTCTGCGAATTACAAAAACTGGAATATATACAATCGGAACATTTTCGACGCATTGCCGATCACGTTCCCGTTAAGAATAAAGAAGTCATTTTCTCATCACATCACTATCGACTTCTGTGCCGGACGCGCCCTCAGCGAGAAGAAAAGAAGAAAGACCCGCTGAGGAACACGCCGAAAATAAATATCAACGGAGTTACACAATAAGGAGGATAACATGCACAGAAGAAATCTTACAAGTTGTAACTTACAAATTGGTGTTGATACAGAGGAACAGTCCGCGCGGGACTTGCATCAATCACCGTATGCATAATAGCACAGCGCGTTATATTTGTCAACCCCAATTTGAAAGTTTTTTATTTTAATACCGTAAATACCCCGGGAACCCTATTGGTTACGCGGTTTGTCGAATAAAAAAAGTTCACAAAACGTCGAACTTAGCGCATTTTGTGAACTAATATTGTGTAATATTCGGCTCAGATTCCGTAGAATGTTTTGCGCCAGAGAAAGAATTCAGCGCGAAGTTTTGAGTCTCTGTAGAACCTCATATTGAGAGATTCGCGCTTCGTAGGCGCATAGCACGGATTCTTCACGATATAGGCTTCCTCTTTCTTACGGGCGTCCTCCTGAAAAGCGCGAAGGGCGGACGGCGAGTCTATCCAGTCTCCGTGATCCTCAGAGGCGGCGTATATGTCAAAGAAGAGTCCGGATTTAAGAATATTGTTGTACCTCATAACGTTGCGGAGTCCGGTTATTTTCTCGCGATAACTGTTTACGTTATTGAGGTATGATTTAAAGTTGCTGGCATTATGAACGTTCGTACTGTTACGCAGGAACAGATCCCCTCTGCATCTGTGTATTTTATGCGGCTTCTTGCCGGGCTTGGCAGGGTCGAGCATCGCATAAAAGCACTTGGCGCGGGCGCACATCGCAAACGCAGGAACCGCTTCGTTCGGGATGTTATAAGTAAGGTCGCCCACGGTCACAAGTTTGTTCTCAATATCCACGGTGTCACAATGTAGCCGGAGGGCAGCCTCTTTATCGACGCCCATGAACGCAAGCCAGAAACAAACGCGCACAGGAAGGTCTGTAGCGCAGTCCTCTACGGGCGAGAACAATTCGTCGAGACGTGTGGCAAGGTCAGCGGGGGAGCCGACCATAAGGCGCTGTGTGTTGTCATTCTCCGGGGCGTCGCAGAGCGAGAGCTTCAGGAGTTCCTTGTTGACGAACGGAATGTTATTGCTTACGCACCACTGTATATACGTCTTGATCCTGCTGATATATGAGCGCAGCGTACCGTCCGGAAGCGAGAGCGCGATAAGGAAGTTCAGAATGTCATCCTTGGAGATGGCGCTGAGGTCGTCTCCCTGTTCAACCTCGAGCCTATACAGCTTATGGAAGAGAGAGGAATACACGCTGCGTTTCGCGTCATCGCTGAGTTCGTCAAGGAACGCGCCTTTTTGTCTTTTATTATAAAGCTGACTTGTGCTTGTCATTGCAATATCTCCTGAATTTTTTTGGGGGAGGGGGAAGGGGGTGGGGGTTATAACGTCCTTAGTTATATATATAGCGACGTTATGTATTACGTTCATAACAGGCGTCGTTATGAATTTTGAGCAACAAGGGGGTAAATGGGTGCGTCGTTTGAATTTGAAGTTCTGAACGTTCAGTACTGAGGTACATAACCATTAACACACTGAATATTGACGTTATGTTCTGAGATTTAGTATCAAAAGCTAAATCTCAGAACTACATAACATATATGACGTCCTAAATAAGAATAGGGTTAGAAAGGTTAGAATGTTATGAAAGATTTGAATATAACAACAAGGTTATAACGTCAATATCAGAATATTAAATTGACGTCATGAATTTCTATGGACGTTCTAAATTACGTTATGAATTTTTTAGTTTATTACGTTTTTAATTTTTCCATAGGACGTCCTAAAATCTGAAAAGTAACGTCCTGAATTCTTAAATTGGACGTCCTAAATTCAGAACGTTACTTGTCAGAAATTCATAACCAATTTATATATAATATAATATATAAAAAGATTCATAACCAAAGAATATAACGTTCAGAACGTATCATCCCGAAAGTCCCGCTCGCTGATCTGATTCCTCGCAGACTTCGCCAAGAAGATTGGCATAGCAGTCGTCCGAGCCGAGGTTAAGGCCTTTATACGCTTCCGTTATCTCGTCATCAGTAATGCCGATGTAAGTCATGGTCTGCATTATGGAAGAGTGGTTCAGCATCTTCGAGAGGAGCATCAGCTTTCTGGGATCGTTCCGGGACATGAGCATCTGATGGTAACAGAACGTTTTTCTCAGAGAGTGAGTTCCGAGATGAGCGTCTATCCCGACCTGCCATTCCCACTTGTGAATGATGTTGTAGATCGATCCATTTGCCATGGGTTCGTTCTTGCAGTTCCGGGCAACTCCTCTGAACATGTAATCATCCAGTCTGACGTTCGGGGTGTTGGCGAGATAGAGTCTCACAGCTTCCTTAACGGCAGAGTTGATCGTTATGTAACGATTGGTCTTGCGCTTCTTTGTGTTCCTCGTCTTGATCTCCCATACCGGAAACTTCTCTTTGAACCGAAGCTTATCATCAATGAGATCGCAGAACCGTAACATCCTTAAATCGCTGACGCGTAATCCGAAGTTGATCCCGACAATGAAAAGCATGTTGTCCCTGTACCTTTTTTTACTGAGCAGGTACTCCTTGATCCGGTATATGTCATTGACATTTTTTATCGGATCAGAGGCGTGATCTTCTATAGTCTCACTCGCTGCTATTTTTTCGGAAGGTCGCTCTATCAGACCGTAGACGGAGTCGCCCGCGGTCTTCGGCTGACCGATTATAACACAGTCGTTGAATTTTTTGGATTTTTCCTGAATTTCTGAAAAATTTTTCTGAGGCTCAGAAACAGAAATATTGTCTACAAAACTCGAAATCTGCACTACCTGTGACATTACAAACACTCCATTCTCTATATATTTTGTACTATTATAATATCACAAATAGTTTGAAAAGTCAAGTCAAAGTTTGAAAAGTTGCAACATAAATATAACTAATTATTAAACATATGTCTACGAAAATGAGAAGATCTGATCTCCATTGTTGAAGCGTTCAGACCGTGAAATCTCAATATAATATCCCGGCGCATGCGATGAAAAACCATCGCTGCTACCGGGACAGAGAGGTCAAATATTTTGTTGAATATGTATAGAAAACAGTTATTTATCGGGAGATTAATTGGTGGATGTGAATAAAAAAGTGTGTGGGAGAGAGGGTAACTCCACCCCCAGAATTAGGAGTTTTTGTGCAATTTAACCAAAAATACCCCCGTATTATTCTTAGTTTTGTGCATAGTGATGGGTGATGTTTTGTAGATACATAATTCACAAACTGTTTACACAAATAACAAATTGTTGTAACATTTCTGTTGTATCTTATAATCCTAATTTTGCATTTTGTCGCTTGGTCTATTGCACCGCTTGCCCTCGTAAGTTGCACCGCTGATTTTAGCACCGCCGGACACAAAGCACCGCATCCGGCAAGCAAGCACCGCAACGCCTGAACGACACAAAGCACCGCAAAATTAAAACTATTACACAAAGGGGTTAAAAAGATGAATTCACAACAACAAAGGGATATTGCAAGGTTGAACGGCAATATCGAAAAAGTATCTACTATGTTGTCACGGTGGATGCCTAAAGAGGAAGTAACGGCGGATATCAATCAGATGATTGAAAATGATGTGCATTATTATCTAACTAAACACCGTTTAATAGTTGGCGTCAAAGCGGTAAATAAATACCCGTCGCTATGTTCCGAGGTTGACAAAGTAACACTTGCTTACAGGATTGCCAAGAAAGCAATTAATAGGGTAATGTGTTACACGGTGGAAAGAGAACGCTTACAAGTATCGGATAATGCTTTTGACTTGTTAGAAGGTTCCATTAATGAATTAGCCTATTATCATAGTTGTATTGTAAAAGCTTTTAAACGCGACGGCATTACAAGGGTGAATAATTTTACCGCTAATATCGGAGTTGATGTTCTGTTTTCCGTCTATAATGCAATGATGACCGAGGATGTAAATACTGTATCATATTTATTCAACGCTGCCTATGTATGTATATCCCATATATGCCCTCAAGTTGAGAGTTTATCACAAGCGTTAATCAATGCCGATGATAAAGGCGTTCCGGGCTATGAATTAAGTTGTATGTCATACATCAATGATATTGATGTCTTGTATATGCTTGTGGATAGGATAGGCTTTAGCAATGGGTATGAAATGTTTAGATTTTATCAAAGCAAGACAACAGTTTTACAAAGGCAAGCGTTATACAGTTTGATTAATCATCAATCTTTACCGGATTGGAAAAGACACCACAAAGCCCGCCGTTCCATTGAGTGCAAGAACGCTAAAAAAGTCTTAAAGACTATTTGCAAAATGCACAAACTGAATAAACTGTTATAAGCCTGATCGAAACAAAGCACCGCCGGACACCGCTGCACCGTTCCGGCGGTGTCTTTTTTTTTGTAACACCGCCGGACACAAAGCACCGCATCCGGC
>JAEEGL013456817.1_pt1 | contig 18942 bp, 8 predicted proteins | sample 9134231 | NCBI WGS metagenome assembly JAEEGL01 (sample SAMN16246548, study PRJNA631951) | gut metagenome | biome: gut microbiome; feature: rumen; material: fiber-attached | host: Bos | place: Iran: Karaj | collected 2018-10 | reverse complement strand
TCGCCCACGACAAAAATCTTGTCGAAAACGGCACTGAAAATATCCCATTGCAATTGGTTTGTGTCCTGAAATTCGTCAATGATGGCGTATGTGTATTGTGCGCGGAGCCTGCTCTTAAGCAAGGAATCGCCCTTGCTCGTGTCAAGTGCTGCACGGTGCACCGAGAGTATCATGTCGTTAAACGACTGGCATTTCTTTTCGGTCTTGTACTTTTGCCATTCGTCGAAAACGGTGGCTGCTTGCGGAATCAAGAAATTGTTCAGCAAAACGCTGTTGATGGAAGGGAGCAATTCTTTTAACGATTTGAATGTCAAAAAAGCTTCGTAAGCGTCGGACGGCCACGTTGTCCGAACGAAATCGCTGTCCCTGAACGAAACGCCAGAAAAAAGCGTCTTGTCTTTTTCCCAAAGCTTAAGCGCACTTAAAAAATCGCTAATGCAATTTTTAGAAGTCTTGCCAAATTTTTCAGACGGGTGCTTTTCGAGTGTCGAAAATGCGTCGCCAAAAACAGGGATGCTGAGAATGTCGTCAAATGTTTTTGCAACGGCGATGGTGCGGATGTCATCATCGCTTAAAGCGGTATCGCCAAAAGTGATTTGCTCTGGTTTGTCGAGAGGAAGAATTTCGCGGTCGCCTTCGCTGCCGCGATAGACGTTGACGATATTTTCGAGACCCGTTGCAACTTTGTTTGCGATGGACTGTGCCGAATCGGTCTTGAGCAAAAACTGGAAGTCGCTATTGTCGCTCCACTTGTCGCGAATGAACTGTTCGACAAGATCGTGAACTTCGCTATCGTCAATCATCGACATGTCAAATGGTCTGCCTGCATCGTAGGCGTATTCCTTGAGCGCTTTTTGGCAGAACGAATGGATTGTGAAAATGGCGGCGTTGTCTACATCTTGGTAAGCCTTGGAAAACAGCGCAAGCGTAGCGTCGTTGAGTTCTTTTTCGGTTTCGTTTGTCTTGTCGAGCTTGCGGCTTACAAGGACTTCGTCGATTTTTTTGCGGATGCGGTCTTTGAGCTCGCCGGCCGCCTTCTCGGTGTACGTGACGATGAGGATTTTTTTGAGCGGTGTGCCAAGGCTGATGAGCTTTGCGACCATCAACTGGATAGTGTACGTTTTGCCAGTGCCTGCGGAGGCTTCAATGAAAAGGCTTTTGGAAGGGTCGAATTTTTGGAGACTGAAATTTTCCATGGTTATGCCTTCCTTTTCTTTGCGTTTTCGGTGACTGTAATTTGCATGAGGCTGCGCATTTTCTTTATCGCATCGTTCCACTGGTTTGTAAAGTTGTTGGCTTCAAAACCGACATCGGTGATGGGGTCGAAAAGCGATTTCTTGTCGAAATATTTCCAGCAGTCTAAAAGCTTGTCCTTGAACGCACGGATATTTGTAATGCCTTGCGTGTCGAGCAAGCTGGCGGGAACGGCCTTGGAATAGGGACGCTCTGTTTCGTTACCGAATGCTGCGGTATAGATTTCTTGCAAAGTCTCGGTTGCCTTTTGCGGTGTCATGGAGACTGTCGCTGTTGTCGGTTCTGCGGTAGAGTCGGTGTTGTAAATGGAAACTTTTACAGTTTGTTCTGCATTGGCATCAATAGAGCCTGCTCTTTGTGCAATGACGGCTAGCGCCTTGACGTAAGGAGATAAGAACTTATCCAGAGTCGTCTTGCTGTAAGACGAAGAAACAGAAATCATCTCGGAAATCTTGTCGAGATTTTCGCTATTGCACCAGTCGAGCGTTCCCGAAAGTGTCCACTTGCTATCGGCGCTGCGGTCGATTTGAATGTCCTGGATTTTTGCTTGATAGCTCCAGGATTCCTTGATTTGCGAAACGAGATTTTCTCCCATTTTTGCAAGGATCAAGTTCTTTTGCGATTCCATTTCGGCGAGAAGCTTTTCGCCGAAGATGCCGTCGGGCATGTTGCCCTTGAGCGCGGATTCCTTCTTGAATTTTTCAAGCTCTTCGGACTTGTGCGAAAGTTCTGCGGCAACCATCATCTTGAGAAGTTCGCTCTTTTGCAGAGGCTCGAAATGAATCGGCTCGAACAGTTCCTTTTCCGGATCGTCAGATTCGGAGGCGGCGAGCATCTGGCTGATGCGGAATTCGAACGGGTCTTTCAAGAAATCGCTGAGCATGTAAAGCGGGACGCGTTCGGGCAATTTGACAACGACGTTTTCGTCGGCGGTTTGCATCGCGCCAGTTGCAGGGTTCACGTGCGCAAATCCGTCCTGCATCATGTTCAAGAATGCGCGCTTGTTGCGGAGGCTCTTTTGCGTGAAAAGTTCCGTAAAGTCACGAGTCTCATCGAGCGAAATCTTTTTTTCGGGCCACGCTTCGGAAAGCCCGATTTTTTCGGCGGGCGCGATGTTCTGATCGCAATTAATGGCATTGACCAAAAACTTGCGGATGTCATTCACGACGGAGGTCGGGTAAAGTTCAGCGTCCTTGCGGATGTCCTGATTCACGTAGCTCACGTGGAAACTTTCGCTTGTGCTCATGAGCTGGCAGAGGAACGCGTAACGGCGCTTGGCGATAGGCGAATCGTCGCCCGGCCACGGGCGGCAAGACTTGCGGAGGTCTAGCGTGTTGTGCTGTTTTGCGCCTGGGAAGTTCATGGAATCGCCGCCGATAAAGAACAAGTGCTTTACAGGGATAATGCGGTTCGGGATGAAGTTCATGAACGTGATGCCGTTGACGAAAAGCGTTCCGCAACTGTAAGCGGATGACTGTGCGGCGGTGAGAAGCGTCTGCTTGACGACCTTCCACGAGATGCTTTCAAGCCCCGCGTCCATCTGGTTGCGGAGACCTTCGATGGCCTGCATCACGTTGTTGACGATAATCGTTTCGCTGGCGAAACCGTCGGGCGCGCCGGACATCGTGATCCATTCGCTGATGAAATCACTGAGCTTGTCGAGGTCTGCGACTTGCCCGGCCTTTCCGAAATCCATCCACTTCTTGAGTGATTCGATACATTCCACGAACTTGCAAAGCGAGCGGCTGTCGCTTGTCGCCATGTCGGCATACGGCATGAGCGTTTCGCTAGAATCCCCGTGTGAAAATACAACGGGATTCTTCGTCATTTTGGCGAGGAGTAAACGGCGAACGCCGCCGAGCCAGTCCTCTTTTTTATGCTCGCGGTCGCGATAGACGTTTGTCTCTTCAATCCAGCTTTCCCAATTGTTTACATCGTCTTCGCTGATGTGGCGCGTCTGCTGCACGACCGGATTGCGCAAAAGCGCAAAGAATGTCGGGCGTGTAATGGTTCCCTGTTCCAAAATCGAGAACAAGTTGTCCAGTACGTTTTCGGTCTGTGAACTTCTGGCGGGTGAATCGACAATGGCGAACGGGATGTGCAAAAATCCGTCCCTGTCGTTTTCGCTAGCGTACTTTTTCTTTTCGGGAGTCTGGTCGAAAATCGTCTTGATGGCGGTGCGGTAATCGTCCAGTGCGGGCGATACGACGAGAATGTCGCTCACGCGAGCGCCTTCTTGCATGAGCTTGCAGATGCTCGTGTGGAGCGCTTCGATTTCACGAATCTTGGTCGGCGCTGCGGTCACATCTAGGCTAAAGTCTTTCGCCTTGCAATCGCTTGCGGTAAAGTCTGGCAATGTGTTGATGCGGTTTGCAATCGCGTACTGCACCTTGTGCAAAAGCGTATCGTGCGGGAGTTCGCTTGCATCGCTAATCTCGTTGGCGGATGAGTCTCCGCGACCGCTCGTGCTGAAGTCGAAATCGTAATTGGCGGCCTGGCACCAGAGCTTGATGTTGTCGCGGCCGGAACGTCCCCAGTTGCAGAGCAGCGTGTTTTCGGATTCTGCTTCTGCGCTTGTGTATTCGGGGATGTCATCGACATCGTTGCTTTCGCCAGCATCCGAAATCCCAACGGACATTTTTTCGCGGACCTTGTCGATGTCCCCATTTTTGTCGCTCCACTGTCCACTGCGTGAAATCCAGTTTCGGTGAATCGTTGCGTTTTGCCTGTGAACGGTTGAAGTGTCTTCCCAGAATTCCATACAGGGATTCTGGATGTAGGCGTAAACGTCGTGCGTCTCGGCGTACTTCTGCAAAATCACGCGGTAAAACTGGCCCATGCCTCCGAGGCCAAAAATGAATAGCGGCGTGTTGCCTGTGTGTTCCGTGTGGAATTGAACATTGCCATTTTTGTCGTGGCATGCAATGTAGAGGTACGGGATCGTCATGTATTCCGTGCGTTCGATTCCCTTGCGCTTTGCTTCGTTCTCGAAGACTTCGGAAAGCAGCGAAGGCTTCCCTTCGTGCGCGTGGAAAATGGCGGAATACAGCTTGCGCTGCCAGGCTTCGCGTTTTGCGATGTCATGGTTTGATATTCCAAAAAAGTCGTCCAATTGCCCTTGCTTCCACTTGTCGAGAATGCCCGGCGCAGACTTCCCGTCGGTGCCGCGAATGAAATCGCTCGGCCTGCTTGTCTCGTATTCCAAGAACAGCGAAGCCATCTTGCTTGCAAAATCGAAAAGATGCGTCTCGTCGAGCGCTCCGTCGATCACCAGGTAACGCGTGACTTCATCGTCCATCAGCATGTAGTTCGGCGTACCGTTTGTCTCCTTGACGAGGTGCGCGAGAATCACGTTCCGAAGCATATCGGAATTCAGCTTTTGCTTGTGCGGGTCTTCGCCAATGAGAATTTCCATGAGGAAACGGTCAATCATCATCGAATTGAACCCGACGAGGGACTTTTTTTTCTGTACCCATTTTAGCCTGAACCATTGTTCCAGTTTCGGGTCCGGGAACAGGACTGCCGGGGCTTCAAACGGGTTTGTCCATGCTTTGGATACCGCCTCGATCAGTTTGTCGGCGAGGTTTTCTAGGTTCAGCGCAAATTTCAGGTAAAGCATGGCTACAATATATTAATCTGTGACACGAATCGCATGTTTTTGATGGATTCATTTTAATTTTGGGGATTTTTCATATATTTTGATGGAGGCGGGGCAAGCATGATAAAAAAAGATATAAACCAACAATCTTGGATCGAAAAAAGTAACGCAATTATTGAATCGATTGCGGATGAGTTTGATTGTGTTTGCTATGTGGACTTGTCTAAAAGTCCTGAAGAAGATGATGTTGAAATCTTTCATGCCAGTCAGTTTCTCGTGGCTCGAGTTCCTGCGCTTCGTGGAGAGCGCAATCTCCGTAAGCGTTTAAAACTCATTTGTGATAATTTCGTTTGCTCCGAAGATCGTGATGATTTTCGTGAACGAACTCGTCGCGAAGTGATTACGCAAAATCTTGAAAAAGCCACTCAATACATAGTCCCGTTTAGATGTGAACTGGATGGTGCCGAAGTTTATTTTCAGATGAACTTCTTCGCTGACCGCGACAAGTCCGGCAAGCTTAAGGGCTTTACTTTAAGACTGCGCAATGTGGACCGCGATATCCGTTCCAAGCAGCGTTACGAACTTGAACGCCACCTCAATGAAAATATCGTCATGAAGTTTGGCGAAAAGGTGGAATCCGTTTTTGTCTTCAATCCGACAAAGAACACGTTCAGGACTTTGTATTGCAAGGACGAACTCAAAGGTCTTTTTCCGGTCGAAGGTAAGCTCGATGGAATTGGTGGGCTTGTTGTCATGGACGTCATTCATCCCGCTGATCGTGAGATGATGATGAAAGACCTTGACATAAACAATGTCCTTGACCGCCTTTCTCGTGAGCATAGTTTCCGCTACCTGTTCCGTGATATTGCTCTTGGTTATGCTCGATGGTACGAAGCGCGCGTGATGCGCTTTGATATTGGTGACGATAATGAATTTTTGGTGGGCTTTGTCAACAAGAACGATGAAGTCATCAATAAAAAAATTAACGAAAAAGTCAGTGAAGAATTTGCAAATATTGACCTTATCAACCTGGAAGAGGATATCATACAGGTTATTCGCAGGTCAAAGTATTACAATGGCGTAAAAGAAAAGGATATTATTCCTTTTGAAGTCGGCTTCAAGAACGCGTCTGCATTTGTTCATGAGGAATTCAGGGAACAGTGGAATGAGTTTGGAAGTATTGAAAACTTGAAACGTATTTTTGCGACTACAGATAGCCGGGAAATTGTTTTCAAGCATTTGACGGGTGACGGCTCGTATTTTTGGTGCCGCAACGTGTTCCGTGTCCTGGATAGGATTGACGGTGTCCCGGTAACGCTTGTCATGACGGCCACGGTTGTGGATAGGGACCAGTCCGAAAAGCTCAATTTGAATGAAGTCCTGTCGCAGCAGAAAAAGGAACTTGAACGAAACCTTTCGATCATTGATGTCTTGGCGTCTGAATATTCGTCGGTTATGTATGTCAATCTTTTGACCGAGGAAATGATCCCGTATTCGATGAATGAAATTTCAAGACCTTATTACGAAATAATGAAGAAGAACGGCATTAAATATATTGATGCCTATTTGCGTTTTGTAAATGAACGGGTCTATGATGCGGATAAGGAGAAGATGCTTGAGGCTGGCAATGTCAGCAATATCAAGGCATTCCTGAAGAATAACAAAACATATGTGGTCCTGTTCCGTTCGGAATCGTTGGGACATATGCGCTACAGTGAAATGAAGTTTGTGAAGGTCGGCGCTGACAACGAGGAACCGAAAGCAATAATTGTGGCCTTTGCAAATCGCGATGATGAAGTGAGTGCCCGATTTGTCCATGACAAGATCATGGCCGAGTACGAGGCGATTCTCCTTTGTGATCTGTCGAATGATTCTGCGCGTGAAATTTTGCCGTCGAGGCATGTTGATTTTGGCAACGAGCAACAGCGCAATACATGCTCCTATCGCGCAAGCCGGATGGTACAAATTGTCGATAGCGAATACAAGGAAGAATGGATGCGCCTTGCAAGCCCACAGTATATCCAGCGGCTCCTTGCACATGACGATCGCCGAGAGCTGCTTTTTAAAGCATCGATTTTCAATAATCCGTGGGTGAGTTTTGTCATGCAGGTCGTGGAACGCCGCAATGGCGTTGCGACTCTCGTGATTATGACTTTTGCTGCGGTGGACAAGAAACGCGCCGAGAAAATCCAGCTGAACAAGAAAATTGCGGAACAGAAAGAGGAACTGGAGCGCAACATTTCCATCATCGAAGCGCTTTCCGCAGAATACACGTCAGTGTACTACATTGATCTTGATTCCGAACAGATAACGCCTTATTCCATGAACAAGGCGACTGCAAATTCGTTTGGTGAAACATTTAAGCAAAATGTCAAATATTCCTTGGCGTACTCCGTGTATGTCGATAAGTTTGTGAGCGGAATCTACAAGAACCGAATGCTCCAGGCGGGTTCCATTAAGAATATCCGGGAACAGCTTGCCAATCGCAAAAGCTTTAACACGATGTACGTGAACTTTCTCAATCGCTATTGCGAGATGAAGTTTGTGAAAGTCGGCGATTCCGATCACCCCCAATATGTAGCTCTCGGTTTTGCTGATAAGGATGATATTCTTCGCAAGGAAATCCAGCAGCAGTCTGTCATCCAGGGCCTTGCCGAGGACTTTGACTTGGTCTGTTATGTCGATACAGTTTCCATGCACGAAAATGTTTATCGTTGTACAGATGTTTTCCCGCGAATAATCAGGAATTGGCAGGAGATTCAGGGTTTCAATAAACGGTTGAATTTTATTAAGAATGAATTTGTTTGTGAAGACGATCGGGACCAGTTCTACGCATCGACTCGGCGTGAAATCATTCTTGAAAATTTGAAGAACAAGAATGCCTATTATGTGAATTTCAAGGCGAATGTCTTTGACCATGTTGAATACTGGCAAATAAAGTTTGTGCTGACGGCGACGAATCCTGTGCAGATTGTCGCTGGCTTCCATAGTGTTGACGAGGAAACCCGCAAGCAGAAAAAGGATAAGGAAGCTTTGGAACAGGCTCTTCGGATGGCAAATTCTGCAAGCCGCGCAAAGACTACATTCCTCAACAACATGAGCCATGATATCCGTACGCCGATGAATGCCATTATTGGTTTTACGGGTCTTGCGGCGGAGCATATTGACAATAAGGAACAGGTTGCAGATTATCTTGCGAAAATTGAGCAGTCTTCGGAGCATTTGCTGTCGCTTATCAATGATGTCCTGGATATGAGCCGCATTGAATCGGGCAAGATGAATATTATGGATCGTCCAGAACGCCTTGCGGATATAATCCATACGCTTAAGGGAATTGTTCTTTCGGATGTTCGCGCTCGGCAGCAACAGTTCTTTATTGAACTTGAAAACATTAGCAACGAGATGATCATGTGCGATAAGCTGCGCTTGAATCAGGTGTTGCTGAATGTTGTCTCGAATGCCATCAAGTATACGCCTCAAAAAGGTGTCATCTCAATGAATGTCAAGGAGGTTCCTGCTGAACCGGGTTATGGAATTTACGAGTTCCTTGTGAAGGATAATGGTATCGGCATGAGTGAAAATTTCCTGAAGCAGATTTTTGCGCCGTTTACCCGTGTGAATTCTTCGACGGTAAGCGGTATTCAGGGAACAGGCCTTGGCATGTCCATCACGAAAAATATTGTTGATATGATGGGCGGTACGATCCGCATTTTGAGCAAGGAAAATGTTGGCACCGAAGTCATTATGACTTTTAAATTTAAGCTTTGCGATGAACCCAATAGAATTGCTGCTTGCAAAAAGTTCAGGGGCTTGCATTGCCTGATCGTAAACGATCGGCCGAGTGTCTGTAGAACGGTTGATACCGCCGTGAAGCTTGAAGAGTTGCGGTATGACTTGTGCTCCTCTGAAGATGAGGCCCTGGCTTATATAGAAAAATCGAGAGCCTTGAACGATGAATACCGTCTGTTCCTGATTGAGTGGAATGTGCCGGGAATGAGGAGCGTTCAAATTGCGCGGAAGATTCGCAAGTTTGTGGATTATAGAAGCCCGATTGTCGTGCTTACTTCGTATGACTGGCTGGATATTGAAAAAGAAGCGCTTGAAGCGGGTGTGACATCTTTCTTTGCTAAGCCGTTGTTTCCGTCGGATTTGCAACAAATGCTTGAACGGTTCTGCGGAAATGTACCGGGGAATGTTGCTGAGTCGGAACAGTTGATTTCGCTGCCCAAATCGTTTGATTTTACTGGCCGCAAGGTGATGATTGTCGAGGATAATGTGCTCAATCGGGAAATTGCTACGGAAATCTTGGAAGACCGCGGCGTAGAAGTCACTGCGGTGGAACGTGGCGACTTGGCTGTTGAAAAATTGCGTTTCTCGACAAATAAGTATGACGCTGTCCTGATGGATATTCAGATGCCTGGTATTGACGGTTACGAGGCGACCCGCCAGATCCGCAAGCTGAAAAATAACGATGTCGCAAATGTGCCGATTATTGCGATGACGGCAAATGCGTTTGATGAGGATAAACGTGCCGCGATGGAGGCGGGCATGAACGACCATGTGGCAAAACCCGTGGATGTCAATGCCCTCTGCGCCACCCTCGCGAAATTCTTTAAATAAGCTTTTGAATGCCGTTGTCGAACTCGACCTTAAACCACTTTTCTTCGATGATTTCGTAATCAGAACCGCCATTAAAGACGTTCGCGTTTCCGTAGACTTCGTAGCCTTTGCGCATGGAAACAGGGCACACGAATTTTATGGATAGCTGCTTGCAGACTTCCTTGACGTCTTCTTCCGAGATGTTTTGACAGTCGGTGCTGTTGCAGAGCCTTGCGCTGATCTGCTTATTGAACTTGCTGAGCAAAAACGTGTAGCTCTTGAACGTGAATTCGGAGGATTCTTTTTCTTTGGCAAGGGCGTCCTCGCTACAGGAAATTGAACCTATGACGCTGTATTCGTAATCCATCGTCTATAAAGATAATAAAAAAGCCTGCTTTCGTTTTAGATCGGTTGGGGGTATGCGAATATTTTTACTTCTTGTCAAAAACAGACATTATCTATTTGTATATTTGCAATGAGGTAAAAAGATGGATATGACTTCCTTGATTGTTGCGACTGTTGCGATTGTTGCCTCTGCGCTTGGTGCACTGGTGGGGGCGCTTTTGATGCATAAAATGGATCGCTCGATGCATGATGATCGTGAGGCACTGTTCAATGCGGAACTTTCGGCCATGAAATCGCAATTTGAGGCGGTGTCGGCACGGCTCCTCAAGGAACGCAGTGAAGAATTTAAAGGCGAAAACCGTGAGCACATGGAAATGATCACGAAGCCTTTGTTCAAGGAACTCGACAACATGCGCGAAATGCTTGGACGCGCGAAAGAAGGCAATGACAAGAATATAGCGGAGCTGAATGGCGCTATCAAGACGATGGTGGAACAGTCAAAAAAACTCGGGCTTGATGCCGAAAACCTGGCCGATGCGCTCAAGAACCGTGGCAAGGTACAAGGCGACTGGGGCGAGGTGGTGCTCTCGAATATTTTAAGCGATAGCGGTCTGCGTGAAAATCAGGAATATTTTGTGCAAAAGAGCTACACTGACGAAAATGGGCGCGAGTTGCGTCCGGATGTGGTTGTGAAGTGCTCCGACGGTTCGAATGTCATAGTCGATTCGAAGGTCTCGCTGACAGCTTATTCGGAATACGTCTCGGCGGAAAATGACGAGGCTCGTGACGCGGCATGCAAGGAGAACTTGGCAAGCATCATGAAGCATGTCGATGAGCTTGCTGAAAAGAACTACCCGAAGGTCGTGCCGCATGCGGTACCGTATGTGCTCATGTTTGTGCCGAACGAAGGAAGCTATATTCTTGCGGTGAACAAGGACCCTGCCATTGCACAAAAGGCGTATCGCAAGGGCGTACTGATTATCAATCCGACAAATCTGATGCTTGCGCTGAACTTGATTTTGCTGACCTGGCAGAATACGCGCCAGGAAGAAAATTGCGTAAATATTATGAAGACAGCCGAAGGGCTTTACGAAAAGTTCTGCGGCTTTACGGACAACTTTGTAAAGGTTGGACGTCAGTTAAATACGGTGCAGACGGCTTATGCCGATGCGCTTGGGCAGCTGAAGGATGGCAAGGGCAATATTTTAAGCCGTTTTGAAACGATGAAGCAACTCGGGATCGCAAGCGCCAAGACAGTGAATGAAAAGTTGAAATAATATATTGGGCGATTTAAAAAAGTATCTTTGTCTTGAGTAGAGGCGTTTTTACATGAAATTTATCCATACCGCAGACTGGCATCTTGGCAATACGATGCATGACATTGACCGCACAGAAGAAACGGGCGCATTTTTTAATTGGCTGAAGTGTGAAATTGAATCTGCCGGTGCGCAGGCGCTTGTCATCGCGGGCGATATTTTTGATGTGGTAAATCCTTCGAACATTGCAAAGACGCAATATTACCGTTTTTTGGCATCGCTCTTGAATACTCGCTGTACCAATGTGATTGTCGTGGGCGGCAATCATGATTCCGGAACGCTTCTCGATGCGCCGGCGGGCATTCTTGATGCGCTGAACATAAAAGTTGTGGGTTCCATCAACAATCGCAAGGTTGAAGATCTGGTGATAGAACTCAAGGATGGCGACGGCGATATCATTGGCATTTGCTGTGCCGTGCCGTTCATGCGCAATCTGGAACTCGAACAATTCTATAAGGCGAGCAGGCCACACGAATCTGGCGAAAGCGCCGATGCTGTATCTGACGAGGATTTACTGAAGCGCCTTTATGCAGATGCGTACCGTTGTGCACTTGAACTGCGTGGCGATCGAAGCATCCCGATTATTGCAACGGGGCATTTGTATGCGTCGAAGCTTTCAGGTCGCGAAAACGATGGGCAAGAATCTGGTACGGGCGGCGATATTGTAGCTACTGCGGAACTTGCAAATGTTGAAAATGTAGCGCTTCCTGAAAATTCTGTTGACGATGGCGTTCGCGAAGTGATTGGAACGCTTGGCAATGTCGATGTTTCGACGTTCCCGGACGGACTCGATTATGTGGCGCTGGGGCATATCCATTATACGTCAATGGTCGCCAAGAATCCGAAAGTGCGCTATTCGGGTTCTCCGTTCGTGATGGGCTTTGATGAATCGTATTGCAAGCGCTATGTTCTTTGCGTTGAAGCCCAACCGAATGTACCCCCGGCTGTCGAAAAAGTTTTGGTGCCGCAGACGATGCGGTTTGAACAGTTCAAGGGAAGCGTAGAATCGCTCAAGCGCGACTTGCGCAATCTTGAAAAGGAACTGCTTCAAAATCCGGTGGAAACGTACGTTGACTTGCTTTTGACCTCTGGCGATTTTGTGAGCCTGAATGAAGCGCTCGAAGCCGAAGAATCCGGCAAGCATTTTGTGGTCAAGCGCCACCGCATTTCGCGTGATGTTTTGCGCAGCGCGAATGCGTTTGATGAATGTGTGGAATCGACAAAGCAATACACGAAAGAAGATTATTTCAGAATGCTAATCGCCTCGAATGCAGAAGAAAGTGACGATTCCGAAGTTGTGAAAAGCCAGTACGACAAGTTTATTGGTCTGTTTAACGAAGCTGTGGCGAAAGCGCATGAGAACGCATAAGAGGGACCGATGAAGATTAAGAAGATCGAGTTTTGCAATATCAATTCCCTTGCGGGCGAATGGACGATTGATTTTGAATCTCCTGATTTTGCAAATAGCGGCATGTTCTGCATTTCGGGCCCGACAGGTTCTGGAAAGACATCGATTCTTGATGCAATTTGCCTTGGACTTTACGGCAAGACGCCGCGCTTGGGCGCCATCGTTGGTGATTCCAACGAGGTGATGACCTATGGTTCCAAGAGCTGCTATGCAAAGGTGGTTTTTGAATGCGGTGGAAACATTTATTCGGCGTACTGGAGCCAGCACCGCTCTTCGAGAACGAACAAGTTACAGAAATATTCTTGGGTGCTCTCGAATGAAACGACGCACACCGTAGAAGCGTCTTTTTCAAAGCAGTCTGAAATTGAATCGACGATGACGCGCGTAATCGGGCTTGACTTTGGGCAGTTCACCAAGTCCATGATGCTTGCGCAGGGCGAATTCAACAAGTTCCTGAAATGCAATGAAAACGAACGCGCTGCCATTCTCGAAAAGCTGACGGGCGATAGCATCTACAGAAAAATTGCCGTCGCCGTTCACGATTTGTACGCAAACGCCAACAAGGCTGTCGAAGATGTTGAAAACAAGATGGGTGCGGTCGCCTTGCTGAGTGAAGAAGAACTTGCTGAACTGAATTCAAAAATTGAGACGGCCACGTCGCAAAAAGAATCGCTTGCTCTTGATGAAAAACGCTTTGGCGATATTTGCATTTGGTTCGAGAATCTGCACAACATTGAATCGCTTTTGCAAAAGGCAAAAAGCGGGCTAGAAATTGCCGAACGTGAAAAGGCGGAATTCGAGCCGAATCGCGAAAGGCTCGAACGTGCCATGTGCGCGCAAGAAGTCGAATCGTCGTATGCTGAATTCAATTCTGTGCGCGGAAATCTTGAACGCATGAAAACGCAACTCGGCGAATGCAATAGTAAACTCCCGGTTGCTGGAGCCAATCTCGAAAAAGCTTCGAAGGATAGCGGTGAAAAACAGGCTTCGTTCGAAAAGTGCAAAGCAGATTATTCTGAGAATGAATCCGTTTGGCAGCAGGTTTCTACGTTGGATGGCGATATTCGAAATGTCCGTGCGCAATTTAAGAATGCAGAGACGGATGCCACAAAGATTGAACAGGAAATTGTGGCGATTCAAACGAAAATCAAGGAGTACGGCGATAGAATTTCTGAAAATGAAACGGCGCTAAAGAGAGTCGAATCGTATATCGCAGAAAACGGCAAGGACGAAACGATTGATGGATTGCTTTCGCTCTTGAAATCGCAGGTTGCGGAATGGAAAGCCGAAAATTCGACGGTTGCCGAAGCTTTGCGAAAGCTTGAATCTCAAAAAAATGCATTGCAAGAGTTTGACGGTGCTTGCGAACAGCAAAAGCTGGAATTGGGTGTACTGCGGAATTACCTGACGGAGCACCAGATTGATGCGGATCTTGTGAACCTTTTGCCCGAATTGAACGGCTATGCCAACGATGTGGAACGTCACCACAATGAATCGTCGCGTTTGCAGGGCGAGATTGAATCTAGACAGGGCCAGAGGGGGAACCTCTCAAGCGAACGCGAAAAGGCGCAAGCGGATTTAGTGGCGCTCCTGAACGAGAAGGAATCTGTTATTCAGAGCGATATCCCGGTTGTCGTTGCGGAACTTCGCCGTACCCTGAAGCCGGGCGAGCCATGCCCTGTTTGCGGTTCGCGGGAACACCTGTCGTGCGAGGATTCGGCGGCGATTGAAAATGGCGCTGACCGCCTGAATGATTTTGCGGACAAGTTGCGTAAGATTAATAGTGAAATGGAAAAAATCCAGCGCTTGCTAGATGGCCTGGCTGCACGTGAGCAGAACCTCAATGATGCGCTTTGTGAGCTTGCCGAAAGACAGAAAGTCGAAAAGGCTGCGGAAGCGTCTGCGATTAAGCTTTTGGAATCTCGGCTTGAACCGTGGCGAATCTCGGTGAATCTCGAAAGTGCGAATCTCGAAAGCGCGACTCCTGAAAACATTCGCGGAATTTTGCAGAACTTGCAGACGCTTAAGACAACGTATCTGCAAAAAAAGGAAAGCGCGGATGACTTGCAGAACAAGGTCAACAATGATGTGGTTGATCGAGCAAAGCTTGCGGGCGAGTTGAGCATCGTCGAAGATGCGGTCAAGAAATCGCAGGACAAATCGCAAAGTCTTTCGCAGAAAATCGAAGCTTCGCTTTCGCCGTGGTTCCCGGATATCCACATGGAAGATGTGGATGATTCGCTTCTCGAACTTGAAAAGAAGAATACCTGGTGGAAAAAGGCGCAGGAGAAAAAAGTCAGGGTTGAAGGCGAATTGGAAAAAGACCGCTCAGGTGTGGATCAGCACAAGGAACATCTTGAACAGGCGCAGTCGAGACTCGATGAATCCAAGCGCAAGCTAGACGGCCTTCGTGAAAATCTCGCCACGCTCGAAAAGAACCGCAAGGAACTCTTTGGCGAAAAATCTGTGGACGACGAACGTCACAAGGCGAGAGCTTTGCGCGACTCTGCTGAGCGTATGGCCAATGATGCCCGCCGCCTAGAACAGCAAATGCGCGAAGCGAAAATTGCGCTTGACAATTCCATCGCAGAACTGAACCGCCACATTGCAGATGTTGAACCGAAACTTGCAGAACTTCAGACGATGTTCCTCAAGAATCTTGCCTCGAAGAATTTTGCGAACGAGCTGGAATTCATGGCCGCAAGGCTCCCGGAATCGGAACGCAAAATGCTCCAGCAAAAGCAAAAGTCTGTGGACGATAACTTGACAACGGCGCAAACGTCGGTCAAGAATTTTAAGGACCAGCTGGCAGAACATCTGCAGAAGCGCAACTTCGAGGAATCCGAAGATGCGGCAAAGCAGAATCGCGATGATGCGAAATCCAAGCTGAACGAATGCACCGTAAATCTTGCGACCTGGATAGCGCAGAAAAATAGCGATGTGCAGCAACGCCGAAAGTTTAGCGATATGCAGGCGGAACTTTCTCTACTCAAGTCCAAGCGAAACGACTGGGAACAGATGCAGCGCTGGTTTAATGGCAACAGGCTCGATACAGGCAACGGCGATGTGTTTGTCAAGTTTATCCAGACCATCACGCTCCGCAATTTGCTGAAAATTGCAAACGGCTATTTGCGCGACATGTTCCCGCGTTACGAGATGGTGACTGAACCCAATACGCTCAACATCCAGCTCGTGGACCATGACAATAGCGATGCCGTTCGCCCAATCGACAACATCTCCGGTGGCGAAGGATTCCTCGTGAGCCTCTCCTTGGCGCTTGGAATTTCGACGCTCGCGAGTCGCAATGTGCGCATCGATTCCATGTTCCTTGATGAAGGCTTTGGAACGCTTGATGCCAAGATGCTCCAGGAAACGGTCATCGTGCTCCAGAAAATGCAGCAGGAGAAAGGCAAGCTCCTGGGAGTCATTACGCATGTTGATTTGGTCAAGAGCGAATTGCCCACGCATATTGAGGTCACTCCTTGCGGAGGACGGAGCGTTCTCTCTGGCGCGGGTGTCGTATCATCCCGGCCTTAAGCCGGAAACTGTGAAATTAACTATAATATATTTGAATTTGTCGGGAGCATTTTTATGAATTTTAATGGTTTGATTAAAGGCGCTTGGTCGAATGGCATCGCCAAGAAGCTCTTGATTTTGCTTGGCTTGTCCTTGATTATTTTTGTCGTGGGCGTTTTGCTTGGCTCATGGGTGCTTGGCGAAAAGACGCTTGGCTGGAAGGGGTTCCTGTCTGGCTACGTTGTTTTTGCGGTGCTCTTTATCAGCGTCATCATCAATGTTTTCAAGAATACGTCCGAGTCTATGCGCGAGGGGAAAAAACATGTTGATGTGCGTGGCCATGTGCTTGTGCTTGGCGCAGGACACCAGCTCAAAAGTATCTTGCGTGTGCTCAAGGGCGATAAGCGCCCGGTTGTTGTCGTGAGCCGCCGTGATATCGATGGGCGTTTTATCCATTACAAAAAGGATTACGAAAACGAAGAGGATTTGCTCTTTGCTGGGGCGCTCCTGGCGGATCAGATTCTTGTGATTGGCGAAGACGGCCCGGAACGCGATTCCCGGAATTTACATTGCATCGAGGTGCTGCGAAACATCACGGAAAAAGCTCCGCGCGACATCCATTGCCATCTGTTGTTGAGTGAACCGTCGTCTTCTGAAATCTTGTGGTATTTGAAGGCGCCTGAACAGAGCAAGGGCCATTTGCTTGTCGATGTTTTTAATGAATATGAATTCATGTCGGAACAGTTGCTTGTGGGCACGGATTTTTTGCCGACCATCCGCGAACCGGAAAATGAACGCTTGCATGTGGTGCTGATTGGCACAGGGCCGATTGCGCAGGCGGTTGCTTTTGAGGTCGCGAATATTTGCCATTATCCGAATTACAGCCGCACGAATTTAAAGACCTGCATCACGTTCGTCGATGAAGATTGCGAAAAGTGGGTGGACCGCCTTGTGGTTTCGCGCATGGGGCTTTTCAGGCTCTCGAAGTACACCTATGTCGATGCGAATGGTAACAAAGTAACTCACGAGCCGGAGACGGCACGAGGCGACTATCTCGATGTGGAATGGAACTTTGTCGATGCCTACTGCGAAGCGGACTTGGCGCGTAACTTTATTGCAGCCGTAGCCGCAAGCCCAAAGGAACGCCTTGTCGTGTGCATTTGTAAGGAAGATGCTTCCAAGGCTATTTCGACGCTTGTGCATTTACCACGTGCTGTTTATGACAATGCCGACATTGCCGTCTACTGGCGCGAAGCGAATGACGACATCATCAAGCGCATCAACGAAAGCGGAATGTATGGCTATGTACGCATCATGGGTGACATTGATGAAATGAAGGAGTTTGTGCATTCCAAGCGTGTAGAACGCGGGCAGCGCGCAAACTACGTCCGCGAACGCCACCTGAATCCCGATACGCGTGATACCGAAGAGAAAATGTGGTATCGCTTGAGCGAGGCCGACAAAACCTCCGCCATTTACTGTGCGAACGCGCTGCCGCTCCGTAAACGTTGCTTTGAAATTTCGGGCGATGACTACCTCCTCCGTGAGGCGGAACATCGCCGCTGGATGATGTCCATGCTCTTGATGGGATACCGCTCGGGGCCTACCGATGAACGTACGTTTACGCGTCACGATATCATCCCGTTCGAGCGCTTGCCGGAAGATCAAAAGTCAAAAGATTCGTACATTCTCGAGAATGCCGAATACATTATGAACGGTTAGTTTGCAACAAAAAAGCCTCCGCTTTTGCGGAGGCCTTTTCAAATACTTGCTCGTTTAAGTTTGCGCAATCCTGAGAATTACTGGATGCGGATGTTCACGCGGCGGTATTCTTCTCTGGAACCGTACTTGAACTTCTTGAACATGCGCTTGCCGTACCACTTGGCAGTGATCTTGGAAGCCGGGATGTACTTCGAGAATTCAGCCTTGACGGTTTCAGCACGGCGCTGAGAGAGTTCGTCGTTGTAAGCGACAGAGCCGAGGTCGCAGGTGTAGCCTTCTACGAGGAGAGATGCTGCATCGACGTTGGTCTGGGCGAACTTGGAACCGAGTGTAGCGATGACTGCACGGCCTTCGCTGCTGAGTTCGGCACTGGCGAGTTCGAACATACTGCTTACGTTCGGGAATTCGATTGAGGTGGCCTGGCCGTTTTCAACCTTGGCGAATGCGTCGTTGAGGAATGCTTCTACTTCGCTGTTGGTGGTCAAGAATACCTGAGAGTTGTTCTTGGCGGCTGCAAACTTGGAGAAGTCAAACGGTGCCGGCTGTTCTGGTTCCGGTGCCGGGGCTTCGACCTTGGCCGGTTCCGGCTGCTTGACCGGAGCTGCCTTTTCAGATTTCTTGTCGCCGCAGGCAACGAGCACAGCAAGCGAGATGGCGACCGGAAGAATACGACCAATTGTTTTTACCAGATTCATTATAAAACCTCCGATTGAAAAGTGGTATAATCCTTGGATCGCTTTTTAATATAAGTAAAAAAAGCTGAAGAGGTAATTTTTTTTTATTTGTACAAAAAAAATTCGCCTTTTTAGACGAATTTTTATATGAAATTTGGGCGTCTTGTTAGAAAAAGTAGCCTAAAACGTTATTTAAGTTTCCATTCGAGCGTTTGTCCGGCCGCAAGCGGTACGACGCCGTTTACGACGGCAGGGACGGTCCACGATTCCTTGACAACTTCAATTTGCTTTGTTGTACGCGGGAGGTGGTAGAAGTCTGCGCCGAATCCTGCGATGAAGTTTGGAAGCTTGTCGAGGGCGCCAGCGCGGTCAAATTCCTGCACCAGAAGCGGGATGGCGACCGGTGCGCTGTAGACGCCTGCGGCGCCGCACGGGCATTCCTTTTTGCCCTGCTGGTGCGGGGCGGAATCGGTACCGAGGAAGAACTTCGGGTTTCCGCTGAAGGCGGCT
>JAEEGL015447509.1_pt1 | contig 18943 bp, 14 predicted proteins | sample 9134231 | NCBI WGS metagenome assembly JAEEGL01 (sample SAMN16246548, study PRJNA631951) | gut metagenome | biome: gut microbiome; feature: rumen; material: fiber-attached | host: Bos | place: Iran: Karaj | collected 2018-10 | reverse complement strand
GTTCCTGCCAGAATGATGAAATTCTTCGGAACAGACCTTGAGGCAACAAGATGCACTTATAAAGTGGACGGAACACCGGTTGAAAGATGTGTCCTTCACCCGGTGGGTCTTCTTGCTACAATAGCGCAAAGTGCTCTGGCAGTGCCTTATTCTGAAGATGAGAACAGTGAATTTGCTATGGCAAAGAAGTGGGTGGAATGGTTTTGGAATCAGCCGCTTAGAAAGGGCGTTCGCAGATATTACGACAACTGCCTGTACATGTTTGCGCTTCTTGCTCTTTCGGGAAATTATCGTATCTGGTAAAAAATAAATTTTATCAATTGACAAATTTAGTGCGTTAAAACTATACTACATAATAAGTTAATAAAAATATAAACCGAAGAGACGGAGATAAAACGAGTGGGGCACTCACAGAGAGTCCGGGTAGGTGGAAGCCGGGCAGAACGCTGATTCGTAAATGGACCGTTGAGGGCATGGTGAAAGAGATTTGTTACAAATCTTTAGTATTCCATGACAGTCAGACAGCTGTTATCTGTCAGAGATATGTTGGTATCTTGTTAAGTGTGTGATGTTTCACAAATAGAGGTGGCACCACGGGTATATTATTAGATTACTCGCCCTCAGCAGAGACTTTTGTTTCTGCTGGGGGCTTTTTGCGTTTAAGGAGGAAAACATATGGGACCGAAGGAACTTGGAGATGTAAGGAAATTGGCGGAAAGTGGGGATTACAAACTTATTCCGCTTATTCGAGAGCTGATGGCAGATATTGCCACACCTGTTCAGGTTATGAGAAAGCTTAAGAATGTAAGTGATCACTGCTTTTTGCTGGAAAGTGTTGAGGACTCAAGACAGTGGGGGAGATACTCTTTTCTTGGCTATAATCCTACAATGCAGATTGGTTTGAAGGATCATGTACTTACAGTTGTAGATGAAAATGGCAGTGAGACAAAGACAAATACCGATAATCCCGGTGAGTATATTAAAAGACTCATAGAGCAGAACAAGTCCCCGAGAATAAGCGATCTTCCAACTTTCACCGGAGGCCTGGTAGGCTATTTTTCCTATGATTATATCCAGTATCCGGAGCCATCACTTAAGTTTAAGGCCAAAAATGACTACGACTTCAGCGATATGGATCTGATGCTGTTCAAAAATCTAATCGTTTTTGATAACCTTCGCCAAAAGATCATACTGATTGCGAATGTACAGGTTCCTGCTAAAAACCTATCTGATGGACAGCTTGAAAAAGAATTTGAAAAGGCATATCGAAAGCTGGATGAGATGCAGGATTTAATTGAAAACGGCGCAGCAGCCAAAGCCCAGGCCGGAAAGCTCTTGGAGGACATTCATCCTGTCTTTTCCAAGGAAGAATACTGCAAGAAGGTTGAGGCTGTTAAACAGCATATCGTCGATGGCGATATTTTCCAGCTGGTGCTCTCAAACCCTATGGAAGCAAAGTTTGAGGGAAGCCTTTTCGACACCTACAGAATTCTGAGAACAACAAATCCTTCACCATATATGTTTTACTTCTCCGGAGATACGGAGATTGCAGGAGCTTCCCCGGAAACACTTGTGAAGGTTACAGATGGCGTTATCAGAACATTTCCTCTTGCCGGCACAAGGCCCAGAGGCGCAACTTACGAGGAAGACATTGCTCTGGAAAAAGAGCTTCTGGCTGACGAGAAAGAAAAAGCCGAACATAACATGCTGGTGGACCTTGGTAGAAACGATCTTGGAAAGCTTTGCAAATTCGGCACTGTGGAAGTTGAGAAGTATATGGAGATTGAGCGTTACTCTCATGTAATGCACATAGGCTCATCGGTGAAGGGTGTACTTTCAGACGACAGAAATGCGATTGAAGCAGTAGACAGCGTTCTTCCTGCAGGAACTCTTTCCGGCGCTCCAAAGATCAGAGCCTGTCAGATAATCGATGAACTTGAGGGCGTTAAGAGAGGTATCTACGGCGGAGCAATTGGCTATGTGGACTTCACGGGAAACCTGGATACCTGCATTGCAATAAGGCTGGCATACAAGAAAAGCGGAAAAGTATTTGTAAGAAGCGGAGCCGGAATCGTTGCGGATTCAGTTCCGGAAAATGAATTTGTAGAGTCTGTAAATAAAGCAAAGGCAGTGGTCAATGCCATTAAAGCCAGCACAGAGATGGAGGCAGGATTATGATTCTTATAATAGATAATTACGACAGCTTTACATACAATCTTTATCAGCTTATTGGCTCCATTGATCCTGATATTAAGGCTATCAGAAACGATGCAATGACTGTAGAGGAAATAAGAGAGCTTAAGCCATCTGCGATAGTTCTTTCTCCAGGTCCTGGTAAGCCTTCAGATGCCGGCATCTGCGAGCAGGTAGTGCTGGAACTGGGAAAAGAGATACCGATCCTTGGGGTGTGTCTTGGCCATCAGGCCATATGCGAGGCTTTTGGAGGAACAGTTTCACATGCTGCTCATCTCATGCATGGAAAGCAGTCATCAGCAAAGGTTGAAAACGATTCGCCGCTGTTTAAGGGCCTTGGCGAGGAAATAAAGGTGGCCAGATATCATTCGCTGGCGCTCAAAGCAGAGACACTTCCTGAGTGCCTCACCATAACTTCCACTGCAGATGATGGGGAGATCATGGCGGTTCAACACAGAGAATATCCTATTTACGGCCTTCAGTTTCATCCGGAATCCATTATGACACCGGAGGGAAATAAGATTTTACAGAATTTCTGCGACTTGGTGAAGTGAATTGTATGATATAGAATTGCTACAAACATTTAATACTTATAAACACAATATATGGTATAATGTAATCACAAGTCATACAAATATAGGGGGACCTACGCATGAAGAAGATCTACGTACTGGACACCAACGTTTTGATTCAGGCAGCCCATGCTTTAAAGTGCTTTGATGACAACGAGGTCGTTCTTCCGCTGGTAGTCTTGGAGGAACTCGACTCACACAAGAGAGATGAGGGTGAGCGAGGCGCCAATGTAAGAGAAGCCATCAGGATTTTGGAACAGCTTCGTGGAGCAGGGGATTTAGTTAAGGGCGTCAACCTGGATAATGGAGGATATCTTCGGGTTGAAAAGAACTTCAAGGATGTTGAGCTTCCCAAGGATATGTCTGAGTATAAATCAGACAACAGGATCCTTAAAGTGTGTAAAGGGCTTAAGGACACCAACAAGGAACAGGTGATTCTTGTTACCAAGGATATTCTGATGCGTATCAAGGCACAGATTCTTGGCGTGAAATCTGAGGACTTTACAACTGAGCAGGTTGCCGGAGAAGGTGAGCAGTACAGCGGCAGAATTGATGTATATGCTCCCGAGGATATTTTCAAGGATTTTAAGAAAAAAGGCATTCCTGTTAGCAAGGTATATTGCTGCGATGAGAATGGCAAGCAGTATGAACCTGAGCTTTATGAAAACGAATTTGTTGTAGTAAGAGCTGATCAGTCCACCAACAAAACTCAGATGGGCAGAGTTTGCGGAAACGTGATCAAAAAGCTCGAATTTGAAAAGAGTCAGCCATATGGCGTTAAGCCAAGAAATGCCGGCCAGTACTTCCTTCAGGAAGCGCTTATGCAGCCTGCTGACGTGGCACCTCTTGTAATTGTTAAGGGTATGGCCGGAACAGCCAAAACCTTCTATTCTTTGGCAGTGGGTCTTGAGAAAATGATCAATAGACCAACCGGAGAGTACAGAAGAATTCTGGTCTGCAGGCCTAACTCACAGTTTGATGATGATATCGGTTTTTTGCCGGGCGATGAGCAGGAGAAGATTTCCCCTCTGATGAGACCTATAATCGATAACCTTGAGCAGCTGATTGATTCCAATGAGGAAGAGCGCTACAAGGATGAGAAAGAGCTTCAGGGCAAGACCGATGAAGTTTTTGAGAGAGGAATTGTTCAGTGCGAGGCTTTGAACTTTATAAGAGGCCGATCAATTCTTAAGACCTATCTGATTATAGATGAAGCCCAGAACATGACTCCGAGCCAGGCAAAGGGCATCATCACCAGAGCAGGTAAGGATACCAAGATCATTCTTCTTGGAGATCCCAATCAGATTGACAGACCTTTCCTTGATGAGAGGACCAACGGCCTATCTTATGCATCAGAGCATATGAAGGGAAGTCCGCTTGCATGGCAGATAACACTTTCAGCGTCTGAGTGTGAGAGAAGTAAGCTGGCTATGGATGCTATCGGCAGAATGCGAGACAAGGAAGACTTTTAATTGTCGGGAAACTGATTGTATTCAGAATCCAACAACAATAGAAAACGGAAACAGGGATTAAATTATTAAGAGTCTTACTTTGTTGTATAATGAAGTAAGACTCTTTTATGTGTCACTGCGTTTCGCAATCAAAATAACAACACAGATACATAATTATTAAAAATAAAATGAACGAATTCAGAGAACTTATATATACAATAACAGAAGCGGATGGAGAGATCTCTGCCGGTGACATTATGAGAGGGGTGATGCACCTGTCAAGCCGTGAAGTCAGCAGATGCAAGCAGTTCGAAGACGGAGTAATGGTCAGCCGAAATGCCGGGCAGGCTCCGATTCGTCTCATAGATAAACTCAAACCGGGAGATACATTGATAGTCAGAATCTATGAGGATAATGACAACGCCGGAGATATTGTTCCTACAAAGGGAAACATAGACATCGTCTATGAGGACGAGGACCTGATTGTCTTAAATAAAGAGGGAGACAGGGTGGTACATCCCTCATATGCCCATTACAAGGATTCACTAAGTAACTTCCTCGCCGGCTACTATGAGGAGACGGGGCAGAGGCACGTTATTCGCACCATTGGCCGCTTGGACAGAGAGACTTCGGGCCTTGTGATCTTTGCCAAGAATCGGCATAGTGCAGCTCTTTTATCCAAACAGACAGGAAACATGTCAAGACGCAAAGAGTACCTGGCTATCTGCTATGGCACATTTGACCAAAAAGAAGGCACCATAGACGCACCTATCAGGAGGCGCCCTGATGAACGAATGATAAGGGAAGTGCACCCTGAGGGGAAAAATGCCGTTACTCACTACAGAGTTGAAAAACAGTACGACGATTATGCGCTGGTTCGCCTGAAACTGGACACTGGCAGAACTCACCAGATAAGGGTTCATATGGCCTACATCGGGCATCCTCTTATCGGCGATAACTTTTACGGCAAGGAAATTCCTGATAACCACGGGCTTACAAGAGCCGCACTTCACGCTGCACGCCTTGAATTTCTTCAGCCTATAACCTGTGATAAAATTGTAGTGGAAGCTAAGCTACCCGATGACATGCAGAGCTTTTTGTAAGAGCATTTAGACGAGGAAAGGGAGACAAATGACTTATTTTACCTGCTTTTTCCTGGACAATGAGAAAGATATAATTGTGGATCTCTACAAAGACCTGGACAGGCTGTACTACGTTCTTTCAACTCCGAATCACCACACGGGTAACCTGATCAGGAATCTGGCCCGGATCTGCGATCTGCCTCTTTCAACCGCAGAAAACGGAATGCTTGTGATAAAGGGCGAAGTGCCCTGCTTTATTAATGCCGATAATGAGGAAATTTATCTCTTTTACCTGGGCAAAAGAAAAGTGGCTGACATTTACTCTGACGGAAGGGTGGAGAGAAAGGCCGCAATTCCGGCAATTTCCAAGACTCTTATGAGTCAGACCAAGGATTACAAGCTGGACATCGGAAAGACAATCTTTAAGACTTATATTCGCAGGGATCTGAAATTCAGGTCCGATCTTCATACTCACATGAACGGCAATCTCCCCGCAGATGTGCTTATCGCAATGGGAATCTGCCATCAGATAAGATACCCACTTTATTATGTAAAAAAGCTGGATCTTCAGCTGACTGAGGAGCAGTGGCTCAAGGTCTATGCCCAGAGGGAGAAAGTTGCAAGGCAGTTCATAACTTCTGATCTTAAGGGCAAATATCTGGATAGGAAGATAAATGACAATACCTTTATCAACTTTGCTGATCTGATCCTCAATAACCTCAACAACGCTGAGCTGAATATTGTTAAGATCCGCGGATCCCTTGGTATTATCAAGGATGGTCAGGCGGTGTTTACAAACCTGGAGAAAGTCTATATCTACCGCTATGTCTTTACCAAGGCAAAAGAGTCGGAGGAGAAGATTCCACTCTCCAATGTGATGCAGATACCGGATATAGACGTCAGGAACACTCTGCTTCAAATGCTGGAGGACAGGGAGAATCCGGATTATCACGACAATACTGTGTTCCAGGATAAGCTCCTTTGGATTGCAAGATGTTACAAGAAACAGGGGGTTGAATATGCGGAGATCAGTGACACAACCCTTGTTAAAAAGTACGAGTCTGTAGAGATGCTTCGTGAGGTTCATGACATCATGCCTAAGATCTACAGGGACACCGGGGTTATGATAAGATTCCTTGCGGCTATCCGTAGGATTCCGCTGACAATCATTAAGGACGCAGTAACTCCGCAGAACTATCTTGAGCAGAATCTTGAGGTTCTTCGTGCAACATTCCTTGACCCATATGTGGCCGGTGTGGATTTTGTAGGCGAGGAGATAAACGACATAAAAGTTCTGGAGCCTGTATTCAAGGAACTGGTTAAGTTTGCGGCAATCGATCCCAGTTTTGTAATTCGCGTTCATGCCGGAGAAAATGACAGCCAGAAAGAGAATATTGCCCACAGTATCCAGTGCGTTAAGAACAATCTGCTTCCGGGTCAGACTATGCCCAGAATCCGCCTCGGACACGGCCTTTACACCTATTCCTTAAGATCACAGAAGGGAAAAGAAGTGCTGAAATCCCTTAAGGAAAACGATGTGGTGCTGGAATTCCAGCTGACCAGTAATGTCAGACTGAATAACCTCAATTCACTGGACAAGCATCCTATCAAGCAGTATCTAAGACATGGGATCAAGTGCGTTCAGGGTACGGACGGAGCAGCTTTATACGGCACAAATTCCATTGATGAGCAGCTGTCTCTGGCTACGCTTTTAGAGCTTTCGGATGCAGATATAAAGCTTATGAAAAATACAGAGAGCGCCATCATAGAAGAAAGCAGGAAGGCGTACTCCGAGAAAAAGAAAGCATTTAACAAGCTTGTAGGTAACAGGGATATGGAGGATGTTCTTCTTGAGAAGATGAAGATAGTAAAGATATCCAAAAAGATGTCAAAGTCCCTGAAGAAATATGATGCAAACACTGAACTTAAGGATCATATAGAAGAGATTGCCTGGGACAGATTCCCGGTTGTACTCCTTGGAGGAAGCTTTAATACAGAGAACAGGGCAACAAGAGTAACAGCGGAGGGAGCAAAGCATCTGGATAAACTGATGGATTATCTTGATCCGGAGGAGGTCTGCTTTGTAATAGGGCATAAACTGTCAGGTTACGAGAAATATCTGATTGAACACAACAAAAAGAATTTCAGGATCTACGCGGTGGTTCCGGCTCTTTTGACAAGCCAGGAAATTGAAAAACTTAAAAACTCCGGGGCTTATATAAGGGTTTCAACGGAATCCGAGGGAATGGGAATATACAAGAGCTTTAACTATGAGATCTTTGAAAGACGCCCGGCTCTGGTGGTGGCTTTTGACGGAAACAGTGCCGCAGCCAATCTTATTCAGGAGGCGAGAAACGGCAAAGGAAAAGCAGCCATCTGTATCTTTGGCCATTCAAAGACCCTGAAACAGAAAGCTGCATCACTTGAAGGATATGTGCACTTCTTTGACGAGGATAACGATCTTATTGAAATCCTCAAGAGTAGTGCTTCAAACTTAAAGTGAGCTCCCCTTAATTATAGTATTTTTACCGAATCGGGTATCAATTTCTTCAGTCATCTTATCCAGCTTCTTCTGCCGATCGCTGTCGGCGGAGGGGGCTGGATTTATTATGTCCTCAAAAAGGTTTAACTGATGATAGGAACCGTCATCAAGCTTGGAGACGCCGACGCCCACAAGTCTTATGACTTCTCCTTTTACAAAAAGTCCGTTGTCACCAAGAAGGAGCTTGTCTGAAAGCTGCTTGGCGCTCTGGTAGATCTTGTTTTCATCATCGATGGAATTATCGAGCTGCATCTGGGCTGAGTGCCTTTTAAATGCTCCTGTCTTTACCGATACAGTAACGGTTCTTCCATATACGTGATCCTTTTTAAGACGCTTTGATACGCTGTTTGACAGAAATTTGAGCACAGGGACAATTTCTTTATCATAGGAGTCGGCAGTAAGATCAGAGGAAAGAGTGGTCTCATTGGAATAACTCTTGGCATCCTCGTAATTACCGCTGACATTGGTGCTTCCAAGGCCGTTGGCACTTTCATAAATGTAGTGTCCGCTGTTTTCTCCCAGGATAGATACAAGAACCTCAGGCTCAGTCTTTGCTGCATCGCCGATTGTTCTTATACCCATGGAAATAAGCCTCTGGGCAGTCTGCTTGCCGCATCCGTACAGATCCCCTATGGGAAGTGGCCACATCTTTTCCTTAATCTCTTCAGGGAAAAGAGTGTGAATCCTGTCAGGTTTTGTGAAGTCACTGGCCATTTTAGCCAGAAGTTTGTTACAGGAAATGCCCACGTTAACCGTAAATCCAAGATAGTCCCTGACTTCGTTCTTTATCTGATTTGCAACATTGGTGGGATATGGGAATTCTTTTGACTCCGAGTCCTTAAAAAGGCTCCTCATTCCGGAAACATCAAGGTACGCCTCATCTATTGAAACCTGCTCAACGATGGGAGAGTACTTACTGATAATCTCAATGAATGCATGAGAATACTCCCTGTAGGTCTGGAAATCAGAATGAACAAGGACCAGCTTGGGGCATTTTTGGAGAGCCTTAACCACGGGCTCACCGGTTACAATTCCGTATTTCTTGGCTGGAATAGACTTGGCGGTAATTATACCGTGGCGACTTTTGACATCCCCTCCGACAGCAGAGGGGATAGTCCTAAGGTCAATCGCATCCGGGTCTTCCCTAAGTCTTTTAACAGCAGACCAGGACAGAAATGCAGAATTAACATCAATATGAAATATGATATTCTTATACTTTTTTTCTATATAATCTCCGGAAATCATAATTCGGTTTTTTCTGTAATTGAATCATTGTTCTGTGCTGCAAGATTCCATGTGTCGTAATCTCTTTCTTTTTTATTCTTATAAAGAAGGAAGATTACGATGGCGCCGATAACCTGAACAGCTATTGAGAAATATGTTCCTTCCACACCAAAGCCTACATTATAAAACAAGCTGTCTCTTGCTGATGCAGCGTCAAGTTTGAATACTGAAAATGGAGTTACATGTCCGCTGTTTGGAAGACCAAGTAAAATGTTCTGAGTATAGTTCCATGCAGTATGAACTCCGAACGCACACCAGAGACTGTCCATATAATAAACCATAAATACAAAGAATATTCCGGTAAATACGATATCGAGGATTGCAAGAACAGATACCCCTTCATTAAAGATGTGAAGGAAACCAAATAAGGCCGAACTTACAAATATTGCAACAGCCGGGTGTCTGAAGGTCTTGCGAAGTCTCTGATACAGGAAAGCGCGGCAGGTAAGCTCCTCAGCTGAAGACTGGATAAATACAGCGATAAAGAGAACTAGAAGCTTTAATGGCTGGATGCTGTCAAAATAGATATGAATATCTCCATGAAGCATTGCAGCTACTGCGCAGAGCATGTTTGTTCCAAAACCGATAAGAAGACCGATAAGAAGCATCTTAACTGTGTTTCCTCTTGGCTTGGTCCAGAGAACCTTAAGAATAGGTCTGTTTCTCTTAACTATCAGGCAATATACAAGGAAAACGACCCAGATGCCGATAAATGAGGCATACATATAAGTGATCTCACCAAAGCCTGTTGCGTCTGCTTCTATAAGTTTGCCAAATGGCAGATAGATCATTAATTGGCCAATCAGCTGACCAAGGATCAAAAGGAACATCGTCAAGATAACGCTGATGATTCCAAGATCAAAGAAGTTAATATTTTTGTTATAGATTTTCCCCAGTAATTTCTTCATTTTTTCAACACTCCTCCTTGAAAATAGTTATTTGAGTTAAATTATTTATGAGTCTTTATCATTATATGACAGAAAAAGTCCTGCGAATAGGGCAAGAATGGCAATTTGGTGGTAAAATTATATAGTAGGCGGCGTGTTATTACAGCTTAATATCTTGTTTTTGGAGAGAAACTATGAATAAAACGTTCCTTAAAGTACTGAGAATAGTGGCTATCATTGCATGTCTGTGCGTTATTGTATATGAAGGCGTACATATTTATCTGGATCAGAAAGAGTATGATGTGGCCGATGACGAATATGACATAATCAGGCAGGAGATGCTTAAGTGGCCGGGGTCTGAGGATGAGGCCTCTGTGGTTGAATATCCGCTTATTCAGATTGACTTTGAGGGCCTTAAGGAGATAAATCCTGATTTCGTGGCCTGGATATATTTCCCTTGCCTTGATATCAGTTATCCTGTGGTTCAGGAAAAAGAGGTGGACGAGTACATTCATCTTACTTTTGACGGAACAGTTAATAAATCAGGATGTATTTTTGAAGATGTGCTGAGCGACCCGGAATTTCGCGGAATGCATGATATTGTTTTTGGCCACAACATGAGAGATACATCCATGTTTGGAAAGCTCAAATACTTATATCAGAAAAAAGATGAGGATCTGCTTGCTTCAAATCCTTATGTTTATGTCTATACCGAGGATTATGTATTTGAGTACAGGGTATTCGGTTATTACCTTACGAAAGTAGGAAGCGAGGCTTACAAGGTAGTTAATACCAGTGAGACCTATGATGAGTTTATAGACTATATCAAGTACCACTCAGCTTATCCAAGACCGGCGGAAGCTGATTTTGCTGACAGACCAAGCCTTTTAACGCTTTCTACCTGCTCCGGAGCATCCGGAAGTGGCAAGAGATTTGTGGTCCATACATATAAGACCAGGGCATGGAATAGACAATAATCTGAATTGAGGTGTATTATCTGACAATTCAGATCAAAACATGCGAAAATCCAATAATAAATCATATAGTCAATCATATTGATAATTTTGTTTCATTATCGGTTTTTTGGAAATGAAATAATGTCTTAGAATTTATAAAAATATAATATCCAATGGGTTGAACACGTGAATTTCATACTGTAACATTTAATTAGACAAAGTGATAAACGGATTAGTATGTTTATCGGTTTTTAGTTTGTTAATAGGAGATAAGAGATATGAAGAAGTTCAAGAAGGTCTTAGCAGTTGCTTTCGCAGCTTGCCTTGCATTCACTTTCATAGCGTGTGGTTCAACACAGGCAACAGCCATTATCGATGATCAGGCTGCTGTCAGAGGTCTTGATGAAGGTGTTGGCGAGTTTTGGATTGATGATGAAGCAATTGCGCTTGCAGGATCAGCTGCATCAAGTCAGGCTGCATTAGATGCCTGCTCAGCAGTATTTAACCTTATCAATCAGAATAGGGTTGCTAATGGTCTTTCAGCACTGGTTTGGAGCGATGCTCTTACAAGTACAGCCCAGGTTCGTGCGATTGAGATTACAGATGTGTTCTCTCACACAAGACCAAACGGCACAGCTTTCTGGACAGTAGATTCAAACGTTCAGTACGGTGAGAATCTTGCAAAGCTCTATCAGTCAGCCGACAGTGTTTATACAGCATGGATGAATTCTCCGACTCATGCAGCTAACATCATGGATGGTGGCTACAAGACAGTTGGTATCGCTATTGCTCAGACAGATGACGGAAGCTGGTATTGGGCTCAGGAGTTCGGATACTAATTCGATATTCAGATAAGGACGAATTAACCTCAGGGTAGAAATATGCCCTGAGGTTTTTTTATTATCATTATTTCTAAAAAGGTCTGTATGAATTTGTCTATAATTCACAAAAACACCCCAAAAATTTGGAAACTTTTGTATAACTGTTGCGTTTTCGGTTCAAAAAGATTACTCTTTTTATGTAAGGGGATTTACATAAAAGGAGAGGTAAATGGCAAAATACGTAATGGCCCTTGATTCGGGCACAACAAGCAACAGATGCATTTTATTTAATGAAAAGGGAGAAATGTGCTCAGTTGCACAGAAGGAATTTACTCAGTTCTTTCCCCAGCCGGGATGGGTTGAGCATGATGCCAGTGAGATCTGGCAGACACAGCTTTCTGTAGCAAGAGAGGCAATGAGTAAGATTGATGCGAAGTTTGAAGATATCGCAGCAATCGGTATAACAAATCAGCGCGAAACTGTAATCGTATGGGACAGAAAGACAGGACAGCCTATCAGTAAGGCTATTGTCTGGCAGTGCCGCAGAACAGCTGATTTTGCAGAGCAGATGAAAAAGGAAGTTCCGGGAATCGTGGAGAAATTCCAGCAAAAGACAGGACTTAAGTTTGACCCTTATTTTTCCGGAACCAAGATCAGATGGATTCTTGATAATGTTGAAGGGGCAAGGAAAAGAGCTGAGAATGGAGAACTGTGCTTTGGAACTGTGGATTCCTGGCTTATTTACAAGCTTACAAAGGGCGCAGTTCATGTGACGGATTACTCCAATGCTTCCAGAACTCTTTTGTTCAATATCAATACCCTTGAGTGGGACGAGGAACTTTGCGAGCTTTTGCAGATTCCAACCTGCATGCTTCCAGAGGTAAGACCAAGCAGCTGTATTTACGGAGAGACAGATCCTGAGTTCTTCGGAGGACCAATCAAGATTGCAGGTGCGGCCGGAGACCAGCAGGCAGCTCTTTTCGGACAGACATGTTTCTCAGAGGGTGATGCCAAGAATACATATGGTACAGGCTGCTTTATGCTGATGAATACAGGCGATAAGCCTATCTTCTCCAAGAATGATCTTTTGACCACAATTGCATGGGGCATTAACGGCAAAGTAACCTATGCTCTTGAGGGTTCAGTGTATGTGGCAGGCGCTGCGATCCAGTGGCTTAGGGATGAACTCAGAGCCATTGATTCAGCTCCGGATTCAGAGTATTTCGCAACCAGAGTTGAAGATACTAACGGATGCTATGTGGTTCCGGCATTTACAGGTCTCGGTGCTCCATACTGGGATCCATATGCAAGAGGAGCTATTGTTGGTCTTACCCGCGGTGTTAACAAATATCACATTATCAGGGCAACACTTGAATCCCTTGCGTTCCAGACAGCAGATGTGCTTCACGCAATGGAGCTTGATACAGGCAAGAAACTGACAAGCCTTCGTGTTGATGGCGGAGCATCCAAGAACAATTTCCTGATGCAGTTTCAGTCAGATATCATTGATTCCAAGGTTATCCGTCCAAGCTGTGTAGAGACCACAGCTCTTGGCGCTGCTTACCTGGCAGGCTACGCGGTTGGTTTCTGGAAGGACAGAGATGATGTTTGCAGCAACTGGGCTGTGGATGTGGAGTTCAATTCACAGATGTCCCCGGAGAAGAGAGAGAAGGAATTAAAAGGCTGGCAACAGGCTGTGGCGTCCACCAGAGGCTGGGCTAAGGAAGTATAAGAATAGCAGAAGGTACTGCGTTTGACGCTGAGTATAGATATTTGAAAGAGGAGATAATTATGGTTGATGTTATAGTAATTGGCGCAGGTGTATCGGGATGCGCGGTTGCAAGGCAGCTTTCCAGGTACGATGTAAGTGTCTGCGTGCTTGAGAAGTGTGAAGATGTCTGTGAAGGAACTTCAAAGGCAAATTCTGCGATTGTTCATGCAGGATTTGATGCCGATGAAGGTTCTCTTATGGCGAAACTTAATGTTCGCGGCAATGAGATGATGGATGATCTGGCAAAAGACCTGGATATTCCATTTAAGAGAAACGGCTCAATGGTAGTCTGTGTTCACAAGGACGAACTTGACGGACTTAAGGTTCTCTACGAGAGAGGCGTTAAAAACGGCGTTCCGGGCCTCAAGATCCTTACTAAGGAGGAAGCTCTCGAGCTTGAGCCAAATCTTTCCGAGAACGTTGAGGGAGCGCTTCTTGCTCCTACAGGTGGAATTGTCTGCCCATTTGAGCTGACTATAGCCATGGCTGAAAATGCCAATGTTAACGGAGTAGAATTCAGATTCAACACAAGAGTTGAAGATATTAAGAAGGGCGAGGATGGATTGTGGCATCTTCGTACCAACAACGGAGAATATACAGCAAAGTATGTCGTAAATGCTGCCGGTGTCTACGCTGACAAGATTCACAACATGGTAAGTGCAGACAAGATGCATATTATTGAGAGACGCGGTGATTACTGCCTTCTTGATAAAGAGGTTGGTGGATATGTTTCACATACTATTTTCCCTCAGCCTACCAAGTATGGTAAGGGAGTTCTGGTAACTCCAACAGTTCATGGTAATCTCCTGGTTGGACCTACAGCCATCGATATTGAGAACAAAGAGGGAACGGCTACCACAGCTGCCGGAATCGATGAGCTTACAGCGAAGGCATCAGAGAACGTAAGAAATCTTCCTATGAGGAATGTCATTACTTCTTTTGCCGGATTACGTGCACATCTTGAAAGACACGAGTTTGTAATCGAGGAAGTTAAGGATGCGCCTTGCTTTATCGATGTGGCCGGAATTGAGTCACCGGGCCTTTCTGCTTCTCCTGCAATCGGCGAGATGGTCGGAGATATGCTTAAGGAAAAGATGGGCCTTAAGGAAAAGGATAACTGGATTTCAACAAGAAAGGGCATCACAAGAACTGAGGGCCTTTCAATTGAAGAGATGAACGCTCTTATTAAGGAAAATCCTGCGTATGGAACCATTGTATGCAGATGTGAGTCCATTACTGAGGGTGAAATCCTTGATGCAATTCACAGACCTCTTGGCGCCAGATCTCTTGACGGCGTAAAGAGAAGGACAAGAGCCGGAATGGGTAGATGTCAGGCCGGTTTCTGCTCCCCAAGAACAATGGAGATCCTTAATCGCGAACTGGGACTTTCCTATGAAGAGATCACCAAGAGCGGCGGCAAGTCCAATATTGTAATAGAGAGAACAAAAGGGGAGGTTTAATGGCCATGAAGACATACGATATAGTTATAGTTGGCGGTGGCCCTGCAGGCCTCGCAGCAGCTGTCGCAGCCAAGGAAGCGGGAAATGACAGCATCCTGATCCTTGAGAGAGATCACGAACTTGGCGGAATCCTGAACCAGTGCATTCACAATGGTTTCGGACTTCATACATTTAAAGAGGAGCTGACTGGTCCTGAATATGCTTACAGATTTATCAAGCAGGTTCTGGATCTTGGCATAGAATACAAGCTTAACACAATGGTAATGGATATTGCAGAGGATAAAACTGTAACAGCCATGAACAGAGAAGATGGTATGTTCCAGATTCCTGCAAAGGCAGTAATCCTTGCCATGGGATGCAGAGAAAGACCCCGCGGCGCCCTGAATATTCCGGGCTACAGACCGGCAGGTATTTTCTCAGCCGGTACAGCACAGAGACTTGTTAATATTGAAGGCTATATGCCGGGTAGAGAGGTTGTTATTCTCGGTTCCGGCGATATCGGACTTATCATGGCCCGCCGTATGACTTTAGAGGGGGCCAAGGTTAAGGTTGTTGCAGAGCTTATGCCTTATTCAGGCGGACTTAAGAGAAATATTGTTCAGTGTCTTGATGACTACGGAATTCCGCTTAAGCTCTCTCATACAGTAGTTGATATTGAGGGAAAAGAGCATGTGAGCGCCGTTACAATCGCGGAAGTAGGCCCTGACAGAAAGCCAATTCCGGGAACAGAGGAGAGATATACATGTGATACTCTGCTTCTTTCCTGTGGACTTATTCCTGAGAACGAGCTTTCAAGAGCAGCCGGTGTGAAGATGAGCCCTATCACTTCAGGCCCTGTTGTAAATGAATCCCTTGAGACCAACATTCCGGGCGTATTTGCCTGTGGTAATGTTCTTCACGTACATGATCTGGTTGACTATGTTTCTGAGGAAGCAAAGCGTGCCGGACAGAATGCAGTTAAGTACATTAACGATGGCTGCAAGGTTTCTGGCGGCGAAGGCATTATCGAAGTTACAGCTACAGAGGGCGCAAGGTACACAGTGCCAAGCACCATCAATGTAGAGAGAATGGATGATCTTTTAACTGTACGTTTCAGAGTGGGCGACGTATACAAGAACTCCTTCGTAAGCGTTTATTTCGACGACGAGCGCGTGATGCACAATCAGAAGCGTATTCTTGCCCCGGGCGAAATGGAGCAGATCGTACTTCGTAAATCGCAGCTACAGGAGCATTCCGGGCTTAAGAAGATCACTGTGAAGATTGAGAAGGAGTGATAGATATGGAAAATAGAGAATTAACATGTATCGGCTGTCCGATGGGATGTATGCTGACGGTAAGCATGGAAAATGGTGAAGTCGTTGAAGTTAAGGGAAATACTTGTCCGAAAGGCGATATATATGCCAGGAAGGAAGTTGTTAATCCAACCAGAATCGTGACCAGCACAGTTAAGATTACCGGTGGAGATAAGGAGAGAGTTTCCTGCAAGACAGCCAGCGATATTCCGAAGAGCAAGATTTTTGAGGTGATGAAGGATATTGATGCTGCCAGCGTTGCAGCACCTGCTCACATCGGAGATGTTCTGATCAAGGATGTTGCCGACACGGGAGTGGACGTTATTGCAACAAGGAACGTCGAGACTGCATAAAACAGCAAAATAATATAAAGTTTTTGGGCGCATATAACCCCCTGGGGAGGTTATATGCGCTTTTTTCTTGTGCTAGAATCTTAATGTATCAGGTTGTCGGGGAGAAGAACTGAATATCAGGAATCTGAAAAAGACTCAATATACTCAAATGTCCGCCATGTGCGGACATTTGTTTTTTGTATACAAATATTCTTGAATATGAACTTAAGAATTGTGCATTTTATAGCATTGTTTTTGAAAATCAACTGTGTTAAATTCAGATTATAATTTTTTTCGCTTTAACTCATAAAAGTAAGTCACCTTATAATTTCAGTTTGTATATAAAATAAAAATCGACGGAGATGGAAAAAAATGGCGCAGCTTTGGGGCGGAAGATTTACCGGAAGTATAAATGAACTGGCGTGGAATTTTAACGCATCGATTACCTTTGATAAAAGGTTTCTTGAAGTTGACGTAAAGGGCAGTAAGGCTCATGCGACCATGCTGGCCAAACAGGGCGTCATTTCTGAAACTGAAAGAGATCAGATTCTTTCAGGCCTTGATTCAATCTTAAAAGACGTAAATGATGGAAATCTGGAAATTACCACCAAATACGAAGATATCCATAGTTTCCTTGAGGCAAATTTAATAGAGAGAATCGGCGATGCCGGCAAAAAGGTTCATACAGGGCGCAGCAGAAATGATCAGGTTGCTCTTGATATGAGGCTTTATGCAAGAGATGAGGTCACAAGGGCCAAAGAGCTTATCCTTTCGATGTTAAAGACACTTAATGGCATCATGAAGGAAAATCTTGATACCTATATGCCCGGATTTACCCATCTTCAGAAGGCGCAGCCTGTAACTTTGGCTCATCATGTAGGCGCCTATTTTGAAATGTTCAAAAGAGATTACTCCAGGATGGAGGATATCTTTAAGAGAATGAACTATTGTCCGCTGGGAGCCGGAGCCCTGGCCGGAACAACATATCCTCTGGACAGAGAATATACGGCGCAGCTTCTTGATTTTTACGGACCTACTCTTAACAGCATGGATTCCGTATCTGACAGAGATTACCTGATAGAGTTTATGTCAGCTCTTTCAACAGTAATGATGCACCTTTCAAGATTTTCAGAGGAAATCATTATCTGGAATTCCAATGAGTACAGATTCGTTACAATAGATGATGCCTATTCAACAGGAAGCAGTATTATGCCACAGAAGAAGAATCCTGACATTGCAGAGCTTGTAAGGGGCAAAACAGGTCGAGTTTACGGAGATCTGATGTCTCTTCTGACTACCATGAAGGGTATTCCGCTTGCCTATAACAAGGACATGCAGGAGGATAAGGAAGCCTTCTTCGACGCAGTTGATAATACACTAAATTGCCTGACACTTTTTACCGATATGTTAGCAACAATTAAGTTCAACAAAGATGTTATGCTTAGAAGTGCCAAGATGGGATTTACTAATGCAACAGATGCTGCAGACTATCTGGTAAACAAGGGAATGCCTTTCAGGGATGCACACTCCGTTATCGGAAGACTTGTCCTTTATTGCATAGACAAGAACTGTGCAATCGATGACCTGGATATCGCGCAGCTCAAGGAGTTCTCAGAACTTTTCGAGGATGACATCTACGAAGCCATCAGCTTGGAGACTTGTGTAAATAAGCGGCTTACAATCGGTGCTCCGAGCCCGGAGATGATGCGTAAGGTCATAGCAGTAAACGATGAATTTATCGCCGGATTGGCGTAAATTAGGCGAAAGCCTGTGATAATAAAATAAGAGGAGTAGGAAAAATGAGCGAGAAGTTAAAAGTTGCAGTTTTAGGTGGAACAGGAATGGTTGGACAGAGATTCATCTCTATCCTCAATAATCACCCTTGGTTTGAGGTTGCCACAGTTGCAGCCAGCCCAAGAAGTGCAGGTCAGACCTATGAGGAAGCCGTAGGCGGAAGATGGAAAATGGATGGAGAAATTCCTGCATCCGTTAAGAACCTTGTTGTAAAGGATGTCACAGATGTTAAGGCTGTTTCTGAGGACGTTGATTTTGTCCTTTCAGCTGTTAACATGTCCAAGGACGAGATCAAGCACATCGAGGAAGAGTATGCAAAGACTGAGACACCTGTTGTTTCAAACAACTCAGCTCACAGATGGACTCCTGATGTTCCTATGATCATTCCTGAGATAAACCCTGAGCATATGGATGTAATCGAGTTCCAGAAAAAGCGTCTCGGAACAACAAATGGCTTTATTGCAGTTAAGCCTAACTGTTCAATCCAGAGCTACACACCTGCTCTT
>JAEEGL014283257.1_pt1 | contig 18943 bp, 18 predicted proteins | sample 9134231 | NCBI WGS metagenome assembly JAEEGL01 (sample SAMN16246548, study PRJNA631951) | gut metagenome | biome: gut microbiome; feature: rumen; material: fiber-attached | host: Bos | place: Iran: Karaj | collected 2018-10 | reverse complement strand
CGGGAGAAGGATTTGAACCTACGACCTTTGGGTTATGAGCCCAACGAGCTACCAGGCTGCTCTATCCCGCGATATAAAACAAAATGGCGGAGGAAAAGGGATTCGAACCCCTGCGCCGCTTGCGCGACCTCCTGGTTTTCAAGACCAGTCCCTTCAACCGGACTTGGGTATTCCTCCATGCTGTCATCGACAACAAATTGATTATATCATAAGTGATTTTTGGATGTCAACATTTTTGACCTATTTATAATTACTTTTATTATTCGACATATTTCTTATACCAATTGTGATTTAATATCATTTTTGAAAGGAGAAAACATGGAAAACATAATTAAAGAGTTGATACAGAAGTTTGATGAAATAAAAAAAGGCGGATTATACAAATCGCAAAGGTGTGGAACCACAGGTATAGGGTATACTTTTGAAAAATTACTCGGGAAAGAAGAAGATTATAGCTATGCTCCGGACTATAAAGGAATTGAGATAAAAACCAAGCTTGGATATTCTAAATGTCCAATAACTTTGTTTAGCTTGGTCCCAAAAAGTAGGTACAAGAATACAATTGAGCGAATCGTTAAATCATATGGATATCTAGACAATGACTATAATCAATTTAAAGTTTTGAGATGTAGGGCAAGTTCAATAGAGAGAAATTATGTAAATAATAAGTATCTTTTTAAATTATATGTAGATTGGTCTGCTAAAAAGGTGAAGCTTTTAATATTTAATAAAAAAGGCAACATTATTTCCGGCGGTATTCATTGGACATTTGATGATTTAAGAGAAAGACTATGCACAAAGCTAAAATATATGGCTTTGGTGATTGGATATCCTTATCGTTTTCAAGGAGTGACATATTATAAATACTTTAATATAACTTTTTATAAACTAAAAAGCTTTGAAGCTTTTCTTAGATTGATAGAAAATGGTAATATTAGTGTGGTATTTAATATCGGAATATATAGAAATAAAGAAAAATTAGGAGCAATTTATGATCATGGAACTTCGTTCAAATTGTCCACCAAGAACATACCTGAATTATTTGATAAAATATCGCTGCAAAAAGAGAATTGAAGCAAATAAAAAACAATACATTAAAGCACTGTTTTAAACATTAAATGGTCGGGAAGACAGGATTTGAACCTGCGACCCCTTGGTCCCAAACCAAGTGCACTACCAAGCTGTGCTACTTCCCGATAATTAAATGGTGCGCCCAAAGGGAGTCGAACCCCTAACCTTTAGATCCGTAGTCTAACGCTCTATCCAATTGAGCTATGGGCGCATTACATCGCCTACAAATAAAAACTGGAAAAATCCAGATAAAAACAAAAGATGGTGCCCAAGGCCGGACTTGAACCGGCACGGGCTTTAACACCCGCAGGATTTTAAGTCCTGTGCGTCTACCTATTCCGCCACTTGGGCAGGCACTGTCTTAAATCTATAAGACTACTCAAGTATACTATCATTTTAATTAAATATCAAGTCTTTTTTTAAAAAATGGCTTTGGTTTTACTTGTTGTTTCAAAGATGTTATAATCTTATTAGGTGATAATATGAAGAGAATTGTTATATTTCTTTTATCTTTTTTTATAATTTTGCCTTATGCTAGCGCACATAGCGCTAACATAAAGGGATATGGAGATAAAAACTCCAAATATATATCTAGTTGTAACAAAAAATACTATGGATATCATAAACAAAATGGTAATAATCACTGGCATGAGGTTACATTTAAAAATGACGAATGGACAATTGTGGATTCTAAAAAAGTTTTAAAATCTGATCCATGTGAAAAAAATGAGAAGATTAAAGTCACTTTTATCAGATGTGTTGATGGTGATACAGCAGTTTTAAAAATAAATGGAAGCAATGAAAAGTTTAGATTTTTAGGAGTTGATACACCTGAAAGTGTTCATCCCACTAAAGATGTTGAACAATATGCTAAAGAAGCAAGTAAAAATACTTGTGATTTACTAACTAATGCTTCTAGTATAAAGGTTGAATATGATCTTAATAGTGATAAAAAAGATAAATATAATCGTAATTTGGCATGGATTTGGATAGATGATATCTTATTACAGGAATTAATGATAAGTGAAGGATTTGCTAGAGTAGCTTATGTTTATGGAAATTATAAATATACTGATAAACTATGTTCTTTACAAAATAATGCTATTTCAAATAATAAAGGTATATGGCAATACGGATATGAAGTTGGTTATTGTGAAACTAAAGATACAAGTAATAAAGAAGTTTCTAAAAATAATATATATACAGTAACTTTTAAAGATGGAGAAGATAAAACTGATGTAGCTGTTGCTGAAGGTATGAAAGTAAAGGAAATTAAAGCAAGTGGAAAGACTGGATTTAACTTTGCTGGATGGTATCATGATGATAAAAAATATAATTTTAGTAATCCAGTTGAATCTAATATAATATTGGAAGCTAAATATAAAATTGATTATATTTATGTTATAGTTTTCATAGTTATTCTATTATCAAGTATAAGCTATAATGCAAAGGAAAAAAAGAATGGAAAGAACAATAAAAAAAGTACTAAACGCAATTGAAAAAAATGGATTTGAAGCATACATAGTAGGTGGATATGTTCGCGATTTGATGTTGAATAAGATTTCTTGGGATGTTGATATTTGCACTAATGCTTTACCTAAAGATTTAGTTAAATTGTTTCCTAATTCAAACGTTGGAATATATGGAGCAGTTGATTTTAAAATAGGTAAATATTCTTTTGAAATAACAACATATCGCAAAGAGTTTAATTATGAAAATCGTCATCCTAGCAAGGTAGAGTATATTAATAATTTATTAGAAGATATAAAACGTCGTGATTTTAAAATAAATACTATTTGTATGAATCAAAATGGCAATATAATTGATTTGCTGAATGCAACGTCTGACATAGAAAATCATATCATTTCTTCTTTTGGCGATGCTGATCTAAAAATGAAAGAAGACCCTTTAAGAATATTACGAGCAATAAGATTTGCTACTGTGCTTGATTTTGATATAGATGAAGAATTGTTATCTTGTATAAAAAGGAACAAAAATCTAGTATTAGAATTATCTGATAGTAGAATAATTGATGAAATGACTAAAATATTAATAAGTGATAATTATGTAAAAGGACTTCATTTGCTTAAAGATTTAGGTATAACAGATTTGCTTGAAATATCTTATGATAAAGTAGTTAAAACTAATGATGTTAATGGAATGTGGGCTCAATTAAATTTCAAAAAAAATCTTGCATTTAATAAGGAAACAATACATAATATAAATACCATTAGAAGTATTATTGATAGTGGTAATGTTGATTTGTTTTCTTTGTATAAATATGGTCTATATTTTAATATTGTAGCAGGTGAAGTATTAAAAATTGATAATAAAAAAATCGCTAGTTTATATCACCATATGCCAATTAAATGTCGAAAAGACATTAAAATTAGTTCTACTGATATAATGGCTTTACTAAATATCAAAGAAGGCGAAGAAATTGGATTTGTTTTAGCTGAACTTGAAAATGCTATTTTATCTCGCAAGATTACTAATAGCGAGACGCAAATAAAAAAATATATAATTGATAATTTTAGAGGTGAATAAATATGAAAAAAACCCATCCGTTATTTAATAAGAATTTTATTGTTAATGAATTACTAATTAAGGAAGCAGTAAAACAGAACTTAAATCTTAATGAGTTTCTTTTGCTGATGGTTTTTGCTGAGAATGATGGTGGCAAGTTAGATATTCAAAAAATAACCGAACACTTATACATAAAGGAAGAAGATGTCTTAGAAGCGTTAAGTTCTTTAGTCCAAAAAAAACTAATTAATAATGTATCAAAGAAAGATGAAAATGGAAAGCTCTCAGATTTTATTGAAATGGATGGATTGTTTAATTTAATTGAGGAAAGTTATTCAAACAATACAGATTCTGCAAAGAAAAATGATATTTATTCAATATTTGAAAAAGAATTTGGGAGAACTATTACTCCAATGGAATATGAAATTATTAATGGTTGGATTGAATCTGGTTTTAAAGAAGGCATAATCTTTCTTGCCTTAAAAGAAGCAGTGTATAATGGCGTTACGAATATAAGATATATTGATAAGGTTTTATTTGAATGGAAAAAACAGGGATTTACGCACGAAAAAGATGTAGAAAAACATCTAAGCAAACAAAATAGTAAAAATAATTCTCCAAAAGAATTGTTTGATTGTGATTGGATTAATATTAATGACGAGAACAAATGATATAGTAAAGAATCTAAATGATATGATTCCAGAAGCTAAATGTGAATTGGAATACCAAAAAGATTATGAGTTATTAATTGCAACTATGTTAAGCGCTCAAACAACTGATAAGAGAGTTAATATGGTTACCAGAGAACTTTTTTCTAAGTATTCTTTGAAAGAAATTGCACATTGTGATCTTAAAGATTTAGAAAGAATCATTAGACCTGTTGGAACGTTTAGAAGGAAAGCTTTGTATTTAAAAGAAATAGCTAGTAGTTTAGTTACTAATTATAATGGTCATGTTCCAAATGATAGAAAATATATTGAAAGCTTACCAGGATGCGGACATAAAACATGTAATGTTGTATTATCTAATTTATATGATGAAAATTGTATAGCTGTAGACACGCATGTTAGTAGAGTTTCAAAGCGACTTGGTATAGCTGAAAAAAATGATGATGTAGTTACTATTGAAAGCAAATTAACTAAAAAGTTTGGTTTTACTTCATTAAAAGATTTGCACCATCGTATGGTATTGTTTGGCAGATATATTTGCTTAGCCAAAAATCCTAAATGTGAAGAATGCAAATTAAGAAGTATATGCAAAAAAGACTGCTAACAGCAGTCTTTTTTAATCTAATTCAGTATTTGAATCATTTGGTTCTATATTAGTATTATCATTTACAATATCGTTTACATTTGAGTCTATTTTAGCATAAGCATTAATTGTTAATCCATCTGATGCATTATTTCTAAATATTGAATATTCTGATTTTACAACAAATGTATAAGCTGTAGTAGCAGCATTAGCAGGGTAACTATAAGAATTGTTTGAAGTTGTTCCCAATGATCTATAAGATCCGTTCGCTTCTTTTATATATACATGATATACAAGTGTTCCAATATTTGACTTATTATATTTTAATCGCTTTTGATAATACTTGGATGCATCTTTGTCAAAGTTTTTATTGAAGTATTCTTGTAGATAAGTCTCATTAATAGCATCTGGAGTATCAATTGGGCTCCATGTTAACTTGATGTTTTTACCATCAAAAGTTGCATTACCATTTTTTGGAGCTGCAAGTTTAGCAAATCTTGTTGATTTTTCACTTGGCTCTGTACCTTTTCTAAATAGTTCTGTCCTTTTTAAACTATCAGGAGTATATTCAGAAGGTAATTGTGGAGGAATAGTTTCCCATTCAACAGTCTTAGCTACAACACCAGCTGGTTTTTTAAATGTTCTATTTTTCTTATATATTTTATTTGCCAAAGATGACATAATAGAACGTCTCATTTTTCCACCGATAGCACTAGTTAGATAGTGTTCTTTAGTAGTTGTATCATATCCTAGCCATAAAGCAATACAATAATCAGGACTATAAGTTATATTCCAGTGGTCTGGAGTTGCTCCGGATGGAACCCCTAGAGCTTGTTTAGAAGCAGAGTCTAAGTTTGTTGTACCACCTTTTGCTGCAACTTGAGTACCACTAACTGATATGTGGCCACCGACATTTCTTTTTCCACCAGTAATTAACATATCAGTAATCATATAGGCTGTTTCAGGTGACATAACTTGATTTTTACTGTATTTATTTTCATATGTTGAATCATCATCATAAACTATTTTAGTAAATGAATATGGTTTTATATAATATCCACCACGGCCATATGCTGCATAGGCGGCGCTCATTTGAAGTGGGTTGGTTCCGTTAAATGCTCCGATAGACATAGCTTCGTATGGTCCGTCACCATAATCGATTCCTAGTGAATGAACAAAATCAGCTATGTAACTTGGATTTTCTTTATAAACTTTTTGGAATGTTTTTAACGCTGGAATGTTTCTTGAATCTACTAAAGCTTCTCTTATTGTCATCATTCCTTTGTATCCGTTATCGTAGTTATGTATTTTTTTACCACCGGTATAAGAGTGTGGTTCATCTATAATAAAGCCATAAGTGTTTCCACCCATATATTCAATCCAAGGACCATAGTCAAATAAAATCTTGGCTGTTGATCCTGGTTGTCTCTTAACATCAGTAGCTCTATTTAAACCTTTAGCAGCATAATCTCGGCCACCACTCATAGCAAGAACAGAACCATTTTCAACTGATGTAACAACTAGTCCCATTTGAAGACTATCGTTAGGGAATTTGTATACCTCGCCATTTTCAACTTTAGTAACTTCTTTCTGAATATCCATATCTAGTGTAGTGTAAATTTTCATTGATACTTTAGTTGGATCATCGCCAGTAGTTTTTTCAACATCATCAATTACATAATCAATAAATGCTTGGTACGTGCTTTTTGTATTAGATTGTTTTGGTTTAAGCATTGATCTAACATCAATACTATCAGCGATTTTTCTTTCTTCTTCACTAATGTATCCGTGTTTAACCATTAATTTTAGTACAGTAGAACGTCTTTTTTGACAATTCTCTGGATGGATATATGGATTATAAGCTGTTGGATTTTGGAACATACCTACTAACATAGCTGCTTCTGCTAAATTAATATCATTTACGCTTTTTCCAAAATAATACTGACTTGCTTGTTCAATTCCATAAATACCAGAGTAGTTTAAGTTCCCATCGTTTCCTAACCATTGAGAGTTAAAATAGAATTCTATAATTTCTTCTTTAGTACTTGTACTTTCAAGTTTGAATACGGCCATATAAATGTCTGTAAACTTTCTTATAATACCCTTAATACCAGAAGCTTCTTTTCCGGTATAAGTGTTTTTAATAACTTGCATTGATAGAGTAGAAGCTCCACCGGCAGATGAGTTACCAACAACTTGTTTAAGTGATGCAACTAAGAATCTAGCCCCATCTAAACCATTATGTTGGAAGAATCTAGAATCTTCTGTGGCAAGAAGGGCATCAATTAATACTTGAGGTAGATCATCGTAGGTAATTAGTTCTCTGTTTTCAGAACCGATTCTAGCAAATTCATTTCCTTTATTATCATATAAAATTGTAGCTTCTTTTTTATATAATAAGTCTCTGTCAAAACTTGGCGATGAGATTATTATGTAAAGAGCAAATAGCAGCACTAAAGAAGCAATACCAATACCAGCAATAGCTGCTATTATTAAAATTACATTCCAAAGTTTTTTCTTACTAATTTTCTTTTCTTCAACAAATGATTCTTCAAAACTATTTTGCTCAACATTTTTTGAAATAATTATCTTTTTTTCTTTTCCTTTATTTTTCTTTGTTGCCATAAGCATCTCCTTTATCAAAATACAATGTATCAACTACATCTAAATAATTTAGCCCTTTATTATAGTTATAATCTAGCAAATATCCTTTGCTAGTTATATAATCTAATGGAATACTTTTTCTATTTTCACTTTCAATATAACTAATAAAGTCATTTCCAGCTAAATAATAATCACTATTATTGATTCTTATTATTAAAAAACCAATTCCGCCGTGTTTAAGAACACTTTTCAAATGTTTTATTTGGTGAGGATGAATGTTTTGAAGGGGAAAAGAAGTTTTTGATTTTGTCTCTTTAGCTTCAAATTCTATATATTTTCCTCTATAAAGCCCATTATAATCTAAGGTGGATGGCTCTTTAAAATAAGCCTTGGTAATTATTTTAGAATTATTTTCATATACAACTTTATCTATCCCAATAGGAGTTGGCTTTTTGAATATCAGTGCTTTATCAATTTCTAAGTAATAAGTATTGGTTTCATTAATCAAATCTTCCAACTGCATTCCTCGGTTACTATAAGATATAGGCTTGTGATATTTTTTGTTCATATTATTAGGATAATTCACTTATAATCACCTCTCATAATTATATCATAAAAAAATAAAAAAACCATATTTCTTTCATTATTTATATATTTTAGTATATTCTGTCGATTTTATTGCACTTTTTTATACTTAAAATATAATGATAATAAGGTGATAAAATATGTTGAGAGTTGATTACATAATAAATGAATTAATAAACAAATTAGATGATGCAGAGATAAAACTTATTATAGAAAGTGTTAAGAAAAAAAGAAAGTAATGCCTTCTACCCAATTGACAAAATAAGTTGTTTTTTTATATAATTGTTTCGTAAGAAGGTGAAGCGCATGTACAACGATCGAATTTTTTTAACTCCACAAGAAATTTTGGAAAAAGAATTCAAGTATGATGCTAGAGGATATCGTCCTCAAGAAGTTGACAAGTTTTTGGATATGGTAATTAGAGATTATACGGAGTTTTCTAGTATAATTAAAAAGCAAGAAAGAGAAATTAAAGATTTAACAGATGATAATATAAAACTAAAACAAGAACTTAGGAGACTTAAAACAACTATTGAAGCAGCTGAAGACAATGAGATGCCTCATCAAGCAACTTCAAATGTTGATCTTCTTAGAAGAATTAGTCAATTAGAAAAAATTGTATACGGAAACAATAATGAATAATACTTTAGACAAATGCTGCATGCTTCAGCATGTAGAGGAAAGTCCATGCTCACACAACCTGTGATGGTTGTAGTGTTTGTGCTAAGGGAACAAATAACCTTAGGTAGAGTAATCTAACGGCGATGAAACAACCTTAAATGGTTAGAGTAATCATAAAGTGCCAAAGAGACGAGCTTTTTTGGAAACGAAAAAGGTGGAACGTGGTAAACCCCACAAGTGAGAAACCCAAATTTTGGTAGGGGAACTTCTAGAGGAGAATACGAATCCAATAGAGGACTGCATAAGCAGTAGATAAATATTTGTCGCTTAATTATTTAAGTACAGAACATGGCTTATTAAATATTATTTATTATAAAAAAGGAGTGAATTATCTTGGACGAGATAGGTAGCCTGTTTAAAGCTACAAGAGAATCTTCAGGAATAAGTATCGAAGAAGTAAGTAATGATTTAGATATTAAAGATGTAATGATTGAAAATATTGAAGATGGAAAGATTGGATCTTTTAAGGACATTTATGAATTAAAGGGATATGTCGAATCTTATGCAAAGTATTTAGGATTAGATGAAACCAAAATAATTGATAAGTTTAACGAGTATTTATTTGAATACACATCTAAAATACCAGTAAAAGAAATAGAAGAAGCTGTTTTAGAACAAACTAAAGAATTAAAAGTTGAAAATAAAATAACTTCTCCTTATACAAAAAAGATATCTAAGCATAAAAAAAGTTATTATATACTTATTTATTTAGTGGCTATTTTAATTGTAATTGCTATAATTGTTTGGTCAGTTAAGCAAATCACAATTGGAAATCATAGTGCTACAATTATTAGTTATGGAAAGTAGGGTTGAAGAATGAATTTGCCTAATAAAATTACTGTTACTAGAATTATCTTGGCTGTATTATTAATGATATTATTAATTGTGCCATGGTATGAACTAGGTATTGTTTTTCCAACGTATCAAGTTGGTGGAAGAATAATGGTTGATATAAAATATATTATTGCTGGAGTATTATTTATAATTGCTTCAGTATCCGATTTTATAGACGGACATTTAGCTAGAAGTCGTAATTTAGTTACTGATTTTGGTAAAGTAATGGATGCTATTGCTGATAAAATATTGGTAAATGGAGTTTTAATTATTTTAGCTTATAATGGATTTATTCATGTAGCTGTTCCAGTTATTATTATTCTTCGTGATACTTTTGTAGATTCATTTAAAATGGTAAGTGGTAATAAAGGAAAAGTAGTAGCTGCAAGTTTTTTAGGAAAAGCTAAGACTATGTGTATGATGATTGGTATTACTCTAACACTATTTTATAATATTCCATTTGAATTAATTAATTTTAATTTTAGTGGTTTACTTATTTTAGCGGCGACTATTTTATCAGTTGTTAGTGGTTGTCAGTATTACTTCAATACAAAAGAATTTTTTGCTCAAAAATAAAAAATCTGATTTTTAAGGATGATTAAAAAGGGATGTTTTGCTAGGCAAAACGCCTTTTTTTGTTCAAAAAAGCAATAACAAACAAATGTTTGAACTTTTTGTTGACAAAAGGTTTTATATATATTAAAATGAGAATGTAGTAAAAAATTAGGAGGCTTAATTACAAATGAAAATATCAAAAGATGTGACAAATAAGGATAAGGCTTTAGAACAAGTTCTTGCAGATATTCAAAAGCAGTTTGGAGCAGGAGCTATTATGAAGTTAGGGGAAGACAGTCATGCTAATGTAGAAGTAACTTCCAGCGGTTCACTTATGTTAGATAAAGCGTTAGGTGTTGGAGGTTTTCCTAAGGGAAGAATAATTGAAATATTTGGTCCTGAATCATCAGGAAAAACAACTATTGCTTTACAAGCAATTGCTGAAGTTCAAAAAGCTGGGGGAACAGCAGCATTTATAGATGCGGAACATGCTTTAGATCCAGTCTATGCTAAAGCTTTAGGCGTTAATTTAAATGAATTATTACTTTCTCAACCAGATACTGGAGAGCAAGCATTAGAAATATGTGAAGCACTAGTTAGAAGTGAAGCAGTTAATATAGTTGTTATTGATTCTGTAGCTGCATTAGTTCCACAAGCGGAAATTGATGGAGAAATGGGAGATAGTCATGTAGGACTTCAAGCTCGTTTAATGTCTCAAGCATTAAGAAAGCTATCAGGTACAATCAATAAAACCAAAACAACGGCAATCTTTATTAATCAATTAAGAGAAAAAGTTGGAATTATGTTTGGTAACCCAGAAACAACTCCAGGTGGACGTGCACTGAAGTTTTATGCTACAATAAGATTAGATATTAGAAGAGCAGAACAAATTAAAAATGGTGATCAAGTAATTGGAAATAAAACTGTAATTAAAGTTGTTAAAAACAAAGTTGCTCCACCATTTAAAACAGCTAATGTCGAAATCATGTATGGTGAAGGTATTTCTCGTGAAGGAGAGATAGTTGATTTAGCATCTGACCTTGGAATAATAGAAAAAAGCGGAGCATGGTATGCTTATAAAGGTGAAAAGATTGGACAAGGTAAGGAAAATGTTAAGCAATTATTAAAATCCAATCCAGAATTAAAAGAAGAGTTGGAAGGATTAATTAGAGAACAACTTGCCAAATAAAAGTTAGGAGTGATTTGATGTATCGTAACACTTATGCTTTAGTGGATACCAAAAAAATCATGGACAATGTCAAATATATAACTAGTACTTATGATTATGAGTACTATTTTGGCGTTGTAAAGTATAATGCTTATGGCCATGGTAATGGTATTATTAATGCAATGTTAAAAGGTGGCGTAAATTACTTAGCAGTAGCTACATTAGATGAGGCTTTGGAAATTCGTAAGGATTTTCCTAAAGTTCCAATCTTAATTTTAGAGCCTATAGATATAGAATATATTGATAAAGCAATTTATTATGACATAACTATTACAGTAGAAAGCCTTAAGTATTTAAAGGAATTAGCCGAATACCCACTTGATAAAAGACTTGCTGTTCATTTTAAGGTTGATTCTGGAATGAATAGATTAGGTTTTAATAACACTAATGATTTTACTGAAGCTTATGGAATAATAGCTAATTCTGAATACTTATTCTTAGAAGGTATTTATACACACTTTGCGACTAGTGGTATTAATGATAAGTATTATGATTATCAAGTTAAGAAATTTGAAGAGATTACAAAAAATATTAATCTAAGTGTTATAAAAATAATTCATGCTGATAGATCAATAACATTAGCTAACAAGCAAAAACTAGATTACTGTAACGGGGCTCGTTTTGGAATGCTTTTATATGGAATATCAGCAAGAAATGTCGTTTTAGACTTTAAGCAAAAGCTAAAAAACAAAATCAAAAAATTATTAGGTAAGAGTACTAATTATGCTAAAGTTCTTCCGCTAGACACAGCATTTGAACTATATAGTGAGGTAATTAGCACAAGAAAAGCAAAAGCTAAAGAATGTGTTGGATACGGAGCTTATTGGTTGGATACTGATGCTAAAATTGCAACTATATCTATTGGCTATGCTGATGGTGTTGATAAATCTTTTAAGTGTGTCTACATAGGTGGTAAGAAATATCCAATTGTTGCTGATTCTATGGATATGATTATGGTGCTTGTTGATGATAAGGTAAGAGTTGGAGATAAGGTTGAAATAATTGGAAAAAACATTCCATTATTAGATGTTTGTTCTAATACCGGGCTAAACGCTTATCATTTGTTTGCTAAAATCTCAAATAGAGTAACAAGAAAATATAAATAACAACCAAAATGGTTGTTTTTTTGTGGTAAAACAATTGTCAAGTGTTGTCTAATCTGTTGAAAGTAGGCTATTAAGTATCTTATAATTATACTAAGAAAATAGGTGAATAGTTATGGAAGAAGAATCAAAAAAGAAAAATAACAAGAAACTCTTTTTAGCAATAGGTGTGTGTGCATTGCTAGTAGGAATGTTTATTTTATTAAACACATATGCATATTGGAGAATAAAAGGAGAACAAAGTGAATCAAACTATGTAGTAGGTGCTTGTCTTAATTTTGAGTTTATAGAACTAAAAGATCAAGAAGACAAAAAAATCGGCGGATTTACTTTAGAAGGCGATGAAGCAATGCCAATTTCTGATGAAGAAGGCCAAGCTATGCCTGGATATACATTTAAGATTGAAAATACATGTGATCAACCTGTAAATTATCAAATAGTATTAGAATCGCTAAAAATGAAAAATGAAGAAACAAATGAGTATTATCCTGAAGGAAAGTATTTTGACGATGATATGATTAAAATTCAATTTGATAATGGATTAATCAAAACGTACGATGACTATAAGCATGTAGATAAAGATAGCCAAGCAGATTATAAAGATGATATAAGAGATACAAAACAATTGCTTGTTGGAACAATTGATGGTAGAGCTACTCAAACTCACAACTTAAAGATGTGGATATCAAGCGAATCAAATAATGATGATATAGGTAAAGTATTTAGAAATAAAATAAAAGTATTTGCTGGACAAGGAATAACACTAGATGATTGTTATACAATTAATGATCAAGGAACAATTACTGCTTATAATGCCTCATGTGGAGCATCAGCAACAATACCTGCAACTATAAATGGAACAAGAGTAAAATCTATATCAGGAGATGCCTTTAAAGATATAGATGTTACATACATTGGTCAAACTTTAGAAGGAGCTAAAGAGCAAGCAACTGGTACATGTATTGATGTTAATGGGGCAATAGAAAACTGTGATGTAGATTTTTCACTTGCTTTCTCAAGTAAAGTATCTACTGTAAAAAGTGATCTTTCTAATGAAGAAAGGGCAAAAGAAATATCTTCTTTAACTTATGATGATGCTTATGTTTTAGTATATGGTGATTTAAGTAATATTAAGCAATCATCATTAGATGCTGCAATAAAAAAAGCCTATGCTACGGCTGGAGTAACTGATGAGATTCTTACTCCATCTGGAATGAGCATAGATAATGTTAAAAAGTATAAGGTTGGTACTGATACACTACCTAATGAAGGAGCAGGAATACAGGAAATCTATTTTTCAATTTCTAATAATAATGGTGTTATTGATGCTATTCCACAAGGATATCGCATTCCTTATAAGGTAAAAGAACAACTTGTCATAAATTCATTAGATTTATCTAAAGCCACTTATTTAGAAAAAATAGAAGGAAGAGCATTTAGTAATGTTCCATATCTCCTAGATGAATATGATGATTATAGAGATAGAAATAATGCTGACGAAGCTCTTGATGTTCAAAATATTCCTGTAGGATTAACTTCTTTGACATTTGGTGATCATCCTAATGGTATAAGAGTTGGTGGAGCAGCATTTGCTAAAATGAATTTAGATAATTTAACTATACCAAACAACATTACATTCTTAACTGATGATGATTTAACCGGATTATATCCAAATGAATTATACGAAATATATGGTCCGTTTGGACAATCAAAAATTAACAATATTAATGTTACAAAAGTTGGAAATAACACGTCATTTAAAGCTGTAAAAATGCTTCCTCAACTTAATGGAACATCAACTGGCCAACAAGATGCAGCTGGATATATTAATTCTTTTGCTGATGGACTTGGTCAATTGATTGTGCTATATTTTCCATATATTGAAACCCAAAATGTTTCATTTGATAATGGAATAACTAATATAGAAGCTACAGGTTTTAATGTAACTAATTCTATAACCTTCCCAAATGATTTAAATACAATTGGTGATTTTGCTTTCGCTCTTACTAAAAATGTTAATGAAGGAATTAGCTTTCCATCAACCTTAAACACAATAAGAGATATGGCGTTTGCAAGTTTAAATATTAATTCTTTATATATTCCACATAGTGTAACAACAATAGGTTCTAAGGCTTTTTCTGAGTTTGCAGGAACTGTTACAGTTGATAACTCAGCAGGCAATGTTAACTTTGCCCAAGATTGGATAAAAGAAGGAACTCCAGTAAATTACACTAATAATTAGAAGCAAAATATTGCTTCTTTTTTTTGTATCTCTTGCAGTTTTAAATCTTTTTAGGTATAATATTTTTGTAATACTAAAGGAGGTTATTTATGCGCAGAATTATAGCTAGTTTAGATGTTGGTTCTAATAGTTTAAAATTAGTTGTTGGCGAAATATTTAAGAAGAAATTAAATATTCTAGCTGCTGTAGATGTACCTTCTAGAGGTATTAAAAAAGGTTATGTTATAAATCCTGAAAGTGCTACAGAAGCTATTAAGGAATTATTTGATAAAGCAGAACATATAATTGGGCTTAAAGTATCTAAAGTAATAGTGAATGTTCCAGCATATAATACTGATTGTTTTATTAATGAAGGAGAAATATCTATCAAAAGAGAAGAAAATGTGATTAACTCTTCTGATATAGCTAATTGCATGAATGCTGCTACTAAAGATGTTATATCTCCCAATCTAATGTTAGTTACTGTAGTACCTACAGCATTTAAAGTAAATAACGAAATTACCAAAAATCCTTTAAATATTGTTAGTGATAAATTAGCTGGTAAGTTTGTTATAGTAACTGTTCCTAAAAAGAATTTAAATGGAATAGGTTATTGTTTACAAAAAATTGGTGTAGAAGTAGTAGATGTATGTATTCCACCACTTGCTGATTACTATGGTTTTAAAACAAACGATTATAATAAAGAAGTTGGAGCTGTAGTTAATATAGGTGATGCTATAACAACAGTATCAATATTTAATAAAGGCGTTTTAACGGCTTGTGATGTTATTGAAACTGGTGGAATTAACATTGATAACGATTTAGCTTATGTTTATAAGCTTACTAAAAATGATGCTAGAATGGTAAAAGAAAAATTAGCATTAGCGCATGATAGACTAGCCCAACCAAACGAATCAATGATATTAACTGATCGAAATGGTGAGAGTGTAAAAATAAATCAATATAATGTTTCTGAAATAGTTAAGAGCAGATTAGAAGAAATATTAAAACTTATAAAAAAACAAATAAATCTCTTAACAAAAAAAGAAATAAGTTATATAATAATTTCAGGAGGATTGACGGAACTTAAAGATTTTGATTTAATATTAGAGGAGGTATGTGGACCTACTGCTGTTGTTAAATATGTTAATGAAATAGGAGTTAGGGATAATAAGTACTCTGTAGCTGTAGGAGCTATTAAATATTACAATCAAAGGCTTATTTTGAAAAACAAAGATTTTTCAGTATTTAGTTTAGACGATCAAGAAGAATTAAGTGGGTTGGTAAAGAAAGCAAATGTATCAGATGGTAGTTTATTAGGTAAACTATTTGGATATTTTTTTGATAATTAAGGAGAGATATTATGAACGGATTACAAATGGATCAAATTGCAAAAATTAAAGTAGTTGGTGTCGGTGGAGGCGGATGTAACGCTGTTAACCGAATGATTGATGAAGGAGTTAAGGGAGTAGAATTTATAGTTGTAAATACTGATTTACAAGTATTAAATGCTTCTAAAGCTGAAAACAAGATTCAAATCGGAGCTAACATTACTGATGGACTAGGAGCTGGAGCTAATCCAGAAATTGGTAGAGCTGCTGCACTAGAAAGTAAAGGAGAACTAGAAGAAGCATTAAAAGGTGCTGATATGGTTTTCGTTGCTTGCGGTCTTGGTGGTGGAACAGGTACTGGTGCTGCTCCTATTGTTGCTGAAATAGCTGAAGAATTAGGTGCTTTAACAGTAGGTATTGTTACAAAACCATTTAGATTTGAAGGAAAAAGAAGAATGGAAAATGCTTTAGTTGGTTTAGAGGAACTAAGAAAGCATGTTGATACATTGATTGTTATTCCAAATGATAGATTAAGAGAAATAATTGATCCAACTACAAGTTTTGAAGATGCATTCAAAGAAGTTGATAATGTATTACATAGAGGTGTTCAATCAATATCTGATTTAATTGCTGTAACTGGAGTAATCAACCTAGACTTTGCTGATGTTAAAGCAGTTATGGAAAAAAGCGGAAGTGCTATCATTGGTATTGGATGTAACGCTGGTGAAAATAGAGCTATAGAAGCTGCTAGACAAGCAGTTGCTAATTCACTTTTAGAAGCTACTATCGAAGGAGCTACTAATGCCATTGTTAACGTAACAGGTGGAAACAATTTAACATTATTTGAAATAGAAGATGCTGTTGAAACTGTTAGAGAAGCAGCAAACAGCGATGTAAATATCATCTTTGGTGCAATCAAAAATGAAAACTTAACTGATGAAGTAATTGTAACCGTAATTGCTACTGGATTTGAAGATGGTGGAGTTGATGAAGAATTGTTTGATGAAACTTCTCAAGCACCTAAAAGAAGATCTATAGATGAAGATGATGTTGATTACGAAGTACCTTCATTCTTAAGAAATAGAAGCGACTTTGAAGAATAATTAATATAATAATAAAAAGCGACAAAAATCTTGTTGCTTTTTTTTTATAATAATTTTGGTGATTGTAATGAAGGTATATTTAGATCTTTTATTTTTGCTTAATACATATCTAGATTTTTTCTTGTTAATAATGGTTAAACTAACTTTAAGAAGAGTATGCAAACTTTATAGATTAGTTTTTGCTTCTTTAACTGGTGGTTTAACAACATTTAGTTTATTACTAAATACTAACTATATATTTTTAACTGCAATTAAGATTTTATTAACTTTTATCATTGTGATAATTGCATTTGGATATAAAGATATATTTTATACTTTAAAAAATGCTATATACCTATTTATGATGGGAATTATCTTAGGTGGGGTAGCCTCGTTTATTCATACAAATATACATAATAGATATTATTATTTAATACTTCTTATAATTATAACACCAATTATTGTATATCTTTTTTTTAGACAAAATAACATAATTAAAAGGCAGTATAAATTATACTATCAGGTTAAAATAATCTTTAATGGTGTTAAAGATATAATATTATGTGGTTTTTTAGATTCTGGTAATAATTTGAAAGATCCAATTACAAAGAAATATATCATTATTGTTAATAAGAATAAACTTAAAGGAATAAATAAGATTAGAAGCCCAATGTTTGTTTCAGTAAAAACAATTAATAGTGATAGCTTAATAGCGTGCTATAAGCCAGATAAATTGTTTATTAATAACAAAGAATATAAAAGCTACTTAATAGGTTTACTAGATAAAAAGATTTTTATAAATGGAGTTGATTGTTTACTTAATAATAGATTGTTGGAGGATATATGATAAGAAAAATAATAGAGTTTTTAAAAGCAAGGTATCAAGATTGTTTCTTTGTTGGTAGTACAGATAAATTACCACCACCTCTTAGTAAAGAAGATGAACTACAATATCTAATTCAAAGTAAAAAAGGTGACATAGAAGCAAAAAATAAACTAATTGAACATAATTTAAGATTAGTAGTTTTCTTAGCTAAAAAATATGAAAGCACAGGTTATGATATAGAAGATTTAGTAAGTATTGGTTCAATAGGTTTAATTAAAGGAATAAACACGTATAAAGTAGATAAAAACATTAAACTTGCTACTTATGCTTCAAGGTGTATTTCTAATGAAATACTAATGTATATTAGAAAAAACAAAAAAAGAAAGACTGAAATTAGTTTAGAAGATACACTGAATTATGATGCCGAAGGTAACGAATTAAGATTAGAAGATATACTAGGTACTGAAGATGATGTTGTTCATAAAGAATTTGAAGGGATGGTTAATAAAGAAATACTAAAGGAGGAAATATCAAAATTAAATGATAGAGACAAACAAATAATGATAATGAGATATGGCCTTAATAATACAAAGGAATATACTCAAAAAGAGGTGGCTGATCTTTTAGGAATAAGTCAATCTTATATATCAAGAATAGAAAAAAAAGTAATCAAAAAGTTAGAGATTTTAATGAACTCTTAACGTTGACTACTTTTTTTTATTAAGTTATAATTATTAGAGTAGGAGATGTTGATAGTGAGCAGGAGAAACAAACTGATGATTGTTTGGTTAACAGTTCTTGGAATACTACTAATTGGGGCTACTTTTGCTTCTTGGTTAGTAAGTAGAAAACAAACAAACTTTAATACTTTAAATAGTAGTTGCGTTGATATTTCATTTACTAGTGGATCAGGAACAATTAGCTTTGAAAATGTAGCTCCTATAACAGATGAACAAGGACTTAGCCAAACTGGGTATACATTTACAATAAGAAACAATTGTGATACTGAAATGCCATATCAACTAAATTTAGATGTTTTTAATGT
>JAEEGL014182386.1_pt1 | contig 18943 bp, 17 predicted proteins | sample 9134231 | NCBI WGS metagenome assembly JAEEGL01 (sample SAMN16246548, study PRJNA631951) | gut metagenome | biome: gut microbiome; feature: rumen; material: fiber-attached | host: Bos | place: Iran: Karaj | collected 2018-10 | reverse complement strand
TGAATGTAGCAGATAATTATCCACTTACAAAACTTGTGGAAAAGATGAAGTTTGAGAATCTCACACCGCAGATCGATACTGATGATGTGCTGATAACACAGCCTGATATCAACAGACCGGCTTTGCAGTTAGCAGGATTCTTTGATCACTTTGATAATGAGAGAGTTCAGATCATAGGCTTTGTCGAGAAGGCTTATCTTGACTCTCTTGATGCTGAATCGAGAAAAGAGCGTTATAGACAGCTTCTGTCCTTTAAGGTGCCATGTATAGTATTCTGTAGGGATATCAAGCCTGATCTGGATCTTCTTGAGATGGCTCTTAAGTATAATGTTCCGATTCTCTCGAGCAAGGACTCTACATCATCTGTTATGGCAGAGATCATAAGATGGCAGAAGGTCATGCTTGCACCTGTTATCTCAATCCACGGTGTTCTTGTCGATGTGTACGGTGAGGGCGTTCTTATCATGGGTGAGAGTGGTATAGGTAAGAGCGAGGCTGCTCTTGAGCTTATAAGAAGAGGTCACCGACTCATATCTGATGATGTTGTTGAGATACATAAGGTCAGTGATGATACTCTTATCGGAACATCTCCTGACATAACCAAGTATCTTATCGAGTTGAGAGGTATAGGCATCATAGATGTGAAGTCTCTGTACGGTGTTGAGAAGGTTAAGGAAACTCAGTCCATAGATATGGTCATCAAGCTCGAAGAGTGGAGTAAGGAAGCTAAGTATGACCGTTTTGGAATGGAGGATGAGACTGTTGAGTTCTTAGGCAATAAGGTTGTCTGTCACTCTATTCCGATAAGACCAGGCCGTAATACAGCGATCATCGTTGAGACGGCTGCTGTCAATCACAGACAGAAGAAGATGGGCTACAATGCGGCTGAAGAATTCTACAAGAGGATTCAGGCGAGACTTGAAAAAGCAGGTGATGAAGGTTGAGCATATATGCAGGTATAGATGTCGGCGGCACATCAATCAAGATGGGGCTTTTTGAAGACGGAACACTTATAGAAAAATGGTCTATAAAAACAAGGACAGAAGATAGTGGAGCGCATGTGCTTTCGGATATATATGATTCCCTTTTTGAGCATATAGAAGCGGGGCAGATCGAAGCTATCGGAATAGGACTTCCAGGTCCTGTAGAGGATGACAGAATCGTACATGGTCTTGTCAATATAGGCTGGGGCGAGGTGGATGTCAAGGAAGCCTCAAAGCCCTATGTATCGTGTCCTGTATATGCCATTAACGATGCAAATGCTGCGGCTTTGGGCGAGGTTATGGCAGGAGGCGCCAAGGGCAAAAGAAGCGCAGTTATGATAACCATCGGAACAGGTATAGGCGGTGGCATCGTAATCGAAGATCGCCTGGTAACAGGCGCGCGAGGTGCTGCCGGAGAGATAGGTCATATGCCTCTTGTGTTTGAAGGCGGGGAATATGATACACTTGAAGAAAGAGCCGGGGCGTTGGGCATAAAGAGACGTACACTTAAGCTCATAGAAGAAGGAATCTACAAGACGTCGCTTAAGTTAGACTTTGAAGTAAGAGATGTATTCGATCTTGCGAAAACAGGCGATGAGCTGTGCGTGAAGGTTGTCGATGAGATGAGTGTCTGCCTTGGGACAGCACTTTCTGATATAGCATGTCTCATAGATCCTGAAGTATTTGTGATAGGTGGCGGGGTCGCCGATGCAGGTGATTTTTTACTTGATAAGATAAGAAAAGTATATGTAGAAAGAGCGTTCGGACCGTGCAAAGAAACTAAGATCGTGATTGCTAGTTTGGGCAACGATGCAGGTATCTATGGCGCATGCAAATATGCTATGGGTAAGGAATGATATGGAAGATAATATATTATTTGAGGAACTAAGAAGAATCTGTAAGGAAGACAATGTGCTCCCATACGAGAGTATGGCTCGCCACACGAGCATAAAGGCAGGTGGTAAGTGCAGGGCTTATGTGACACCTGATGATATGGCAACATTTGTCGAACTTGTGGTTTTCTTAAGACAGAATAACATAGAGTACTTTGTTGCGGGTAACGGAAGTAATCTTCTTGTGAGCGATGCAGGTTTCAAGGGAGTTGTCATAAGTCTTGGAAAGCGTTTTTCGGAGATTGTTGTAGATGACGATATGATATATGCTCATGCAGGCGCGCTGCTTTCTGTGGTTGGAAGGCAGGCACTTACAGAAGGACTTACAGGCTTTGAATTCGCTTCGGGGATACCGGGCTCTGTAGGTGGCGCTGTATATATGAATGCGGGTGCTTATGGCGGTGAGATCAAGGATATAATCGAGTATGCTGATGTATATGATGGCGAGAGGATAAGAAGGTTCACCAAAGATGAACTTGATATGTCTTATAGAAGAAGTCTTCTTACAGATAATCCTGGATATATATGTCTTCTTGCAGCCTTCAAGCTTAAAAAAGGTGATAAGAAGCAGATAGAGGAGACTATGAAGGATCTTGCCAAGAGAAGAAGAGATAAGCAGCCTCTTGAGTATCCTAGCTGTGGCAGTACCTTCAAGAGACCTGTCGGAGACTTCGCTGGAAGGCTTATCGAAGAAGCGGGGCTTTCGGGACTTACAAAGGGCGGTATGCAGGTATCTACTAAGCACTGCGGGTTTATCATAAATCATGATGGTGGAACCGCAAGTGACTTTTATGAGCTTGCTGGTGAAGTGATAAGAAAAGTTGAGGAAAAAAGTGGTGTAAGGCTTGAACTAGAGGTTAAGCTGCTTGGTTTCGATGAATAGGAGAAGATATGTATATAGTTATAGTTACCGGAATGTCAGGCGCTGGCAAGACAACAGTTCTAAAACAGCTTGAAGATCTGGATTTTTTCTGTATAGACAATATGCCTGTTGTTCTTGCTGATAAGGTCATAACCTTAGCGGGAGACAACGACGGCTGTGAGAAGATGGCTCTTGGTGTAGATATAAGGAGTACTCCTAACATAGAAGAACTCTTAGAGTGCGTGAAATCTATACGCGATGTCGGTCATCATGTGGATATTCTCTTCTTAGATGCAACTGATGAAACTATCATACATCGATATAAGGAGACGAGAAGAAAGCATCCGCTTGCTCAGAGAGGAAGAGCTATAGATGGAGTTACGAAGGAGCGTGAGAAGCTTGCGACTATCAAGAGTAATGCCACACATATAGTTGATACATCGCATCTTCTTGTCAGAGACCTGAAGAAGAAGATAACTGATATATTCGTAGAGGGCAAGGCTTATTCTAACTTCTATATCAGTTTTATGTCGTTTGGCTTCAAGTATGGAATACCTGATGATGCAGACCTTGTTTTCGATGTAAGGTTCTTACCTAATCCTTATTATGTGGATAATCTCAAGTACTTAACGGGTGAGGATCAGGAAGTAAGAGACTATGTTATGGCTGATGGTAATGGTGAGATATTCCTTGGGAAGCTTAAGGATATGCTGGATTTTCTCATACCTCAGTATATAGGTGAGGGCAAGAATCAGCTTGTGATAGCTGTTGGCTGTACAGGTGGAAAGCACAGGTCTGTCACACTTGCAAGAGGTCTTCATGAACTGTATAAGGATACGATATATGATACAGGTATATATCATAGGGATATAAGAAAGGCATGGAACTGATATGTCGTTCTCTATGGATATAAAACAGGAGCTTGTCAAGATAGATGTCGAGGCAAGGCACTGTCAGATCGCAGAACTTACTGCCATACTTACGGGTTGCTGTGACATAAGGCTTCTGTATGGCAATTATGCCATAAGGCTCATAAGTGAGAGTAAGCCTGTAGTGGTAAGATTCGAATACTTAATCGATAAGCTTTTTGGCGTCAAGGTACCATGCCTTATGCGCAATTCCAAGCAGTATGCTCTGTATATAACAGACCATAAACTTGCCCTAAAAGTACTGCAGATAACAAAAGTGGTTGACATAAGCTCCGAAATATGCGAAAATATCGTCAGTGTATCAAGAACGATAATATCCGGTGATTGTTGCAAGAGAGCTTACTTAAGAGCGGGATTTCTTGGATTTGGTTCTATGAGTGATCCTAATAAGATATATCATCTTGAATTCGTATGTAAGACTAAGGATAGAGCCGATATGCTCTGTGAGATGATAGAGAGTCTCGGGATCAAGGTAAGAAGCATCATAAGAAAGAATAACTACCTTGTGTATGTCAAGGAAAGTAAGGATATCGTGGATCTTCTTGGATACATGGGCGCACATAGGGCTTTGCTTGAACTGATGAACGTCAGAGTGGTTAAGACTGTGCGTAACGATGTCAACAGGCGGGTTAACTGCGAAGCAGCGAATCTCAATAAGATCATAAGCGCGTCTGTGAAGGAGATAGAGGATATAAGATATATCTTCGAGACTAAGGGCATGGATTATCTTCCAGAGAATCTAAGAGAAATCGCGAAGATAAGACTTGAGAATCCTGAGAGTTCTCTTAAGGAGATAGGGCAGATGTTAGAGCCACCTCTTGGAAAATCAGGAGTTAATCACAGGTTAAAGAAGATAAGTACTATAGTGGAAGAACTAAGAGGAAAGGATAATTAAGATGATCAAGAAGACTATTCAGGTTGAACTTCCGAACAAGACAGACATAACACCTAACGCGATGATGGTGCAGATCGCAAGTCAGTATGACAGTAAGATCTACGTAGAGAGTGATAAGCGCTCTATCAATGTCAAGAGTATCATGGGTATGATGACTCTCATAATCAAGAGAGGTGAAGCCATCGACATAAGCTGTGATGGTCAGGATGAAGAAGTGGCTTTGGAAGCCTTGGAGAAGTATCTTACTAATAAGTGATAAAAGGAGTTTCTTATGGGATATGCTCATCTTCATGTACATACAGAATATAGTATATTAAGGAGCAGTGTCCGCATAGAGGGCTTGGTTAAAAAAGCGGCTGAACTCGGTATGAAGAGCCTTGCTATAACAGATTATGGCGTCATGTATGGCGTTATAGCCTTTTATAAGGCATGCAAGAAGTACGATATTAAGCCTATCATAGGGTGCGAGATCTATGTAGATGATGATAATCTCATACTTCTTGCAAAGGACGAAGAAGGCTACACGAATCTTAAAAAGATGGTTAGCCTTTCTTTTGTTAGAGGATTTCGTAATGGTAAGCCAAGGATAAGTAAGGATGTACTTGCGCAGCATTCTAGAGGACTTATAGCCATAAGCAGTGACTATAACGGTGAAGTGTGCAGGAAGCTCATGATGAACGATCGTGATGGTGCGCTTAAGTGTGCTCTTGAATACAGCAAGATGTTCGGTAAGGATAATTATTATCTTGAGATATTTGATCACAACAGGCCTGAGGATAAGGCGCTTATAAGGCAGATCATGAAGCTGTCGGGAGAAACAGGTATCCCGATGGTTGCGCTCAACGAGATACATTACTTAAACCGCGAGGACGCTACTGCCTACAATGTTCTCGAGTGCATACAGACTCATAAGAAGATAGGGGATATACCGCGAACTCCCGACAGGCTGGAACATTTTGTGAAAAGTGAAGAGCAGATGAGACAGGCTTTTCCATATGCACTTGAGGCTGTCGAGAATACTTGTGCTATAGCTGATAGGTGCCATGTTGAGATAGAGTTTAACAAGCCTAAGCTTCCTAAGTATCCGATTGATAACGGCATGTCTTCGAGGGAATACCTAGAGAAGTTGTGCGCAGAAGGGATTAAGAAGCGATATAAGAAGGTTACAAAAGAAGTGTCTGAACGCCTTGAGTACGAGCTTTCGGTAATCGATAAGATGGGCTTTGTGGATTACTTCCTTGTTGTGTGGGATTTTGTCAATTATGCTCGCAAGAAGGGAATAGTCGTAGGCGATGGAAGAGGTTCTGCGGCAGGAAGTATAGTATCTTACGCGCTTGGCATAACGAACATAGATCCTATAAAGTACAATCTCATCTTTGAGCGTTTCCTGAATCCAGAGAGAGTATCCATGCCTGATATAGATATCGACTTTGCGCATAACAGGCGTGATGAGGTGGTTCGCTATGTGATCGATAAGTATGGTGCAGCCAATGTAGTGCAGATCGTAGCTTTTGGTACTCTTGCATCACGTGCAGTCATAAGGGATGTTGTGCGCGTTATGGATATAGGTTATGAGGTGGGCGATGAGATAAGTCATATGCTCTCTGATTCTTATGACCTAAGCCTTGCGGATTCTCTTAAGACGAATGATGAGTTAAGAGGTCTCTATGAGACTGATGTGACTATAAGGAATCTCATCAACATATCTATGGAGCTGGAGGGGCTTATAAGGCATACGACCATACATCCTGCTGGCGTAGTTATATGTGATGAGGATGCGGCAGATATATATCCGCTTGCGCTGTCTAACGATGGCAATGTTGTCATACAGTGCGAGAAGAAGGAAGTAGAGGAGTTAGGCCTTCTTAAGATAGACTTTTTGTCCCTTAGAAACTTAACCATAATAGACGATACTCTGAAGTCTCTTGAGGAAGAGGGCATACATGTGGATCTTAGCACTATAGATTATCACGAGAAGGGCGTCTATGCCATGATATCCGCAGGTGATACAGACGGTGTGTTCCAGCTAGAGAGCCGTGGCATGAAAATGTTCATGAAAAACCTCAAGCCTTCGGATTTTGATCAGATCGTGGCCGGCCTTGCACTCTTCAGACCGGGTCCTATGGACTTCATTCCGAAGTATATAGAGGCAAGAAACAGCGGTAAGGTAAGCTACGAGCACCCGATGCTTGAACCGATACTCAAGGATACATATGGCTGTATCGTGTATCAGGAGCAGGTTATGCAGATATTCCGTGATTTTGCGGGATATTCTATGGGCAGAAGCGACATGGTAAGGCGTATCATGGCCGCAAAGAAGACTAAGGAGCTTGAGAGCGAGAGGCAGAACTTCGTATACGGTAACGCAACTCTTGGCATAAAGGGCTGCGTGGTGAACGGTATAGATGCCAAGCTTGCGAATCACATATTCGATGAGATGTTAGACTTCGCAAGCTATGCCTTCAACAAATCCCATGCGGTTGCCTACTCTGTCATATCTTATAAGACAGCATATCTTAAGTATCACTATCCGGTGCAGTTCATGTCAGCACTTCTGACATCAGTTATGTCTTCGACAACTAAGGTGTCTGAGTATATATCTGCATTTAGAAGGCGTGGGGGTAAGGTTTTGCCGCCTAGTGTCAATGAGCCTGCAAGAAGATTCTTGCCTTCAGGTGACAATGTCCGCTATGCGCTAACCGCCATAAAGAATGTCGGAGATAGCGTAGTTGATGCGATTATCGCTGAGTACAGGCAAAGACCTTATAAGGACTTCTATGATTTCTTGGACCGCAACATAAGCCATGGACTTAATAAAAAATGTGTCGAATGCCTTATCAAGGCTGGCGCACTTGATGGTCTTGGCGTAAATCGTAAGCAGATGATACACAATTATGAGCGTGTCATGGAGGATATCCAGAGAAGAAAGAAGACTGAGATCACAGGACAGATAAGCCTCTTTGATTTTGAAAATGGCGGTGAGAGCGTATCGAGACAAGCTGCATTTGCCAAGGTGGAGGAGTTCTCGAGCGATGAGCTTCTTGCGATGGAGAGCGAGGTTCTGGGTATATATGTTAGCGCTCATCCTCTTGATGAATTCCTGCCTCTGATAGAGAAGAATGTCACACACTATTCTTCTGACTTCTATAACGATGATGGCCAGAATCCGATATCCGAGAAGGATAAGGTGATAATAGGCGGCTTCATAAGTAAGGCGTTGCATAAGGTCACAAGAAAAGGCGATGATATGGCTATCATCACTTTAGAGGATTATTATGGGCAGATAGAGGTTCTCGTATTCCAGAAGACCTATAAGAGGGTTTCACAGTATATAGCCGAGAATAAGAAGATATTCGTAGTGGGAAACCTGAAAAAAGATGATACAAGAAGCAGTATAATCGCGATGGATATCATACCTTTTGATGCGATGCCTAGGATCATCAGTATAGGATTTGATGATATGCAGGCTTTCGAGAAGCTTTATCCGGAGGTTGAGAAGCATATATATACTCAGGGCGGACACGACAGCGTGGTTGCGTATCTTGTAAAAGAACGGGCAAAGAAGCCTCTTGCGAAGAGAGTTATCATATCGGATGAGGATATGGAGAGTCTTAAGAAGATACTCGGAGATGAGAGGGTTGTGAGTGCGCAAACTAATTGCGGGTAATTTCTCAGGGGTACTAAAATGAGGAAAAGGGTTTTAATAATATTAGTATTAATAAGTGTTATATTGGTTATAGCATTTGGATTTAAAAGTGCCTTAGATAAGGGATATGTCCCGTTTACAGAAGAGTATGATTTTAGGGTTTATAAACAAAAATACGAGAAAAATGAAGAACACTTCACTGCCCTAATATGTGAAATCGAAGCGATAAATCGCAATCTGCCATCTGAATTTCGTGGCTTTAAAAGAATTCGTTATGAATTACGTGATAGCGAATGGAAAATAAGTGTTTTTAGTGATGAGTATGAAGTGATTTATGAGACTGCTAAGAATGTTGAAAGCATAAAGAATATTGAGATAATAGAAGGTGCATATGATGAGACACTTTTCGGTATAACTTTTGATATTAATGATGGAATGTTTATTTTCAATATAGGGGAATATTATCGTATATTCATTAGTGATGATAATGTTTATGTTAGATAAAAAAAGTTAGATAAAAAAATTCAAAAAAGGCTTGACAAAGCCTTCAATGTGATGTATAATAAGAGAGTAGTGCTACGAGAGTAGTGCTACATTTTTTATGTGCTACTCTTAATAACCGATCAGAGTCTCCCCGGGTGTGCGATGTTTGGACTTTTATCTGTAATATCTTATTAAGAAGGAGTGCTTTTTATAATGAAAAAGATTTTTTCGGGACTGTTAGTCCTATTGACAATTGCAACAATATCATCGCCTTGTTTTGCTGATACTCGTATGGAAAGGGTGAGTGTTAACAAAAGGGGTGAAGAGGCATATACAACTTATTACAGAAATTATGGTGATAGACTTTACTCATATGAGACATGTTGTGAAGGAAATGTTCTTGTTATTGGAATGAATGATACGTATGGAACCTTTATCTATAGAGAAGAACTTAATTCGGGTATGTGGCCTTTTAATAAGTTTGTTGATGATAGACATGATATGCCTTCAGGTAATTATTGTGTCGGGGGGTATATTAGGGGTAATTCAATTTTTTATCCAAAAGATAAAGGAACATTTTCTTGGTATAAAAAGTAAATTATACAAGAGCTGATTTATGAGGCGCCCCGGGATTAACAGCGCCTTATTTTTATCTCAGTCGGAGAAGACCCCTTCCTCTTAACCAAGTGTAGGTAGGGGTTATAACAAACTTAACTCAGTCGGGGTCCAATCTCCGACTGAGATAAACGCTCCGCGAGGATGCGCACGGATTCGGAAAGGAAATTTGTCTGCTTGCGCAGACCGAATCCGGCGCGCAAGTCTCGCAGTGCGAGACTTGAAGGTGGAAAGGATTTTATGAAAAAATTTATAGATAAGTATATTTTGAATAGCGATTTCTGGCGGGTGGTTGTAAGTTTTTTTCTGTTTCTTATTGTGACCGGTGAGGCTATATGTGGCTTTTGGCTTAATTCATTTTATAAGGATGACTGTATATTTGGAGAGAATACTTATTATGCATGTCCTTTATTTTACGAGTTTATAACTTATGCAGAAGTGAAAAGTTTGATTCCGAATGCGGATTTTTCACAATTGGATAGAATGTCAGTGCGTGATGAAAATATAAAAGAACATGTATATACGAGACCTGAGGATGATGCTGAGGAAATTGTATATGCGGACACGGATGTATTTTTACGTGAAGATGTGTTGCAATATTATGTGGAAAATGTTCTTCTTGACAAATACAAAGATCATATCGCTGCATCGTGGTCATCAATGGTTACTCCTGAAGGTACTTCTGTTTGTATGCATTGTGATTTTGTGACTGGCCCTGAGTCTATTCTTAAAACGGGTAAAATGTGCGTAGAACCTGATGAGTGCGTATGTCTGGAGGGCACTTCTGTAGGTGATAATGTATATCTTGCAGGCGAAGTTGTTAAAGTCACAGGAGTTATAAAGAGGTTTGATTTAAGTCCTAGCGGAAATGCTGCTCCGGCTTTTATTTCTTATATTGGATATCGTACATTATATAATGGTCCTCAATTGTATAGATCATATGATCAGCTTGGAGATGATAGGACTATCAATGGTAGAGAATATGAACATTTGCATCTTTATAATATAAAATTCGACCATTCCGTTTTTTCTTCTGAGGATCTTAATATTCTTGAACATTTGGGGCATGTTGATACTGTGAAATCATCATGGAATAGGTATGCAACGGGATATATCTATATCGTTCCTGTATTTGCATTCATATTGTTCATATGGTTTTTGTATAGAGTAAAGGTGTATGTTAAGGGGTTGAGATGAGTTATTTGTATTCTAAGAAAAACTGGATTGCGGCGATCATGGCTGTGTGGGGCTATGTTGTGTACTTTGCCTTCGATAAGATTGACGTGAAGATCGAAGGGTATAATCAAGGCTTACTTATGTATATCTCAAAGCCGGCGTTCATATATATGGCTTTTTTGACGCTTGTGACAGTTTATATTACATTGGAATTCAGGTCTTCGGGATGTTTTGAGCTTTGCTTTGATGTATATGGCCGCAGAAACTGCGGGTATGTGTTCGGACTTTTGGGGCTTAATTCTTTTTTATCACTGCTGACTTTAATTATTGTTCAAGTTTTAAGTTATAAGAAATTCGGATTTGATAAGCTTTTCTTTGGCCTTATAAGTCAAAGAGTGATACTGTCTTATCTTCTTGGCGGTACTTTTTGTATTCTTGCGGGTTTTAGTATTTCATATATTTTTAATATCAAAGGCGCAATAGTCGCGACTTTGATCTTATTGATCATTGCCAGTCCGAAAATATATGAGATAATGTGTACGCAATCAACTAAGTACGGCACCATGATCTTTATGCAGAATTTTGATATTGTCCAGGGGCGTGACGGGATGTTATCTCCACTTGATATGGGCAATATGAAACCATATAAGTGGATCAAGATCATAGGTATGATAGCTTTGGGATTGATAACCATAGTGAAGCTTACAGTTAAACGATCAAGATATTTTATTGTTGCACTTTTGGGGCTTTTCATAGGTTGTGAAGTGTATTATTACAGAGTTCACGATCGAAGTCTTGAGGAGTTCATGAACATTAATCAGGATGTATATTATCAGGCTTTGCAGCAGTCGGGCGAATATTATAATCAATACTATGATTTTGAGTCGCCATTCGTTATTGAAAGTTATGATCTTGATATGAAGTTTGGTGATTACATGGATGTAAGGTGTGAGATGAAACTTGCCGCTTCGGATGCAGGTCTGGATGAATATATGTTCACTCTCTATCATACCTTGAAAGTAAAGAGTGTGATATATGATGGTAAGAAGATAGATTATAAGCGAGATGGAGATTGTATAACAGTCGGCAGACTCGGAACAGGAGTTATAGCCATCGAGTATAGCGGATTTGTGGATAGGAATATTGCAAACAGTTCGGCGATACTTCTCTGTGAGGCGATACCTTATTATCCGGTCGCAGGCAAGAGAATGGTTGGAAGCTATACGATTACCATGAATGATTTCAAGTCTGTGTATAAAGTGAAGGTCAACGTGCCGGGAGTGTATACAAATCTTGATAAGGTATCGGAAAAGTCTTTTGAGGGTATGAGTTACGGTCCTTGTATCGTAAAGGGGCTTTTGAGTGAGATGGATATCGATGGTATGATGGTGCTGGTGCCTAAGTATGCAGAGTTTAAGATTCCTGATAAAAAACAAATTGAGGATTTTTTGAAGTTCTATGTTGATCAGGAGAATGTAAAGGATATAAAATTTATCGGTATTGGATTAGAGGGTTATTACAATTACGCGTATGATATGCCGTTTAATGATTATCTGGTGTTACCAATGCCGACTTCATTAGGAATTAACAAGGAGATGGAATATGCTGACAATAACTGATCTTACAAAGGGTTTTAAGAATAAGAGGGTTTTCAGCGATATGTCCCTTACGCTTGAGAATGGGATATATGGCTTTTTGGGACCAAACGGTGCAGGAAAGACAACACTTATAAGATGTATATGTGGAGTATACAGGATAAAGGAAGGAAAGATCGAATGTGACGGAAATCCGGTCGGAGATAAAAGATATATCGACAACCTTGGATATCTTCCACAGAGTTTCGGGCTTTTCAGAGATATGACACTTGAGGCGGCCCTTGATTATATGGCCGGACTTAAGGGTATAAAAGGAAAGAAGGCAGTTGAGGAGATAGAAAGAGTACTTAAGATTGTCAATCTGTCAGATCGCAAAGAGGATAAGATAAAGAGCCTCTCTGGCGGTATGTTAAGAAGACTTGGTATTGCACAGGCACTCTTGGGAGACCCTAAACTTCTGATATTTGATGAGCCAACGGCAGGACTTGACCCTGAGGAGAGAATAAGATTTAAAAAGATAATAGCAGGGCTTAGTAAGGACAGGGTTATACTCATATCTACACACATTTGCTCTGATATCGAGGCTTTGTGTGATAACGTTATAGTTATAGATCACGGTTATATAAAATTCAATGGTGATCTTGAGGAACTTGAGGAAATAGGAAGAAAAAGCACGGTTGCAAGTACGACTGAGAGTAATCTTGAAAGGGGGTATTTATGTCTGTTAAGCAAAGAGCAAGAAGATTGACGGCTGCGTATTGGGTTCCAATCGTTAATGCATTTATATTTGCGCCTCAGATAGTAACTTCAAATGGTGATCCAACTGACACTTTTCGAGGTATGATGATTGCATATCTTTGCCAATTAATGTTGCCGGTTTGTGCTGTGTGGTGGCCTGTTTTGTTCTCCTATGAATCTATGGTATCTGAGGGCAATGAGCTTTTGTATGTGAAAAACAGGAATAAACTTGGATATTACCTTTTGGCACTTGTAATATATTGCGTCTGTGTGATTCCTGCTTATATGATCATGAACAAAGAAATCAGAGAAATGAATGCATTATGTGAGTATGTGAGATTTGTAATAGGATGTATGTTTTTTGTTTCGCTGTTTTATATGCTAAATTATGTTACCGGCAAATACATTTTATCGACCATTGTATGTGCTGCATATGCTTTATCGTTTTTATTTTTTGATACCAATAAATCTCTTATGCTTGTTTACTGCGAGGGTATTGCCGATTGGAAACTTATAAGAGACCATTATCTATTTTATCTGGTTGTTTCTGTGGTTATGTTTGCTGTTGGATATGTGTTTAACAGGAATAGTGAGAAATATCTGAAGTAAGGGGAGTGTCTGCTATTATAAAAAAGTTCTTGCATTATCTGAATATATATGCTAAACTATCAAAGGTGGTAAAAACCAAAACCTCTGTTAAGTCATCGGACACTCCGACCATGACTTGATAGAAGGAGATAATATTACAGGAGGATATCGTTATGATAGCAAAAGAAAAGAAGAGTCAGATTATCGCTGAGTACGGCAGAAAGCCTGGTGATACAGGTTCACCAGAAGTTCAGATCGCACTTCTTACAGAGAGAATCAAGGAACTCACAGAGCACCTTAAGAGCAACAACAAGGATCATCATTCTAGAAGAGGACTTCTTAAGATGGTTGGTCAGAGAAGAGCGTTGTTAGAGTACCTTAAGAAGAAGGATATAGAAGGTTACCGTGCTTTGATTGAAAAATTAGGAATCAGAAAGTAATTCTATGTAAGGGCGGATACCTTAAGTATTCGCCCTTTTTACTGTTGAGAAAAATCCACTATCAAGTGGATTTTACGGGAGTGAACCTAAGGGACGGATAGACGAAAGAAGATAGAAGAACGTAAGAGACAGGAGAGAAAAGATGTACAAAAGTTTTAGTATGGAATTAGGCGGAAGAACTTTGAGAGTTGATGTTGGCAGAGTATCTGCACAGGCTAACGGTGCTGCTTTCATGCACTATGGCGACACAGTAGTACTTTCAACAGCAACTGCTTCAGAGAAGCCAAGGGATGGAATTGACTTCTTCCCACTTAGTGTTGAATATGAGGAGAAGCTCTATGCGGTAGGTAAGATACCAGGGGGCTTCAATAAGAGAGAAGGTAAGGCTTCAGAGAATGCTATCCTTACCTCCAGAGTTATAGATAGACCTATGAGACCATTGTTCCCTAAGGATTACCGTAACGATGTAACCCTTAACAATATGGTCATGAGTGTAGACCCTGCTTGCAGACCTGAGATCACAGCTATGCTTGGTTCAGCAATCGCAACAGCTATATCTGATATTCCTTTTGATGGACCATGTGCTATGACACAGATGGGTCTTGTAGATGGTAAGATTATCGTAAATCCTAACCAGGAAGAGTGGAAGAACGGAGATCTTCAGCTTACTGTAGCATCTACTTCAGAGAAGGTTATCATGATCGAGGCTGGTGCGAATGAGATTCCTGAGGATAAGATGTATGAGATCATCTATCAGGCTCATGAGATCAACCAGGAGATCATCGCATTCATCAACAAGATCGTTGCTGAGGCAGGTAAGCCTAAGAAGGCTTACGAGAGCTGCGCGGTTCCTGCAGAGCTTTTTGAGGCTATGAAGGCAGTAGTTACTCCTGAGGAGATGGAAGTTGCTGTATTCACAGATGAGAAGCAGGTTAGAGAAGAGAACCTTCGTAACATAACTGCTAAGCTTGAAGAAGCATTTGCAGATAGAGAAGATTATCTTGCGATTTTGCCTGAGGCACTTTATCAGTATGAGAAGAAGACTGTTAGAAAGATGATCCTTAAGGATCACAAGAGACCTGATGGCAGAGCTATCACACAGATCAGACCTCTTGCTGCAGAAGTTGATATAATTCCTAGAGTTCATGGTTCTGCTATGTTCACAAGAGGACAAACACAGATCTGTAACGTATGTACTCTTGCACCTTTGTCAGAGATGCAGAAGGTAGACGGACTTGATCCTAACGAAGTATCAAAGAGATATATGCATCATTATAACTTCCCTGCTTACTCAGTAGGTGAGACTAAGGTTTCAAGAGGACCGGGAAGAAGAGAGATAGGACATGGTGCTCTTGCTGAGAAGGCACTTGTACCTGTACTTCCATCAGAGGAAGAGTTCCCATATGCTATCAGAACTGTATCAGAGACTTTCGAGTCTAATGGTTCCACATCACAGGCTTCAGTATGTGCTTCTACTATGTCACTTATGGCAGCCGGTGTACCTATCACCAAGCCTGTAGCAGGTATCTCATGTGGTCTTGTAACAGGTGATACAGATGATGATTATATCGTACTTACAGATATTCAGGGCTTAGAGGACTTCTTCGGAGATATGGACTTCAAGGTAGCTGGTACTCATGATGGTATCACAGCTATACAGATGGATATTAAGATTCATGGTCTTACACCAGCTATTGTTAAGGAAGCTTTCGAGAAGACTAAGGCTGCTCGTGAATATATCCTTACAGAAGTTATCGAGAAGACTATACCTGCTCCAAGACCAGAGGTAAGTCTCTATGCGCCTAAGATAATCCAGATCAAGATCGATCCAGAGAAGATCGGTGAGGTTGTAGGTCAGAGAGGTAAGACTATTAACGCGATCATCGCAGAGACAGGCGTTAAGATCGATATCACAGATGACGGTGCAGTATCTATCTGCGGCGTAGAGCCAGAAGGTATGGCACTTGCTAAGAAGTATGTAGAGACTATCGCTTCTGATTTTGAAGAGGGCGCATACTATGAAGGTAAGGTCGTAAGCATCAAGGAATTCGGCGCATTTGTTGAATTCGCACCTGGCAAGGATGGTATGGTTCATATCTCTAAGATTGCTAAGGAGAGAATCGAGCATGTTGAGGATGTTCTTACACTTGGAGACAGAGTAAGAGTTAAGTGCCTTGGCAAGGATAAGATGGGCAGAATAAGCTTCAGTATCAAGGATGCTGAGCAGGTATTTGATTGAAAGGATTGTTGATCATGGATAATAATTGTGCTTATTGTATGGAAGGCGAGCTTGTAGCTGCATTTGGAATCAAGATCTGTGAGCTTGAGACTTCTAAGGTATATCTTTTTAAGGAGCAGAGCCACAAGGGTAGATGTATAGTTGCTCATAAGAAGCATGTAGGCGATATGAATGAGCTTACTGCAGAGGAAAGAGCTGCTTATATCGAGGATGTAGCTAGAGTATCAAGAGCTATCATGGCTGCTTTTAACCCTGATAAGGTTAATTATGGCGCTTATGGTGATACAGGTCATCATCTTCACTTCCATCTCACTCCTAAGTATAAGGATGAGTTCGAGTGGGGCGGTACTTTCGAGATGAATCCTAAGAGAACATTCCTTAGCGATGCGGAATATACAGAGATCATCGCTAAGATCAAAGAGAACATTAAGTAAAGGAATATTATATGTCAGGACATTCAAAATTTGCGAATATCAAGCATAAGAAGGAGAAGAACGACGCTGCTAAGGGTAAGATCTTCACCAAGATTGGTAAGGAACTTATGGTTGCAGTTAAGGAGGGTGGTCCAGATCCTGCCAACAACAGCAAGCTTCGTGATGTTATTGCTAAGGCTAAGGCTAATAATATGCCAAATGACAACATCGACAGAAGTATCAAGAAGGCTGCAGGCGATGGCCAGAATGTTAACTACGAGGAGATCACTTATGAAGGATATGGACCTAACGGTACAGCCATCATAGTTGAGGCTCTTACAGATAATCGTAACAGAGCAGCTGCCAATATACGTAACGCTTTTACAAAGGGTGGCGGCAATGTTGGCACACCAGGCTGTGTATCTTTCATGTTTGATAAGAAGGGTCAGATCATCCTTGATAAGGAAGAAGTAGATGTTGACGCAGATGAGCTTACAGAGATCATAATAGATGCAGGAGCAGAGGATATAAGTGAAGAGGATGACTCTTTCGAAATCGTATGTGCACCTGATGATCTTGGTGCAGTAAGAGATGCTCTTGAGGTGAAGAAGATTGCTTATGTATCTGCTGAAGTTACTATGATCCCACAGACTTATGTAAGTCTTACATCTGAGGATGATATCAAGAAGATGAATAGAATACTTGATCTTCTTGATGATGAAGATGATGTTCAGGATGTATATCATAATTGGGATATGCCTGAAGAATAAGGGTAATTATAATGAGATCTAAAGAAAAAAATGTATTCATAAGAGCGATAGCCTGTGGACTCTTTATGGCCATCTTAGCGCTGTCGCTGTTAGGCAATAGAGTATCTGCTATGGCTGTGGAAACTGTTTCTGAGAAAGAAAGTTCGACTGAGGAAACTAAGAAGGGGACTTCTTCTGAGGCAACTTCAGAGAAGGAAAACTCTTCTAAAGCAGAGAAGACCACTGAAGCTGAGTCGACTTCTTCTTCTAAGTCTACAGAGAAGACAACCAAGTCTACAGAGAAAACTACTGCCGAGAAGACAAGCGCAAAGACTGCTAATTCTATCAGTCTTCTTGCCGGAGACGGAGTTCCAGGTAAGACGGTTCCTGTAACTGTTACGATAATTGGCGAGCTTCCTAAGGGGGCTACTATATCACTTTCGTTCGATTCAACAAAGTATCTTACGTATGCTACAGTATCAGGTGGAAAGACTACTGATGGAAAGTCCATAACAGTTGCGGCTTCTACTGCAGAATCAAGAAGAGTAACTGTTGAGTATGATGTTGATGAGGATGTAGATGTCAGTCAGATAGCTGTATCGGCAGTGGTTACTCTTGGAACCGGTGAGATATTCAGGGATAATGATTCGATAATCATATCCAAGTCTGAAAAAACAGAAACCACACTGCCTGCTAATTACGGCAATGGAGCAGATCCACATCTTGACAGTCTTAAGGTAACGGGCTATACACTTTCACCTGCATTTGATGAAGATGTTACTACATATAAGCTCAATGTTAAGAGTACGGTGACTTCTATAGATGTAAAGGCAACCTGTGATAGTGATATGTCTTACAGAGTATCAGGGGCTAGTTCTCTTGGATATGGTGAGAATGTTGTTAAGATAGTTGTTACTTCTACAAGTGGTATGACCAAGACCTACACGATTCTTGTAAATCGCGAAGGTGGAGAAAAAGAAACTACATCAGCAGCAACAAAAGAGACATCTAAAAAAAGCACAGATTCAGCTATGGTTATATCTTCAGAAGATAATAACAAGAGTGGTTCTGGCTTCCCTATGTGGGTTTCGTTTCTTCTTTGTGTCGTATGCTTCTTTATAGGCTTTGGGGTATGCTATGCGTACTTTGTAGGCTTTAAGGATCAAGAGTATGATGATGAAGAAGAGTGATATGTAAAATAATGTAAAATAATAATCACCAGGACACGTGTCGATTTCTATACTCTCGCGTGCATCAATTAGCAAAGCCCTCTCGCAAACTCGCGACTTCGTCGCTCAAACACGTGCTTCGGGCTTTGCATTAGCACGCTCGAGTATGACGAAATCTCGCGAATCGTCCTGATGATTATTATTTTATTCTTTTTGTGGCTGGCGAAAGTTAGAAATAAGAAAAGCTGTAAGCCTACAGCTTTGTTTTTGTGTAAAAAATATAAAAAGCGTTGACTTTAGCCGACAAGAAAAACGTAAAAAACAATCAGGAGGACGATTCGCAAGATTTCGTCATCTTTTTGCAAGCTCGCGCAAGTGCGGGCGAACTGTAATAATTACTGCTTGCAATCCCCACAGCCCCTCGTGAGCACGCGCTTCGCGCTTAGCAATTGCTTCACAATGTGCTCACTCGGTGTGTGGGGCGTGACTGCTTTGCAGTCACACGGATAAATAAACTCTCAGTAATTACG
>JAEEGL012940679.1_pt1 | contig 18943 bp, 10 predicted proteins | sample 9134231 | NCBI WGS metagenome assembly JAEEGL01 (sample SAMN16246548, study PRJNA631951) | gut metagenome | biome: gut microbiome; feature: rumen; material: fiber-attached | host: Bos | place: Iran: Karaj | collected 2018-10 | reverse complement strand
GAAGCCAAGGAGGGCGTGAAGGTCCAGAACGAAAACCGCACCGTCGCCACCATCACCTATCAGAATTACTTCCGCATGTTCGAAAAGCTCGCGGGCATGACCGGTACCGCAAAGACGGAGGAGGATGAGTTCCAGGGCATATACGGCTTGGACGTTGTGGAGATCCCCACCAACAAGCCCCTTAAGCGCGTCGATCTCAACGACGAGATATTCACCACCGAGGATGCGAAATTCCGCGCCGTCGTCGAAAAAATAATCGAGGTCAACGCAACGGGCCAGCCCCTGCTCGTCGGCACTATATCCGTTGAAAAGAGCGAGATGCTTTCCGCCATGCTCGACCGCCGCGGCATAAAGCACGAGGTCCTGAACGCCAAGCAGCACGCAAGGGAAGCGGAGATAGTCGCTCAGGCGGGTAAATTCGGCTGCGTCACCATCGCGACCAACATGGCGGGCCGCGGAACGGATATCCTTCTCGGCGGCAACCCCGATTTCCTTGCCCGCAGGGCAATGAGGCAGGACGGTTACGAGCCCGAGATGATCGAAAACGCAACGAGTCACGTCGATACCTCCGATGAGGAGATCCTTGCCGCAAGGGCTGCCTATAAGGCGTATTACGATAAATTCAAGGTCGGCACCGACGAGGAGCATAAAAAGGTCGTGGAGGCGGGCGGTCTTTACATAATCGGCACCGAGCGCCACGAATCCCGCCGTATTGACAATCAGCTCCGCGGCCGCGCGGGCCGACAGGGCGATCCCGGCAAGACCTGCTTCTACGTTTCCATGGAGGACGACCTCATGCGCAGGTTCGGCGCGGACAGGATGAACGGCCTCATGGATAAGCTCACGGGCGGAGAGGATATCAACTTCAACTTCAAGTTCTTCTCCAAGAACATAGAAAACGCCCAGAAGCGCGTCGAAAGCCACAACTTCGACATCCGCAAAAACGTCCTCCAGTACGACGACGTTATGAATCAGATGCGTGAGATAATCTACGGTCAGCGCCGCCGCGTGCTGATGGGCGAGGATATTCACGAATCGGTCGCCGGCATGATAGACGAGGCAATAGATTCGAGGGTCGATCTCTACTGCCCCGCCGGAACGAAGGCGGAAAGCTGGGATCTGGGCGGTCTCGTCCATTCCGTGAAGGAACTGCTCGATATAGACATCCCCGTTTCCGCGTTCTCCTCCAAGGATACCGCGGCCTTGAAGCAGGTCGTTCACGAGGCGGCGGAAAAGGCTTACGCCGAAAAGGAAGCCGAATTCCGCGAGCACGGCGTCGATATGCGCGAGGTCGAAAGGGTCTATCTGCTCCGCTCCGTTGACGAGCATTGGATGGATCATATCGACGCGATGGATCAGCTCCGTCAGGGCATCGGCTTAAGGGCGATGGGCTCCAAGGATCCCGTCATAGAGTACCGCAACGAAGGCTTCGATATGTTTGACGAGATGGTGGCGGGCATCCGCGATAAAACCGCCCTCATGCTCTACCACGTAAGGCTGCGCGTCAACGCCGAGCCCATAAAGCGCGAGCAGGTCGCAAAGCCCATCGAGCCCGCGGGCGACACAAAGCCCAAGCCCAAGCGCGTCACGGGCAAGATCGGCCCCAACGATCCCTGCCCCTGCGGGAGCGGCAAGAAGTATAAAAAGTGCTGCGGCAGAAACGAAATCTAACCTTTACAAGGAGATAATAAAATGTTAGACATCAAAAGGATCAGAAGGAACCCCGAGGAGCTCAAGGAAGCCATGCGCAAGCGCCGCAACAAGGGCGCGGACGTGACGGAGCTTTTGGCTCTTGACGAAAAGCGCCGCACTCTGCTGGGCGAAGTCGAAGCCTTAAAGGCCGAGCGCAACACCGTCTCCTCCGAAATACCCAAGCTCAAGAAGGCGGGCGTTGACGTTACCGAAAAGCTTGCCGAAATGAAGCAGGTCGCCGACAGGATAAAGGAGCTCGACGCTTCCGTTTCCGAGATCGACGCAAAGCTCGAAGAGCTCATAATGGCAGTGCCCAACATCCCCCACGAATCCGTACCCGAGGGCGCGGACGATAAGGAGAACGTCGAAATAAGGCGCTGGAGCACCCCCCGCGATTTCGGCTTTGAGCCCAAGGCGCATTGGGATATAGGCGAGGATCTCGGCATACTCGATTTTGCCGCCGCGGGCAAGATCACGGGCGCAAGGTTCACGGTCTATCGCAGCCTCGGCGCAAGGCTCGAAAGGGCTATCATAAGCTATTTCCTCGACGTGCACACCGAAAACGGCTACACCGAGATACTGCCCCCCTACATGGTGAACCGCGCCTCCATGACGGGCACGGGCCAGCTCCCCAAGTTCGAGGAGGACGCCTTCAAGGTAGCGAACACCGATTACTTCCTCATCCCCACCGCGGAGGTGCCCGTCACCAATCTGCACCGCGGGGACATATTGGACGGCAGCCTGCTCCCCATCAAGTACTGCGCGTATTCCGCGTGCTTCCGCTCCGAGGCGGGCTCCGCGGGCCGCGATACGAGGGGCCTCATCCGCCAGCATCAGTTCAATAAGGTGGAGCTCGTTAAATTCGCCGCTCCCGAAACGAGCTATGACGAGCTCGAAAAGCTCACCAACGACGCCGAGCGCGTGCTGCAGGGGCTGGGTCTTCCCTATCGCGTGGTATGCCTCTCGACCGGCGACCTCGGCTTCTCCTCCGCAAAGACCTACGATATAGAGGTCTGGATGCCCAGCTACGGCAGGTACGTTGAGATCTCCTCCTGCTCCAATTTCGAGGATTTCCAGGCGCGCAGGGCACAGATCCGCTTCCGCCGCGATAAGAATTCCAAGCCCGAGCTCGTTCATACCCTTAACGGCTCCGGCGTTGCGATAGGCCGCACCGTCGCCGCCATACTCGAAAACTATCAGAACGAGGATGGCTCCGTCACCGTGCCCGAGGCGCTCCGCCCCTATATGCACTGCGACGTGATAAAGTAATAAGGCAAACGAAAGGGCGCTCCCGCGGGATACGCGGGAACGCCTTTTATTGCGCCTTTTTTCTTTTTCAGTCCGTCGCTTCGTTTATCTGCTCCGCTGTATCCTGCGGGATGGTCTCCACGTCGCGCAGCTTGCGGAGAATGGCGCGGGTGCGCGTGCCGATGAGCTTTTCAAGGTCGTCGCCCGCGCTGGTGATATGCTTCTGCGCGGCCTTCAATGCCGATTCAAAGGTCGTAAACTCGTTCTTGACGGCTCCCAATACCTGCCATGCCTCCGTGGAGCGCTTCTGCATGGCGACTATCGAAAATCCCATGCGCAGTGAATTGAGGAGCGCCGCCATAGTGGAGGGCCCCGCTATATTGACCCTCGATTCATGCTGGAGCTTTTCCACCATGCCGAGGCGCACCGCCTCCGCGTAAATGCCCTCCGTCGGGAGGAACATCACGGCAAATTCCGTGGTGCGCGGCGGGTTGATGTATTTATCGTGTATGTCGCGGCCGAACTTCGTTATCACATCTACGAGCCGCCTCTGCGCCTTCGCAACGGCCTCCGGGTCGCCCGAATCGTAAGCGTCCGTCAGTTGGATGTACGCATCGGAGGGGAATTTGGAATCGATGGGAAGATAAACGGGCTCGTCCCCCGCGCCGGGGAGCTTCACCGCGTATTCCACGCGCTCCTGGCTCTTGAGCTTCGCGTCGAAGTTTTTCTCATACTGCTCGGGGTAAAGTATCTCTTCAAGTATGGCGCCGAGCTGCACCTCGCCGAGCGTGCCGCGGGTCTTAACGTTCGTAAGCACCTTTTTGAGGTCGCCGACTCCGGTCGCCAGCGTTTTCATTTCGCCAAGGCCCTGATAGACCTCCGCAAGGCGCTCGTTCACCATGCGGAAGCTTTCCGTGATGCGCTTGTCAAGCGTTTCCTGCAACTTTTCATCTACAACTCCGCGCACCTCGTCAAGGCTCTTTTTCATGGTGTCGCGCACGTCGTCCAAGTGCTTATCGTTTTCCGACTGTATGGCGGAAAGGCGGCGCTCCATGGTCTCGCGTATGTCGTTCAGATCGGAAGTGTTCTTGCTCTCAAAGGTGCGGAAGCGCTCCTCGGAGCCCTTCGCGCCGGAATCTATACGCTCGTTCATGGCGGTCTGCTTTTCCGTCATGAGGTTGAAGAAAGCCTCCTGCTTGGCGGAAAGCTTTTCCTCCTGCCCCGTCTGCATATTGCGCATATTGTCGTTGAGGTAACGGATCTGCTGCTCCATATCCTCGGAAATATCGCGCCGCGTGCGGTCAAGCTCGGCCATGTTCTCATTCTTATAGGTGATCAGCATTTCGCCTATGCCGCCGTTTTTCTTATTCGTCAGCAGCACGGCAAGCAGTACGCCCCCGCCCGAAAGCAGTACCGAAGCTATGAGCGCTATGAACTGCCAGGTCTGCATCAGCCTTCTCCTTTCGCGGCCTTCGCCGCCTCCTCATATCCGAACGCCCTCGAATACGCCTCCTCAAGATCCGCGCCGACGGCCACCGCGCCGTGCCCTCTCAAAAGCACGGCAGGCGCTTTGCCCAGATGCTTCACACAGCCTTCCGCAAGGTAGCGGGAGGCGACGGGATACACCGGCGCGACGGGCAGCCCGAGCGGGTTTTCATCGAGCTCGGCAAGCTTTTTCAGCTCCGGCGAATGGGTGTGCACTATGGCGCGCACGTCCTTCCTCGCGCGGTAGATATTAAGGTGCATGTTAAGCTCCATGCTGGGCGCGCGGGGCGCTTCGACCACCATGCTGTTCAAACGGTAAACGGGGATATCCTCTTCCGTCATCTCATCGTAGGTAAGGGTCGTGGGCGTAATGAAAACGAGCCCCTGATCCTTATCGTAAACGCTGATATTGCCTCCGGTGTTGGTAGTCAAGCCGTCGCTTGCCATGCGCCTGCCCGTTTCGACGATGGAGCGCTTGATCTCAAGCGAGCGCGCCGCCCGCCTGGCGCCCAGCCTTTCCCAATAGGGGAAATGCCTGTTCGATCGCGGCAGCGCGGCGATTATGAGCATACCGGCGGCCGTGCCGAAAACGTACTGGATACCGTTCATCCAAAGCCCCGCGAGCGCGGCGGCGTTCCCGTAAAGGACAAGCTCGAACACGAAATACCCCAAGGGCATCACAAGCCCCGATATTGCGGGAGCGGCATAGCGCATCTTCTTTGCGATGAGCCCGCACAGATACGCCATGAGCGCCTTAATGACGAGCGTTACGGGCGCGTAAACGACCGCCCCGTGCAGTATGTCCGCAAGAGCGGAGCCTATGCCTGCGGTTATTGCGCCGCCGACGGGGCCCAACACGTATGCCGCAAGATGCACCGCCGCATCGCCCGCGTTGAGGTACGCTCCGCCGGTGCCGACCGGCAGCGGGACGGAGGCGAACAGCGTGAGCATGGCGATAACGGCCGTCAGCATCCCGTGCAGGGCGAGCGACCTTATCCTTTCATTGGAGAGAGCCTTTGATTTTTCGGAATTGTTTTTCATACCTCCATTATAGCACAGATATGCCGAAAAAAAAGAGGCTCCCGCAAAAAAACGGGAGCGATTTTATGCCCGGGCTCAGCCCGCGTTCATAACGCCGAGTGTGATATGGTCCGCCCATATCCTATCGTATCTGATGTTGAAATGCACTCCGTCGGCGGAAGCCTCCGCGGGAAGATACCCGTCGCGATCGAACAGCTCGGGCGGATTGTCTATGAACACCGCGTTCTTTTCCGCGCACATGAGGCGGATGCGCTCGTTGGTCCTCCTTATGTTCTCCATATTGATGCCGTTCTCCTGCCCCGTGCTCTGCGAATACTTTTTCGTGACGGGAGTCATTGCGATTATATAGATGCGCGCCCCCGGCGCCCTTTCGCGCACGTCGTCTATGAGCTTTGCGTAACGCTTCATGAACGTATCCTGGCTGGGCCAGCCGACCTCGTTAAGGCCGAGGTTTATTATCACCTTGCCGTAGTGATGACCGTTGAGCTTGTCGATGAGTATCACTCCGTCGTCATCCGTATAGGTATAGATGGTGTTGACGTTGAGCCCCACCCTCGTTATGAAATCGCCGTGGGTTATCACGCCGAACTGCCAAAGCCCGTGCAGCACGGAATTGCCAATGAATACCGCGTCGTCGAATATGCTCTGATCGGGCTCGGCCGAGGGCTTCTGCGTGGGTTTTGCGGTGGGCTTGGGAGTCGCCGTGGGTTTTGCGGTGGGCTTGGGAGTCGCCGTGGGTTTTGCGGTCGGAGCCGCCGTGGGCTTTGCGGTGGGCTTGGGAGTCGCCGTGGGCTCTGCGGTCGGAGCCGCCGTGGGCGCGGACGTGGGCTCCGCCGTGGGGCTTTCCGTCGCGGGTTCAGTCGGCTCCGCCGTGGGGCTTTCCGTCGCGGTCTCGGTCGGCTCCGCCGTGGGGCTTTCCGTCGCGGGTTCGGTCGGCTCCGCCGTGGCAGCGGGCGCGGCGGAAGGCAGCTCCGCCTCCTTCGGCGCAAGCGGCGCGCAGGAAGCAAAAAGCGTCAAAGCAAATATCAGTATTGCCGTTATCCTTTTCATTCGGTTCCTTTAATAAACGGCGGCGCATTATCACGCGCCGCCCCTTTCTTTGTAATTACTGCGGTCAGGCCTGCGCCGCCTTTTTGAGCTCCTCTTCCTCGAGTGCGCGGTAAGCGACCTTGCCCACAAGGGTCTTGGGCATATCGTCCTTGAACTCTATATCGTAAGGCATGGCGTACTTTGATATGTTTTTGCGGCAGTATGCCATGAGCTTTTCCTTTGTCTCATCGTTCGCGGGGACGCCCTTTGCGAGCTTCACGAACGCCTTCACCTTCTGCACGCGGTAGGGATCGGGCACGCCTATCACGCAGCTCATCTGCACGAGCTCGTTCGCATCAAGTATGTTCTCTATCTGACCGGGATATACGTTGTAGCCCGAAGAGATTATCATTCGCTTCGCGCGGCCGCGGAAATAGATGAAGCCTTCCTCATCCATTACGCCGAGATCCCCCGTATAGACCCAAGTGAGCCCGTCCGCATGGGTGCGGAGGGTCTTCGCGGTCTCATCGGGGTGGTTCATGTATTCCTTCATGACGGTGGGCCCGGCAAGCAGTATCTCGCCCTCCTCGCCGTAGGGGAGCTCCTCATCGGTATCGGGCTTAACTATCTTTATATAGGTATCGGGGAAGGGCAGGCCGATCGAGCCCTCCTTCGCGTAATGGGGCGGGGTCAGACAGCAGGCGGTAACGGTCTCCGTCGTGCCGTAGCCTTCGCGCACGCCCACCTTCGCTCCGTGCTCCATGAGGTATTTATCGAGCTTCTTCTTGAGCTCTATCGAAAGCGAATCTCCGCCGGAGAATACGCCCTTCAGCCCCGAAAGATCCTTCTTTTCCATGCCGGGCAGACGCAGCAGCGCCTCGTAAAGGGTGGGGACGCCCGCCACGAAATTGCATTTGACTATCTGCTTTGCGTATTCCTTGGGAGTGACGCGCGGCAGGAGCAGGCATCTGCCGCCCTCCTCGAGCATGGTATGGATGCAGACTCCCAGACCGAAGCCGTGGAACATGGGCATTGCCGAAAGCATCCTGTCCCCGACCTTGAACATGGGGTTGGTCGCCACTACCTGCATACCGAGCGCGTTGAAGTTGAGGTTCGTCAGCACGATGCCCTTCGTTGTGCCGGTGGTGCCGCCCGAATAGAGGATCACGGCGGGATCTTCCGCCTTGCGCTTCACCTTATAATTATAGAAGCACATGCGGCTCATGCGCATGAACTCGCGCCAGCGGATAACGGGCGCATCCTTGGGGATCTTCTTTATCTTCCTGCCCTCGGTGAGCATATAGCCCGCCTTGAGGGGCTGGGAAAGCTCATCCTTCACGGAGGCGATTATTATGTTCACCACCGAGGTGTTTTTCCTTATGTTCTCGAACTTATTGTAGAACTGATCGAGCGTGATGGCGGTAACGGAGCCGGATTCGTTGAGGTAGAACTCTATCTCCTTTTCCGCGGAAAGGGGGTGTATCATGTTGGCGACGGCGCCTATAAGGTTCACCGCGTAAAACATGTAGATCGCCTGCGGGCAGTTGGGCAGCGCGATGGTGACCTTATCGTTTTCGCGCACGCCTATGGTCTTCAACGCCTTGGCGCAGGTCTCGATATTTTCGATGAGGCTGCGGTATGAGGTGGATCTGCCCATAAAATCGAATGCGATATTATCGGGATATTTATCCGCGATCGCCTTCACCGCCTCGAACATGGTGCAGTCCGGGTATTCCATGTGCATGGGAAGCTCGCCCAGATGATCCTTCCAGGGCGTTTTTGCCGTAACGGTCATTGTATTGTCCCTCCAATAAAACTGCCAGTGAAATTATAAGATCTGTATCGATTTTTGTCAAGAGCGGGCCGGCGCGGGAAGCGAGACCTTAACGCGGAGCTTGCCCTTCTTTGTCTCCCTTTCAAGGCCCAGATACTTAAATCTGCCGTGCCCCCGCACGGAGATATTCGCGCCTTCGGGAACGGAAGCGCCGCCCTTCGCCGCGAGCCGCGAATCGACGAACACGAGCCCCCTCTCGCAGAGCGCCTTCGCCTCCTCCCGCGGGAGCTTCCAAACGGCGGCAACGAGCGCATCCAGGCGGGCGGAGGCCACAACTATGCTCCTCTCCTCCCCCTCCGGCGTCGTTTCGGCGGGCAGGGCGCATCTTTCGCATTTGACCGCGGTGCGGCGGACTTCGCAAAGCCCCTCCTCCAAAACGGACGCGGCGGGCTCCATGCAGATAAAATAGGCGCAGGCTTCGGTCACGATCACGTCGCCCACAAGCTCGCGGGTGATCCCCCGGGCAAGCGCGGCGCCGAGATAATCCCTGTGGCCAAGCTCCTCCGAAAAGCGGGCGCTCTTGGGGCTGACGCGCAGGCAGACGAGCTCCGCCGCCGCCTCAAGCTCATCCGGCTCTCCCTCGCCGAAAACGGCTGCGCGCCTTTCCGCGCCGTCATACCCGCCGGTCAGGTGAACGCACGCCGGCAGGCGCAGCGATAAAAGAAGCGACTGCTCCGCGGCGTTCAAAAAGCGGGTGCGGGTCAATGCGCCCGTCCTGTCCGCTCTTGCGGCAAGCTCCGAAAAGCGTTTTTTCAAAAGCTCTATATCATCTTCTGCCATACGTGAAGCACCGTTTTTCCTTCATTTTCAAGCTTTTTCATTATGGAGCCCAAGCGCTCGTCCGCAAGCGAGACCTCCTTTTCGAACGCGGGCGCGGGCACGCGGAGCGCGCCTCTGCTCATTACTATGAGCTGCTCCATGCCATCGGAGGTAACTACTCGCACGCTCCTGTTTTTATCCTTCAGCTTCTGCACCGCGCGCTCAATGAACACGTCGGCGATCTCGCTTTCCCTCGTATAGACTATGTATATGCCGCCGACGGCCTCCACCTTCTCCTTGCCGCCCGTGACCTTGTAGGCGTCGAACACGAGAATGAGGTTAGTCGGGCGGATCCCGTTGTAATTTATCATCATGCGGATGAGCGCTTCCCTCGCGGAATCGATGGATTCCTCCGCGAGCCTCCTCAGGCTCTCCCACGAGAAAATGACGTTGTAGCCGTCAACCAGCAGGAATTCCTCGCCTTTTGGAACGTAAGCGGGCTTTTCCTCGGGCTCGGTCCCGGCGGGCCTTCGCAAAAGACGGTCGTCCGTCACCTTTCCGTATGTGCGCTCGAATATCGCGCGGAGCTCGGCCTCCTCGTCCCTCGGAGCGGAGGCGGGCTTTTTGGTGGGCATCTTTCCGCTCGGAGCGGCGGAATGCTGCTTCATATAGGAGGCGACCTCGAACCATTTTACGGTAAAGCCCGCGCCCGCGGCGCAGAACACCGAATCGGGCGAATTGCGAAGATCCGCCTCGGGATCGTAGGCGGCTTCGCGGATCACCTCCGCCGCGTTGTGGCAGGGGCGGTAATCGCCCGTCTCAAGGTGGAGCGTGCCCCTTCCGTGGGTATATGCCGCAAGGGTCTTCCCGTAATCGCGCATTTCGGAAACGGGCGCGGAGCCGCGGAGCACACACATATCGAGCTCCGCTTCGGGCGCTTCGAATTCGCCCTCCATGCGGCGTATATCGTTCATCGCCCTGCCGACGTTTTCTTCCGGAAGGCGAAGCTCGAATTTATAGCAGGGCTCGAGCAGCACGTTTTCCGAAAACATGAGCGCGTTGCGCACCGCACGGTAGGTCGCCTGGCGGAAATCGCCGCCCTCGGTATGCTTCTGATGCGCCTTGCCGCCCGTTAAAACTATCCTCACGTCGGTCAGCGGCGCGCCCGTCAGCACGCCCCTGTGCCTTTTTTCGGAAAGATGGGTCATAATGAGCCTTTGCCAGCTCGGAGCCAGATCGTTCGCGGGGACCTCCGAGCGGAACGAAAGCCCGCTCCCCGGCTCCCCGGGCTCCACGCGCAGTTCAACGTGCGCAAAATGCCGAAGCGGCTCGAAATGCCCTATGCCTTCCGCGCCCCTTGAGACCGTCTCGCGGTACATGACCGCGCCGTGGCCGAATTCCACTGCGAGCCCGAACCGCTCCCGTATGAGGCGCTGAAGCACCTCGCACTGCACCTCGCCCATGAGGCGCGCCTTTATCTCGCCGTGCTGCTCATCCCAGAAAAGGTCGAGCTCCGGCTCCTCCTCCGCAAGCGCCGCAATACGGCGGTAGGCGTCGAAGGGCTTTGTTCCGTCGGGAAAGAGCATGGTGTAGGCGAGCACGGGCTCCGCGGCCCTTTCGGTCTCGCCCGCGTAAGCGCCGAGCCCCTGCCCCGCGTATGTTCTGGTGAGCCCCGTAACGGCGACTATCATGCCCGCCTCCGCTTCCTGCAGGGGAGTAAAGCGCGCGCCGGAATAGAGGCGGACGCCATCCGCTTTCTCCTCCCAGACCTCGTCCTCCGGGACGGTCGCGGAGCGGTTGGTGACGGTCTGCTTCGCCTTAAGGCTGCCCCCGGTTATCTTCATGAACGTGAGGCGCACGCCCTCGGTATTGGTGATCTTGATGACCTTTGCCGCGAATTCCTTTGGATATTCGCGCATTTTTGTAAATCTGCCGATACAGGAAACGAGCTCGTCAACGCCCGTGAGCTTAAGCGCCGAGCCGAAAAGAACGGGAAAGACCTGCCTCCTCGCAACGGCCGCAGTCAGCTCCGCATCGTTAAGGCTCCCTTTTTCGAGGAAGCTTTCCATGAGCGATTCCGAAAAGGTCGCGGCGTTCTCATCGCGCACGGGATCGGGCTCCGTGAAATCGACGCACGCTCCGTCGAGCCTTTCGCGGAGCTTGTCCATCAGCGCCCGTTTAGATGGGCAGGGCAGATCCGTCTTGTTAACGAATATGAACACAGGCACGCGGTAACGCCTTAAAAGCTGCCACAGCGCCAGCGTATGGGGGCCGGCCCCCTCCGGCGCGCTTACGACGAGCACCGCGTAATCGAGCGCGGCCAGCGTCCTTTCCGCCTCCGCCGAAAAATCGACGTGGCCGGGGGTATCCATGAGCGTTATCAGCTTCCCCTCTATCGAAAGCTGCGCCTGCTTGGAAAAGATGGTAATGCCCCGGTCGCGCTCTATCTCATGGGTATCGAGAAAAGCGTCCCCGTGATCCACACGCCCGAGACGCCTGACCGCACCCGTTTTATAAAGCAGCGCTTCCGAAAGCGTGGTCTTGCCCGCGTCAACGTGCGCGAGCATGCCTATGACCAATCTTTCCCTTTCCTGTTCCATGCTTACCTTTTTTTGCAGTTGTGCGGGCAGCTCTCACACCCGCAGGAGCAGCCGCCCCGCCTCTTTCTTTTTATGACGGCGGCAACGGCCCCTGCCAAGCCGGCGGCGAGCGCCGCAATGATGATCCAATCAAACGTGTTCATGGGCTTATACTCTCACCTCATGCCGCACAGCATGCATACGAGCCTTATTATGAGCGTCACCGTCCACGCGATCCCGCATTGCCAGAGCACCACTCCTATCGCCCATTTGCCGCCGAGCTCGCGGCGAATCGCGGCGATGGAGGCCACGCAGGGCGTGTAGAGCAGGCTGAAAACGAGCATGCACACCGCGGTCAGAGTGGTCATAACGGCATAGACGCCCTCGCCCGTGAACAGAACCTCCATTACCGAAACGACGCTCTCCTTTGCTATGAACCCCGATATGAGCGAGGTGCAGATCCTCCAGTCGCCGAGGCCGAGCGGACGGAACACCGGCACAAGAAGGCTCGCTATCGCGGCGAGCATCGAATCGTGCGAATCCTCAACAAGGTTGAAATGGAAATCAAAGCTCTTGAGGAACCAAACGGCGACCGTCGCAATGAGTATCACCGTGAACGCCCTCTGCAAAAAGTCCTTGGATTTTTCCCAAAGGAGCTGCAAAACGTTCTTGGGACTCGGCAGGCGGTAGTTGGGAAGCTCCATAACGAAGGGGACCGCCTCGCCGCGGAAGGCCGTCATTTTGGCGACGAGCGCGAACAGTATCCCCATCAGTATCCCGAGAAGGTAAAGACCCGTCATTATGAGCCCGCCCCTTCCCTTGAAGAAAGCCGACACGAAGAACGAATAGATGGGCAGCTTCGCGGTGCAGCTCATGAACGGGGTGAGGAGTATGGTCATGCGCCTGTCCCTGTCGCTGGGGAGGGTGCGCGTCGCCATTACGGCGGGCACGGTACAGCCGAAGCCTATCAGCATCGGCACTATGCTCCTGCCCGAAAGGCCTATCCTTCGCAGGAGCTTATCCATGAAGAACGCAACGCGCGCTATATAGCCGCTGTCCTCAAGCAGTGAAAGGAAGAAGAACAGCGTAACTATAATGGGCAAAAAGCTCAGCACGCTGCCCACGCCCTCGAATATGCCGTCTATAATGAGTCCGTGCAGCACGGGGTTTACGTTCCCGGCGGTAAGGAGCCCATCGACCAGCTCGGAAAGCTTCCCTATCCCCAGCTCAAGGAGCTGCTGCAGGCCGTAGCCTATCACGTTGAAGGTGAGGAAGAACACCAGCCCCATGATGAGGATGAATATGGGCAGGGCGGTGTATTTGCCCGTCAGCACCTTATCTATCCTGCGGCTGCGCTTATGCTCGCGGCTCTCGCGGGGCTTTATCACACAGCTTTCGCAGACCTTTTTTATGTATGAGAAACGCATATCGGCGATCGCCGCGCTGCGGTCAAGGCCGCGTTCATGCTCCATCTGCACGATTATATGCTCAAGCGCCTCCTTCTCGTTGGAATCGAGCTCGAGCTTTTCGATTATGAGCTTATCCCCCTCGACCACCTTGCTCGCCGCAAAGCGCAGGGGTATCCCCGCCTTTTCCGCGTGATCCTCTATAAGGTGCATGACGGCGTGCAGGCACTGGTGCACCGCGCCGCCGTTATCCTCCCTGGAGCAGAAATCCTGCTTCAGGGGCTTTTCGCGGAACCTGGCGATATGCACGGCGTGCGCGGCAAGCTCATCCACACCCTGATCCTTCGCGGCGGAAATGGGCACCACGGGCACTCCCAGCAGCTCCTCCATGGCGTTCACATCAACGGAGCCGCCGTTTCCCGTGAGCTCGTCCATCATGTTGAGAGCCACCACGGTGGGAACGTCCATTTCAAGAAGCTGCATGGTAAGGTAGAGGTTTCGCTCTATATTGGTAACGTCAACGATATTTATTATGCCGGTGGGCTTATCATCCAGCACGAAATTGCGTGAGACCAGCTCCTCGCCCGAATAGGGGCTCATGGAATAGATGCCGGGCAGATCGGTGATACGGGTATTCTTATAGCCCCTTACCGCGCCGTCCTTTCTGTCAACGGTGACGCCCGGGAAATTGCCCACGTGCTGTTTGGAGCCCGTAAGCTGATTGAAGAGGGTCGTTTTGCCGCTGTTCTGGTTGCCGACGAGCGCGAATGACAACAGCGTGCCTTCGGGCAGAGGGTCGCCGCTGCCCTTCGGGTGGAATTTGCCCGTTTCGCCGAGTCCGGGGTGATCGGGCTTCCTGCGCGGAGCGTTCCTTTCCTGCTCCGCCTCGGGCTTCGCGCCCTCCGCAAGGGTCACCGTTATGTTTTCCGCATCCGCCAAGCGAAGCGTCAGCTCATAGCCGTGTATGCGTATCTGCATGGGGTCGCCCATGGGCGCGAGCTTCATTACGGTGAGCTCCGCACCCGGAATAACGCCCATATCGAGCAGGTGCTGACGCAGCGCGCCTGTGCCGCCCACCGCCTCTACCGTTGCCGAGGAGCCGACCTTCACGTTTTTCAAAGTCATGCTTTCCATGCTTTATCTGCCCTTTCTCAGTTTTGCGAGCTTATTCTTCTTCCAAACGCCCCACATGCGGAACACGGTCGAGATCAGCAGCACGCCGATCGCCATCGCGCCCGCTATATAGGCGGTCGCCATGCCGCGCGCATAGGCTTCGGCCGTCATGCCGCGGCGGATAAAATCCATGGTATAGTAGATGCCTGCTCCCGGTATGAGGGGCACCAGCGCGCAGAGCAGATAGCTCGTGGCGGGGAATTTGCGCAGCCTTGCCATGAGCTCCGCATAGAAGGATGAAGCCGCCGCCGCAACAAGGTAGCTTGCGGGCTCGGAAAGCCCCGCCCTCATGCACAGACTGCACACGAGCCATGAAATGACGCTGCCGAGGAGCGCCAGCGGGACGCCCTTCCCGTGAAGGTTGAACATCAGGCCGAAGCCCAGAGTGCCTATGAGCCCCGCAAGGCACTGGATGGGGAGTGAATACGAAAGCGGCGCAAGGCCCGTTTCGATGCCCGGGAGTATGCTCCTTGCAAGCGAGACCGCAACGCTCGTTCCGCAGACGAGCGCAACGGCGATTATCAATACCTGAACGAGCCTGTTCACGCCGCTCATGGTATCGCCGTAAATAATATCGCGCAGGCTGTTCGTAAACAGGAACCCCGGCACGAGCAGCATCACCGCGCCTATGGTCGCAATATCGGCGTTTTTTCCCATCCCGAGCGCCACTACCGCGTTAGCGCAGAAGCCCAGTATGAAGCTGCAGGCGAAAGTGGTGAAGAATGCGTTGGTATTGAATTTGGACATAAACCGCAGGGAAAGCGCGGTGGCGTCGGTGCAGAGCCCGGCCGCGATCGCTTCCCAAACGGTGCCGCCGAAGAATATGCCGAAGCCGAAGCCTATCAGGAACGCGGAGAGGTAGTAGATGAGCGCTCCGTAGCGGCGGACGCTCGCTTCCGTTTCACGCAGCATGCGCTTGGCCTCGCTTATGGGCGGGGTCTCGGTGCAGATCCTGCGGCAGAGCGCGGAATACTTTTCTATGCCGTCTATCATGGTCTCGCTCGACTTCAAGCGCCTGATCTTGGTCAGGAGCCTGCCGTCTTCCGTCTCAAGGCTCGCCATTATGCTTGAGGGTATAACGAAGCAATCCACCTTCTCTATTCCGTAGGCGGTTATTATTCTCGTTATGGTATCCTCAACGCGGTAGGTCTCCGCGCCGCAGGCCTGAAGCTTGTTTGCCACGGATACCGCGAATTCCAAAAGCTCCTCATAGAAGCTCGCGCCCCTTTCGGCGGGGGCGGCCGCAGGCTCCTTCGGCATGGGAGAGACCTCTTTTTTTATTTCTTTACGCCCGTTTCGGCTCATTTTTCCTCCGTTGCTTTTCCGTGCGGGCAGGGCCCGCATTTGAACGTTTTTTCTTCGGAAAAGTATAGCAGTTTTCGGCCGAATAATCAAGCGGCGGAGCGCGCAAAACAAAATAGATTATTTTGCCGGCAGGCGCCTTTCCCGCCTCTCTTATTGACTTTTTCGCCGTTTGGATTTACAATTTATTCATCCGCTCCGCATATTAAGGAGCAGACTGTTTCGGGGAGAGCCGCATGAGCCGCAGGACGCAAAAACTCATCATAATCGTTTCCGTGCTTGCAGTCATACTGCTCTTTTCGTTTTTCCTGAAGGATATCCTCGTCCCCTATATCGGACTCGAAATAAAGAACGATACCGCCGGCGCGACGGAGCTGCTTCGCGATAAGGGCGTGCTCGGCTTTTTGACGGTCGTATTCGTAGAAGCCCTGCAGATGGTGGTCGTGTTCATACCGGCGGAGTTCATTCAGATCTCCTCGGGCTTGAGCTACCCCTTCTGGCTCGCCGTGCTGCTCTGCGATCTCGGCGTATGTCTGGGCGCGACCCTCATTTACCTGCTCGTCCGTCTTTTCAGCTTCAATACCAACACCTACGATAAAAACCGCGAGCTTATAGACCGCCTCGCCGCGGGCGGCAAAAAGGAGCGGAGCGTTGTGCTCCTGCTCTATTTCCTGTTCATAATGCCGCTCATCCCATTCGGCGCGATCTGCTATTACGCAAGCGGCAAGAAGCTCCGCTACGCGCCCTATATCCGCACCGTGGCGACGGGCGTTATCCCCTCCATAGTGACCTCCAACCTCATGGGCGCGGCGGGCAAATTTTTCATAAGGAACGAGCTTCCCCTGCCCGTGCTGATCCTCATAATAGTCCTGCTGGGCGGGCTTTTGTTCTTAGCGCTGTTCCTCTTTCTCGATAAGGTCTATTTCAAGGAAAACGACGGCACTCCCGATTCCGTCATATACGGTGCGTTTTTCAAGCTCGTCGGGCTTTTGCGCGGCAGGCGTCAGCGGCTGCATCTCGACAACGCGGCGATGGACGAAGTAGAAAAGCCCTACGTGCTCCTCTGCAACCACGCCTCCTTCTACGATTTCTATTACGTTCACAAGCTCATCCGCGGCGACCGCGCGGCGCTCGTGGTAAACAAGCACATAGTCGACAACCCCATTTTGGGCAAGCTTTCCAAAAAGATGGGCCTCATCCCCAAAAAGCTCTTCAATCCCGATATGGCCTCCACTATGGGTATGCTCCGCGCGGTGAAGGCGGGCTACCCTATCTACATTTTCCCGGAGGCGCGCCTTTCCATCACAGGCGTCAATTACCCCATAATCGAAAAATGCGGCGGCTTCTGCAAAAAGCTTGGCGTGGACGTGGTCCTTGCCCGCATAGAGGGCGCTTATCAGGCAAACCCCAAATGGCGCAAACGCTTTTACAAGTCCGATATAAGGGTCTCCGTGCGGCGCGTCATAAAGAAGGATGAGCTCAATGGCATGACCGCCGAGGAGCTCGACCGCGTTATAGAGGATGCGATCCGCTTTGACGACAACGCCTCCCCCATTAACTCATACCGCAAAAAGGATATGGCAAAGGGGCTCGAAAGCATAATCTACCGCTGCCCCGACTGCGGCGCGCTGTATTCGACCTCGACCCGCGGCAACACGCTTTGCTGCTCCGCCTGCGGCGCGGAATACCGCATGGAGCCCGATATGACCCTTACCGCCCCCTCCGGCGCGCACACGAATGCGAACGAGCTCTATTCCCGTATCGCGGCAATGGAGCGCGCGGAGCTTCACAAGCTTTGCCTCGAAGCCCCCGTGCATACGGTCATATTCTCCGACGGGAAGCCGAGGAAGCGGCGTGAGCGCGGCTTCTGCCGCTTGACGGGCGAGGGCTTCTTTTACCGTTCCGAAAACGAGGAATTCACCATCGCCCTCGATAAGCTCCCCGCGCTGCCGTTCTCGGTCGATACGGAATTCGAGCTGTATCGGGGCGGCGATCTGTACTATTTCTACCCCGATGAAACAAAGCGCCAGGTCACGCGCTGGGCGCTCATCGTCGATCTAATCAAGGAGGAACACGATGGAAAACAAAACCGATAACGCGCTCGTGAACGTATCCAAAAAGACGTTCATACAGGTCGTGATACTGCTCACCGTGCTGATGCTCGCGGCGATAGCGCTGACATACGCGATCCCCCGCGGCGAGTTCGGCGTCACGGCGGAAGGAGCGGCGGATTACCTCGATTACCGTCCTTTGGAAAACAGGGGCGGCATCCCGATATGGAAGGGCCTGCTCGCTCCCGTGCTCGTGTTCGGCTCCGAGAACGGCGTGACGCTCATAATGCTCACGCTTTTCCTGCTCATAATATTCGGCGCTTTCCAGGTGATGAACGACGCGGGCGGTATAAGGGCGCTCGTCGGCTCCGTGGCGCGGCGCTTCGAAAAGCGAAGGAACCTGCTTTTAGCCCTCCTCACGCTCGTTTTCATGTGCTTCGGCGCGTTTCTGGGCCAGTTTGAGGAGATGCTCACCCTTCTGCCCATAGTGACCGCGCTCTGCGTGATGCTGGGCTTCGATTCCTTCACGGGCTTCCTCGTAAGCATAATCGCCTGCGGCTTCGGCTTTGCAAGCGCCATAACGAACCCCTTTACGGTGCTGCTCGCCTCAAGCATAATAGGCGCGGACCCCATGAAAAACATATGGTACAGGATAGTCATTTTCATCGTGATGTACCTGCTCATGCTCGGCTTCGTGTTCCTCTATACTGCAAGGCTCCGGAAAAACCCCGCCTCCGGCCTCACCCTCGCGCACGATGAAAAGCTCCGCGCCGCGGGCGGCGGCATGGGCTTTGCGGATGAAAAGCGCACCCGCCGCGTCTATACGGTTTTCCTGCTCGTCTGCCTCGCGCTGCTCGCCTGCTTCTCGTTCACGCCCGCTCTGCGCGATTACACGGTGGTGCTGCTCACCGCATACTTCTTAATATTCGGGATACTCGCGGGGCTGCTCTGCGGGATGCCCATCGGCTCCGTCATGAAGAGCTTTTTGAAGGGCATTGCCGGCGCGCTCCCCACGGTGCTGTTCATAGCGCTCGCCTCGTCCGTAAAATACATACTGGACGAGGGCGCCGTGATGCCCACCATAATCCACGCCATAAACACCTTCACCGCGGGCCGCAGCCCCTTCGTGATAGCCCTCATGCTTTACGGGATAATACTCGTGCTCGAGTTCTTCATCTCATCCTCCACCGCGAAGGCGATACTCGTTATGGGCATGCTCGCGGTGGTGAACGTGGGGCTTTCAAAGCAGATGCTCGTGCTCATATACACCTTTGCGGACGGCTATACCAACGTCCTCTTCCCCACCTCCCCCGTGCTGCTCATAGGCCTTTCGATGATAGAGGT